>OBIK01000009.1_pt1 | contig 23879 bp, 26 predicted proteins | sample 1496171 | NCBI WGS metagenome assembly OBIK01 (sample SAMEA3367191, study PRJEB22510) | hydrothermal vent metagenome | biome: marine hydrothermal vent; material: sea water | place: Cayman Islands | collected 2012-01-19 | depth 2308 m | reverse complement strand
GCTAGTCGCTCTTTTTTCCATTGAGCTTTTCTCCATTCAGATATAAATCTTTTTGGCTTTTTTGTAACTTTTACAGATTTTGTAACAGTTTTTTGTGTAGAAGTCTCTTTGGCTTCAACGCTTATACTCACGAAAATGAGCAGTAGTAGTATGTTGATGATTCTTTTCATATATTTTTCACTTTCCCCAATTAAAAAAATTTTGGAATAGTATATATATTTTGGTTGGTATTTACTTAAATATGTGTAAAATCTTATTTAAAAGCCAATTTTGTTTCTCCTCTCCTGTAAGAATGTAGTGCAAATCGTACATATTTGAGGCGATATACTCTATCTCTTCTCGGCTCTCCTCGTCACAGGCAAAAAGTATCTGGTCACCTAACTCTAAAATCTCATTGTTAGGTAATAAAATCTCATGCTCTTTACGTTTGAGAAGAAGAGGTATAGCTTTGTGATAGGTTTTCCAATCTCTTAGTGATTTTAATAATATATCAATATTAATAGACTCTCCTGCCTCTATTTGATTATAAAGAGCATAGGTTTTCTCTTTTGTGATAGTTAAATTCATAAGTTTTGGGTTATTTCCAAACTGTGTTTTTAAGAGATTTACTAAGGCATTTCCCCACACTTCATCTTTATCAATAATAAGCTTCAAAAATATATGTTTAAGTGGATTTGCCAACTGTAAAGATGTCTTATTTATCAATATTTTTTCTATCATAAAGAGCCAATCTATATTGGCGGCTTCAAAAATACTCACCTCTTTCATGGTGTTTTCTCGGGCTATTATGTAGAGGTCAGGATTTAATTTTTGAGCTGTTAAGATAATAGATATATTATCTATGTCATTTTGTGTTCCTGCTATTAAAACAGAAGCCTCTTCTATTCCTGCTTCTATTAGTACATCTTTGTCATCAGCATTAGCATAGATAAAACTACCATTTCCTATCACTTTATTAGAGGGAATGACACTCTCATCAATAATTACATAGGTGATACCATAGAAATCTAACTTCTCTTTAATCACCTTTCCTAAGCGACCATAACCACAGATAATATATTTCCCTTGTGGTAAAAAGGTTGCATCATGGGTTAGGTCATAGTTTTTATAAATCCAATTTTCAAGTATAAGAATATGTGGAGCAGTTAGAGCTATATCCAAACGTTTTGCAAAAATCTCAAAAGGGTTCTCTACTTTTGCAATATCGGTATCAAGAAGAGAGGTCATGGTATCACTTTTGGTCGCTTTTGTGATAACTTTTATGTTTGGATTTAAAAATTTGGTCAAGATAGCAATTCGTAAGTTTTTATCCTCTTTATAAAAATGTGAGACTACTGCTATGCAGTTTTTATGGTGTATTCCTGCATCTTTTAGCGTCTCTGTTAGCATTGCATCACCCACCATCACAGGGATACTATGAGAGAAATCCTCTAGTAGAAACCCGTTGACCTTATCTTCATTAATATCAACTAAAACCACCTCTAGGTCATAGTTTAAAAGTTTTGGTATAATTTGTGAGTTGACATGGTTATAGCCCAAGATAATTATAAAATTACTATTTAATTTCTTGACACGTTTTTTAAATCTACCCTTCATAATCTCAAATTTTAGTGTCTTATCTGATAGAACTGATACCAATGTACCAATGGCATAAAACCATCCAATAACAGTTAAGTAGATACAGATAAGTACCCAAAAGCGTTGATTGTATGTAAACTCATAAGGGGTCTCTCCAAATCCAATGGTCGAGGCTGTATAGGATATAAAGTAAAAAGCATCAAAAAAAGTAAGATGATAAACCTCCCCTTTGTCATCAAGACCAGGGATAAGTACCATGCCTAAAATAGCGATAGCATAGGTGATAATAATCACCAAAAGAGGAGTGCGAAGTCGCTGTAAAATTATCCATAAAGCATTATTATTCATACTTTACCTTTTGGATTTAAGCGTTTCACCTATATATAGAATAACCGAAGTGATATTTGCCATCAATGCTCCACCAGAGAGTGAAACAATGGTTGCCATAGTAGTCGTATCCATACTATCTGATAGCGTCCAAATAATTGTAGCTGTGATAAGTTGCATATCTGCTACAAGTGAACTAGCAAGTAATACAGACCCTATCTGCGTCTTGTCTCCAATTTTTAAAACTGTAGCTATTAAAGAGACCACCAACGCGGCATAGAGTTCATAACTACTGTGCATCTCTAGGTTTTGTGCATCACCATAAAAAAATCCAAAATTTAGAGTCATTGCCAAGATAAAGAAAAATCCTGATATTACCTTTTGTAAATTCATGTAGTTACCATAGTTTTAAATGTATGCTCTAAAAATAGTGCCAATATAATAAGTAGTGCAATTCCTGCGGGTTTACTATAGAGCTTATTTGCCGTGATATATATAAGCAATATAGTAGCAGCTACCATAGTCGCGATATCAAAGACGTTATCTGTTAAAGAGATTGGTAAATCTTTGACAAGTGCTGCAGATCCTATTACAAGTGTGGTATTTGCTAGGTTAGAGCCAATGATATTACCTATTGCCATGTCTACTTTTCCTTTTAGTGCGGCAGATATTGATATGACAAGCTCTGGTAATGATGTACCAAAACTAATCATAATAATACCAATAACCCACTCACTAAGACCAAAATCTAAGGCGATAGATGAAGCACTCTCAATAGCAAAATGAGCCCCAATAACTACAAAAACAAACCCTATAGAGAGTAAGAGAAGTATTTTTAACCAACCAAAACTATCCTCTTCCGCTTTTAGCTCCTCAATATTGTTCTCATCTAAATTGTGACAATCATTGAGTAAAAATAGGATGTATGCACCCATTAAACATAGTAGCAAAATAGCATCAAAAGAGCTAATGATTCCATCTATACTCATCAACAAAAATAGCATAATAGGAACTAATGCCCATGTGGTATCTTTGGCAAAGAAGTCTCTATTTGGGTTAATACTTTTACTAATCAAGAAGATAACTCCCAATACTAAAGTAATATTAAATATATTACTTCCTATCGCATTTGCCAAAGCTATCTCTGGTTTTCCACTAACACTTGCCGAAATACTAGCCGCCATCTCTGGTAGACTTGTTCCAAGTGCTATGATTGTCGCTCCAATTACAAACTCTGATATATTAAAACGCAGTGCTATTCTTTCGCTCTGATTAACAATAAAATCAGCACCTACAATTAAAGCTCCCATTGCCAAGATAAATATTACAAAATCCACTAATCTTTCTCCCTTTTTAGTTCTTAAATATTTCTTACTATTAAACTTTTTGGAAGATTGAATTTATTGATGAGCTGCTCTTCCATCTCCCTCATCTCCCCGTTATCTGTCTCATGGTCATACCCCAAAAGGTGTAGTAACCCATGAATGAAAAGCAGTGATAACTCCTCATCAACAGTGTGACCTAACTCTTGTGAGAGCTTTTTTACATAGTCAATTGAAATGACAATCGACCCCAAAGGGATATGTTCAAACTTAGTATCTACAAGCTCGGTATCTATTGGAAAACTAAGCACATCTGTGTGCTTGTTTTTCCCTCTATATAAAGAGTTATACTTTTGGATAGTTTGATTATCACATATACTAAGGTCAATCTCTCTGCTACTTAAGGCATTTGAGATTTTCTCTAGTGATGCATGGTCAAATTGGACTGTTGTTGAGTTTTCAATGTTTAACATAGCCCAAAGTTTACCTAATTATTGGTAAAATATGTTTTAAAACAACTATAAAATAGTGATGGAGAATGAATGAAGAGAGCAGTATGTATCATATCGGGGGGAATGGATAGTGCTTTGAGTACAAAAATAGCACAAAAAGAGGGATATGAACTTATTGCAGTTCATTTTAATTATGGTCAAATAACAGAGCAAAAAGAGTTGGAGTGTTACAGAAAAATAGTTAAAAATTTAGAGATTAAAGATAGTTATGAGATACCTTTGGATTTTTTTAAGCAGATAGGGGCAACAGCATTAATTGATAAGAGTTTAGATATCCCAACAGGAGGAGTAGAGGAGGGTGTTCCTATCACTTATGTTCCTTTTCGAAATGGTATATTTATCTCTATTGCGACAGCTATTGCTGAAAAACATGAAGCAGAAGCTCTTTTTATAGGTGTGGTAGAGGAGGATAGCTCAGGTTATCCTGACTGTAGAGAGGGTTATATATCTGCGATGGAAAGTGCGATAAATTTAGGAACAAAAGATGAGACTATTTTAGAGATTAAAACCCCTTTGGTAGCTATGAAAAAATCAGAGATTGTCAAAAAATCACTAGAGCTAGGAGTTCCATTAGGAGATACTTGGAGCTGTTATAAAAATGAAGATTTTGCTTGTGGTCTGTGTGATAGTTGTCGTTTGAGGTTAAAAGGTTTTGCAGATGCAAATAACCATGACCCTATCGCCTATATCCCTAAATAGATAGGATTAAGCGTTGTTTTTATATCAGCCAACCAAAGGCTATGCTTATAATAGTGACTCTATTTTTCTGTATGATTTTATCTCTACTTTTAATCCAAAAGGTAAACTGCTTGATGTCGGGTGTGGTGTGGGAATTATCTCCTTATTATTGACTAGAGATTTTAATGTAGAGACCTCAATTATAGATAAGCAAAAAAGTATGTTAAACTATGCAAATCATAATTTTTCTATTAATAAACTCTCATGTAGTAGTTATCTGAATGATTTTATAGATTTTAATGTTACAGATAGATTTGATTATATCGTCTCAAATCCACCATTTTACGATGAGAATGTTATTCAGAGTGAAAATGAGCATCTAAATATAGCAAGATATGCACAGCATCTGCCCATTGATGAGTTTATCAAAAAAGTTAAAAGTCTATTGAGACCAAGGGGTAGATTTATATTCTGCTATGATGCCAAACAGGTAGATAAGTTACTCTATACTTTGATAAAATATAAGATAAACCCAGAAGTGTTACGTTTTGTACACTCAAAAGTAGATAGAGACTCAAAACTAGTAATGATATCTGCTAGAGCTAACTCAAAAGCGATGATGAGGATTATGTCGCCATTGATTGTATTTGATAGTGAAAATAGCTATGGAGATGAAGCAAAAAAGGCATTTGCTAAAGCAGGAACAAATAGTATAAAAGGGGATTATGAAGATGAATGAGATAGTAACAAATAAGGATTATAACTACAAGTTTACACCCTCTGCTTGTGCCTCATGTGGGGGTGCTTGTTGCATCGGTGAGAGTGGTTATATATGGATAAAATATCCCGAGATAGTAAAAATGGCTGAATTTTTAGAATTAACTATAGAAGAATTCGCTACAATGTATCTTAAGAAAGTTAAACATCGTTACTCTCTTATTGAAAAAAAACTAGATGAAGATAATTATGCGTGTATTTTTTTTGATAATGAAATCAAACAGTGTACCGTATATTCAGTAAGACCTTTACAGTGTCGTACTTTTCCATTTTGGGAGACATTCAAAGGTGATATAACGGAGTTAAAAAAAGAGTGTCCAGGGATAATAGATTGAAAAATATATATATAAAGAGCTTATTATTATTGTCATTGTTATTTTTGGGGTCATGCAGTTATCGTCCAGATGTTACACAGGTATCAGAGGAGAAACTTGCAGATTATAATCCAAAACATTTTCAAGCAAACAGCTCCAATGGAGAGTTTTCAAATAGAAAAAAGTTTGAAGGTGAAGATGGTCTAATTATGAAGGCTATTTTTTATGAGCAAGAGGGTGATTTTGAGAAGAGTAACTATTTCTACTCAAAGCTATATGATTTGACAGGTAATGATGAGTATATGTTCAGAGAGATTCGTATAGCACTCTATATTGGTAAAAAATCTAAAAATATAGTCAAGCTAGAGTCTTGGGTGAAAACAAACCCACAAAATATTCAAGCCAAGCGTATTTTAATCTCTGTTTATCTTAATGAGAAAAAGTATTATAAAGCAAAAGAGTTATCAAAACTGCTTATTTCACAATCTAGCAATCCTTTAGATTTTGAGTTTGCTGCCAATCCTTATATTATGACAAAGGAGTACAAAGAGGCAGTCTCTTTGTTGACACAAGCTTACAATAAGACAAATAATGCTGAGATATTATTAAAAATAAGTACGATTTTAGCCAACTATATTGGTGATGTAGATGAGGCAATAACTCGTCTTGAACGTCATAGACTTTCAGTCTCCTGTGATGAGAGGGTATGTCTACAGTTAGCAGAGATATATAGCAAACAGGAGAAGATAGATGCCCTTTTAGCTGTCTATATAGCACTATATAAATCTACAAAAAAAGAGGAGTATGGTGTTAAAGTTGTTGAGGGGTATATCTATAAAAAAGAGACAGCTAAGGCGATAGAGTTTTTACAAAAAGATTATCTAAACAATGAGCTTCTTTATGAGCTATATCTATCAAAAAAAGATTATTCAAAAGCACAAAAGATAGCCCAAAAGAATTATGAGAGTGGTAAAAGTGCCAAATGGTTAGCTGAATCTGCTATGGCACTCTATGAAGATGCTACGAATAAAGATGATAAAAATATGCTCTCTTTGTTGGTTGAAAAGTTCGATAAAGCCCTTAGTGAGGGTGCTAGAGATGCTGTCTATCTTAACTACTATGGTTATACTTTAATTAACAAAGATATGGATATTGAAAAAGGGATAAAACTTGTCAAAGAGGCACTATTGAAAGATGATAACAATACCTACTATTTGGACTCTTTGGCATGGGGATATTATAAGCAAAACCGTTGTGAGGAAGCGATGATTGAGATGAAAAAAGTTGTAGATATTGAGGGCTTAGATGAAGATGATATCCGTGACCATTGGACAAAAATAGAAGCGTGTAATAAAAAATAGAACAGTAAAAATAAGGAAAAGAAGTAGTGGCACAGATTTTAGATGAGATTATAAAAAAGACAAAAGCAGATTTAGCAAAGAGAAAAGTGGATTATCCTCTTGAGTGGTTGGGACGCTCATTGGCATATAACCCTTTTGTTCCCAAAGATGTGTTTTCAGTATTGAAATCGACAGAAGAGAACCCGTACAGAATTATTGCTGAGGTTAAAAAGGCTAGTCCAAGCAAGGGTATAATCAGAGAAGATTTTGACCCGATGATTATCGCTCAAGCCTATGAAAAAGGTGGGGCAGACTCACTCTCTATTCTAACAGAGCCTCATTTTTTCCAAGGGGACAAAGAGTATTTGGGCATGGTTCGCCGTTATACAAGTATTCCACTGTTACGAAAAGATTTTATAGTTGATGAGTATCAGTTGGTTGAAGCCTTGGCATATGGAGCAGATTATGTTCTTCTGATAGCCACAGCACTTAGTACTAAAGAGTTAAAATCATTGTTAAACTATACTCGACACTTGGGAATGGAAGCACTAGTAGAGATACATGATAAAAAAGATTTGGCAAAAGCGATTTTTGCAGGGGCTGATATTATAGGTATTAATCACCGAAACCTAGAGACCTTTGAGATGGATATGAATTTAAGTTCAAAGCTTATTCCTCTTATTCCAAACAGTAAAATTATTGTAGCAGAGAGTGGAATTACCAATCATGAGACAGTAAAAGAGCTTTCAAAAGTAGGGGCAGATGCTTTCTTAGTAGGAGAACATTTCATGCGTCAAGATGATATCACCCAAGCCGTCAAAGATTTGAAGTACGGCGTATAATGACCAATATTGTCATCACAGGTTGCTCTACAGGTATAGGGTTAGAGACAGCAAAATATCTAAAACTTCAAGGGGTAAAAGTCTACCCCACAGCACGAGAAAAAAAAGATGTAGATATGCTTCTCTCTTTAGGCTTTAAAAATGCAATGCAACTCGATGTTAGGAACTCCAATGAGATTAGCTATGTCATTAAAAAAGTGGTTAAAAATGATAGTAAAATAGACATATGGTTTAATAATGCAGGATATGGACAAGCAGGAGCATTAGAGGATATCTCTACAGATATTTTAAGAGAACAGTTTGAGACCAATGTATTTGGACTACATGAGTGTACACGACAGATTATCCCTATTATGAGAGAGCAGGGGTATGGTAAAATTATCCAACACTCCTCTGTTTTGGGATTAGTCTCTTTGTTTGGAAGAGGTGCTTATAATGCAAGTAAATACGCAATAGAGGGTTTAAGCGATACCTTACGACTAGAGCTAAAGGGAACTAATATCTATCTCTCTTTGCTTAACACAGGACCCGTTACTAGTAACTTTCGTAATACTGCAATGCGTACATTAAGGGAAAATGTAGATATAGAGAACTCTATATTTAAAGAGCAGTATAAAAAGAATCTTTCAGCTAAAAAGAGTAGTGTTCCCTTTAATGAAGAGGCAGACTCTGTGGCTAAAGTGGTGCATAAAATTATCTTATCAGATAGACCAAAACCTAGATATTATATCACCAAAGCGACTTATATATTAGGGTATTTAAAGAGAGTATTGAGTACCTCTTTTCTTGATAAAATACTCTTTAAAATTTAATAATTAGGAAAAAAAATGGACAAAATAAAAATAGGGGTTGTAACTACCAGTGACAGAGCAAGTCAAGGAATATATGAAGATATTTCGGGGGTAGCCATTATGGATACCATGAAAGAGTATCTGCTTAATGAGTGTGAGTATGAGTATAGATGTATTCCTGATGAACAGTCTATAATAGAAAGCACTCTGATTGAACTAGCTAGAGATAAAAACTGTGACCTTATTGTCACAACAGGAGGAACAGGACCAGCACCAAGAGATGTAACCACAGAAGCGACTGAAAATGTATGTCAAAAGCTTCTACCTGGTTTTGGTGAACAGATGAGAGCCGTGAGCTTACAGTATGTTCCAACTGCTATTCTCTCTCGTCAAACAGCAGGAGTTTGTGATGGTGCATTAATAATAAATTTGCCAGGAAAACCAAAATCTATCCGTGAGTGTTTAGATGCTGTTTTCCCTGCCGTTCCTTACTGTATCGACCTTATAGGTGGCTCTTTTATGGAAGCAGATGAGAGTGTTATTAAAATCTTTAGACCAAAACAGAAGTAGTCGGTTATGAATGTAGAGTTTATAGAAGCAAAGTTTCAAGAGATTTATGCAGAGTTAGAGAAAGAGGTTATGGAGGTGTTAATGGAAGAATCGTTGGATAAAAAATATACCAATCTTCACATGAAACCTCTCAAATCAACTAAACAGATTTTGGAAAATGCACTAGATAGTATTAAAATGGTAGATAAACTAGCAAAAGAGGATTTGGCAAAATGAAAAAGCTATTAACCATTTCACTACTAAGTACCCTATCTATTTTTGCAAAAGAGGCACTTGTTGTAGACAACTCAATGCCTTGGATGAGAGTATGGCTAATCGCTTCTCTATTGACGGTTGCTTTGATGTTCTGGTCGATATACAAGGCGATGAAGACAAAAAATCCAAGATATGGTTGGGGAATGGCATTGTCTATTTTATTGTTAGTGGTTTTGTTGTTTATTTAGACAATAATATTTTTAGGGGTAGTCTATTACGCAATAGCCTCTAAAATCCTTGCAACTCCAAGACCCATAAATGTTCCTACAATATACCCAATCATAGCCATCAAAACCCCTACAGGGATTAAGGACTTATTGTATGCACCTGCCAATATTGGTGCAGATGCTACCCCTCCGATATTTGCTAATGAAGCGACCCCCAAAGAGAATAGGTCTAGCTTGAATATTTTTGCAAAAATAACCATAATAGTAGCATGAATTGCGATAATCATAAACCCTGCCATGATGTAGAGTGGTGCGTTTGAGAGTTCTGTAAAATTTGCCCTAGAAGCGATAAGTGCTACGATAAGATAGAGCATGATATTTGCCAAAGATTGAGCTGATGCCTCTTTGCTTAAGGGGGTCATTCCTAGTAAAATACCTGCTGTAGTAGCAAAGATGACCACCCATGTGGTGTTTGTTAAAAAGCTTGTGGTTGGTAGTATATCTGCTAGGGATTGAGAAAAAACAGAAACCATAAGAGCTAAGCCCAAAAGCATAAACAGAGATGGGAAGTTCATCTCTTTTTGCTCCTCTTTTGTGTCAAGTTTAGAGCCTAAGCTCTCTAGTAGTCTATCATCTGCTTTTGTCCAAGCGTTAAAGCGTTTGGCAAAAGGAACTAACGCCAAAAGAGTCATAACCCAAATTGCATAATCAATAGAGTCAATGAGCATAACATTACCCATTTTATCTCCATCTAGTCCCAGTGATGCTTGAATGGCGACCATATTTCCTGTGCCACCCATCCAAGAGCCACTCAATGCCCCAAAAGTTTTCCACGCTTCGGGTTCAAATGAGTTGTGAAGTAGGGCAAACATGATAATAAAACCTAAAGAGATAGAGAGAGAAGCCAAAAAGAATGTAAGTAGAAACTTAAGACCCAAATCAAAGATTTTTCGTATGTCACTCTGGAGTAGCATCAAAAATATCATAGCAGGTAGTAGATTTGATTTTAGGGCTTTGTAGATACTGTTAATCTCTTCGGTTTTTGCCCATAACTCCAAGCTAGAGAGGCTCATTACAGTAAAATACAAGATTACAATTGCAGGAAGATACTCAAAAAACTTGGCTTTGGTTTTGGCTTCTAAAAAGACTAGAGTTGATGCGATAAAGATTAAAATGCTTAGGTAGGGGAAAGCTGTGGTTATCATGGTGTTCCAATTAAATAAAATATTTTAAATATTGTATCTTTATTTTAAACAATCTAACTTTTATTTAACAGAACAGAGGGCAGAGAGATGGCTCTGCCCTTATGTTTAAATCTCTTAAACGTTATACGCTACCTTATAAGTAGGGTCATCTTCATTAAAAGTACAAAATGGTCCAGCAGTTTTTAGAACTTTTCTACAATCTTCTGAGAGGTGTTTAATCGTTAGCTTCTTACCTGCTTTGTTATATCTCTCTGTAATTGCATCAATAGCTTCTGCTCCTGAACTGTCCATTACTCTTGCACCTGCGAAGTCAATAACAACTTCATTTGGGTCATTTTCAATGTCAAACTGCTCTCCAAATGAGGTAACAGAGGCGAAAAATAGAGGACCCTCTAGGCAATATACTTTTTTGCCATCATCATCTGTCTCTGTTCGTGCATGTATCTTGGCGTGTTCCCATGCAAATACAAGTGCTGAGATGATAATACCTGCAATAACAGCAATTGCTAAATCTTCAAATACGGTAATAACGGTAACAGCTACAAGCACAAACGCATCTGCTCTTGGCATATGTTTAATTCGCCTTAGGCTTGAAAACTCAAATGTACCTATACTTACCATAAACATAATACCTACCAAGACAGCGACAGGGATAATGGCGATAATATCTGAAAATGATACAACAAGCAGAATTAAAAGTGTGGCTGCCACAAATGAAGAGAGACGACCAAGACCACCTGAGGTGTAGTTGATAATACTTTGACCAATCATAGCACACCCTGCCATACCACCAAATGAACCTGAACAGATATTTCCAATTCCTTGTGCTACACACTCTTGGTTTCCTGAACCTCTTGTTCCACTCATCTCATCAAGTACAGATAGAGTAAGAAGTGACTCAATAAGACCTACAAGACCTACTAAGATAGCAGAAGGAATGATAATATACATAGCATCAAAATTAAATAGAGACAACTCAGGCATTATAAAATGAGGCATAGAGGTGTTTGAGAGGTCTGCAAGGTCACCTACAAGTTTTGTCTCCATTCCTGTTACAAATACAAGAAGAGTTAATCCTACAATTGCAACTAATCCTGATGGAACGGCTTTGGTATATTTTGGCAAAAGGTGCATAATCGCCATAGTTATAATTACAATAATATACATAAGGTAGTTTTCTGTTAAACTTGCTTGAAAGAACTCACTCCAACCGTTAAGCTCTTCTATATTGCTTGGAGCAAAAAATTTAAGTTGTGCAAGGGCTATCACAATGGCTAGACCATTTACAAATCCAAACATGGCAGGTTGAGGAACAAGTCGTATGAACTTACCCATCTTAAGAAGTCCAACTATCACTTGAAATATACCTGCGATAATGGAGGTTAGTAAAATATAGTGCAAGATAAGCATCGAGAGTGCCTCTTTACTCAAATCTGGATTAAGCTCTGCAACACCTAGTCCAAGAGAGACAAATACAATAGCAACAGCTCCTGTAGCTCCTGAAATCATACCAGGTTTACCACCAATAATAGAGGTGACAAGACCGATAATAAAAGCAGCATAGAGACCAACAACGGGGCTAACTCCTGCAATAAATGAAAACGCAATGGCTTCAGGGATAAGTGCAACAGCAACAACAGCACCTGATAAAATATCATTTTTGATATTTTGTGTAGAGTAATTTTGAAGTTTAAACAATAAAATTCCTTTGTAAAATTTTGATGGGATTTTAGCATAAAAGTATATGGATTAGGTTGAATTTAAAAGTGGAGCGGGAAACGAGATTCGAACTCGCGACATCCTGCTTGGAAGGCAGGGGCTCTAGCCACTGAGCTATTCCCGCATGGCTATAAATTAAAATATAAATTTATTTAAAAGGTTGGTTGCGAGAGGCGGATTTGAACCACCGACCTTCGGGTTATGAGCCCGACGAGCTACCAAACTGCTCTATCTCGCGATATTTAATATGAATTCAATCATAAAATATTTTTAAATAAACTTAACATCTGTAAAATTGGTTGCGAGAGGCGGATTTGAACCACCGACCTTCGGGTTATGAGCCCGACGAGCTACCAAACTGCTCTATCTCGCGATATTTAAATTAAAATATATCTCTATATTTCAATGGATGGGGTAGAGGGATTCGAACCCCCGAATACCAGTACCAAAAACTGGTGCCTTACCGCTTGGCGATACCCCAATAGTTTGTTACACATTCGTTGTGTGGACGGCATTATAGAGAAATTTTTAACTAATGTCAAGGGTTTATATTAAAAAAGTAGTATAATAATGCTCATTTAATAGAAAATAAGGGATTTATATGCAAGAAAAAGCATTAAAAAGAGTAGAGATTGCCATCAATGAGATAAAAAAAGGTCGCATGGTTATCATGATGGATGATGAAGATAGAGAGAATGAGGGAGATTTAGTTTATGCTGCAACTTTTTCTACTCCTGAGATGGTAAATTTTATGGCAAAAGAGGCGAGAGGGCTTATCTGTACCCCTTTAACTAAAGCTATTGCTAAAAAACTGCACCTTTTACCAATGGTAAGCAACAATATATCCAATCATGAGACAGCATTTACTGTATCTATTGATTCTACTTCGGCTGAGACAGGTATCTCTTCGGCTGAGAGAGATGATTGTATCTCCAAATTAGCTAACCCTTTAACCAATGCAGATGATTTTGTACGCCCTGGGCATATTTTTCCATTGATTGCAAAAGATGGTGGGGTATTGGTACGAACAGGACATACTGAGGGTTCTGTTGATATATGTAAACTTGCAGGATTAGCCCCTGTTGGTGTTATTTGTGAAATTATAAAAGATGATGGAACAATGGCACGGCATGATGACCTTGAAATTTTTGCAGAGAAACACAATATGCCAATTGTTTACATTGCAGATTTAGTAGAGTATAGATTGGCAAATGAGCAGTTAATAGAGTGTGTAGCTACTAAAAAAGTAAATGTATTGGGTCAAGATGTGATAAAGCGTAACTATGTAGACCATCTAGGTCGTATTCATAAAGTAATTACATTTGGAGATATCTCAGATACTGCCAATGTCAAGTTTCATAATGTAGGTTTGGATATTAATCTAATTCTTGAACCTAATCGTTTAGAAAATATGCAAAAATCATTGGAGTATTTAAAAGATAACAGTGGTGTACTTATCTTTTTAGACACTAAAACCATCTCAAAAGAACAAGCAAAAGAGTTTGGTGTAGGAGCTCAGATACTTAAAAGTTTGGGAATTGAGAATATTAAGCTTTTGACTGAAAATGTGGATACAGAGTTTGTAGGTCTTTCAGGATTCGGGTTGAATGTCGTGGAGAAGATAGCTATATCTTAAATAGATGAATTACTATATCGACACCTTAACCAAAAAAACAGGCACATTAACAGCTATTTTAGCTCTACTACTAGCCATATTAGTGAGCTACGATGCAAGTATGCGTTACTTCTTCTCCGAGGGTTCAATCGCCCTGCAAGAGATAGAGTGGCATCTTTTTGATATTGTCTTTCTTTTTGGACTCTCTTACGCACTTAAACACGACAAACATGTGCGAGTAGATATATTTTTTGCCAACTACTCCAAAGAGAGCAAGGGGATAGTTCAAATCCTCTCTATGCTGATACTTGTTATCCCTTTTTCGCTCTTTTTTTTGAGTGGGGCATTAGATATGACAATACAATCCTATGTACAAAATGAGATTTCAAGCGACCCTGGGGGACTAACACATCGGTTTCTGATAAAGGGTGTACTCTTTATTGCGTTTATTCTTTTGGTACTTCAAGCTTTTTCTGAGATTTTAAAAGCATATCAAAAATTAGAGTCTAAAAAAACTCTCTTTATCGCTTTAGGTATCGTTACACTCTTTTTTATCTTAAGCTCTTTTAATCTTCCTTTCTTTTTTGACCCTCTGCTTCTTATGTTTCTGTTGACGCTATTTTTGCTAATGAGTGGTTTTCAAGTCGCTTTTGTTTTTGCAGGGGTGGCTCTGTTTTTTGCTTTGATTTCTGATGAGTTAGGGGTTAATGTACTGGATATGTTGCCTTATCGTGTTTATGGAATTATGGGTAATGTAACTCTGATGGCTGTACCTCTGTTTATCTTGATGGGATTGATTTTGGAAAAGTCCAAGATGGCAGAAGATTTACTTTTTTCTATGGGACAACTATTTGGGCGTGTGCGTGGAGGTTTGGCTATATCGGTGGTGGTGGTTGGTGCGATTTTGGCAGCAAGTACAGGTATAGTAGGGGCTTCGGTGGTGATGATGAGTCTCATTGCTCTTCCTTTGATGCTCAAACAGAACTACTCTCCTGAACTTGCCACAGGGGCTATTGCTTCTAGTGGAACATTGGGACAGATTATTCCTCCTTCTATTGTTTTGATTATTTTGGGTGACCAGATGCACTTAAGCGTGGGAGATTTGTTTAAGGCAGCTGTTGTTCCTGGGTTGATTTTGATAGGGCTTTATATTTTATATATTCTTATCTATGCCCATTTTGATAAGAGTGTCGCCCCTGCGATAGAGAGTGATGAGGATTACGCTAAAGTAGTCAAAAAGGCATTAAAGCTTATCGCCCCTCCTATGTTTTTGATTGTTGCTGTTTTGGGTTCTATTTTTGCAGGAATTGCCAGTCCTACCGAGTCGGCAGCCTTTGGAGTGATTGGGGCGTTGATTTTGGCATTTTATAACGGACAGTTCTCTTTTGAGTTGTTGCGATATGCTTCTATCGAAACTGTAAAACTCACCTCCATGATATTTATGATACTCATAGGAGCAACGGCGTTCTCATTGGTCTTTAATGAGCTAGGTGGCGATGTGATGGCTATGGAGTTCTTTACTGATGATATGGGTGACAAATGGAGATTTATTTTAATCGCTATGTTGATAATATTTCTGCTTGGCTTCTTCATAGACTTCATAGAGATAGCATTTGTGGTTGTACCAATTTTAGTGCCTATCGTCCACGCCTTTGGGATTGACCCTGTTTGGTTTGCGATTTTGATAGCTTTAAATTTACAAGCCTCATTCTTGACCCCACCGTTTGGGTTTGCACTTTTTTATCTTAAGGGGGCTTCGGGTAATATGGTTACTACAGGAGAAATTTACCGTGGTGTGATACCGTTTATTGGGTTGCAGTTATTGGCATTGCTGATAATAGTTATCTTTCCTGATTTGATTTATATTTTTGGGAAATAAGGAGAAAAAATGAGTGATATAAAATTGGAATTAAAGCTAGATAAACTAGAGAGCTTAGAGCTTTATGCAAAGCTGTTAAACAAAGATATCAATACGATGTTAGATGAGGCTCTTGAGCAGTATTTTATAACCGAACAAGAGAAGCTTATAGCCAAGGAGCAGAACGCTACCAATTTGAGCTATGATGAGTTTTGGGATGGGGTAGATGTTTAACCTCTAATTTTCTGAGTCTCTCTAAGCATCTCACCATAATTAGAATCTGATAATCCCATTTTCTCTATCGCATCAAGCTGTTTTTTTAGAGAGTGGTCTACAACCTCTATCATCTCATCTAGGTCATCTACAATGGTGATGAGGTCTAAATCTTTTTGGTTTATTGTGCCGTACTCCATCATGCTTGTCTCCATAAACTCAAATAGCTTTCTCCAGTACTCTTTGCCTACTAAAATGACAGCACTTGGTGAGCTTTTTTGGGTCTGTATTAGGGTGAGTACTTCAAAGAGTTCATCTAGTGTTCCAAATCCACCTGGCATGGCAACATATGCTATGGAGTAGCGAACTAGCATTACTTTTCTTACGAAAAAGTAGTCAAATTTTAAATCTCTATCGAGATAGGCATTGCTTTCTGTTTCAAAAGGTAGGTCGATATTTAGACCAATGGATTCGGCATGAATTGATTCTTTTGCACCTTTATTTGTTGCTTCCATAATCCCAAATGAGCCACCTGTTATGACACTGTAGCCATTGTCGGCTAGTTTTTTTCCTACCTCTACTGATTTTTGATAGGTTGGTGTACCATCTTTGATTCTTGCACTTCCAAATACGGTGACGGCTGCACCGATATCATCTAACTCATCATACCCTTTTACGAAGTCTGCCATGATTTTAAAAAGACTCCATGAGTCTAGGTAGATGCTATTTTTGTCTCTGATTTTTCTGTTCATATTATATCTCTTATTATTTTATTTTTTGACACAAAAGTATAATCGTTATTTCTTAAACTATTGATAGAGGAGTATAGGGTATTATTATAGAATGAAAAAACTAATTACATTGACCTTTAAAATATCTATTTTATTTGGTCTAATATACTTATGGATATACTATAACAATAACTCAATGGCAAAAGAGGCAGAAGCTCTAATCTATAGAGATATAAACAAGATACCAGCCAAAAAAGCTGCTTTGGTTTTAGGAACTTCCAAATATCTTAGTGGTGGACGGATAAATTACTATTTTAAGTATCGAATAGAGTCGGCTGTGAAACTTTTTAGAACAGGAAAAGTAAGAGCGATTGTGGTCTCAGGAGATAATGGCTCAAAAGGTTATGATGAGCCTACAACCATGCGTGATGATTTGGTCGCAAGAGGTATCCCGTCGAGATATATCACTATTGATTATGCAGGATTTAGAACACTTGATTCGATTGTGAGAGCAGAGGCGATATTTGATTTGAAGGATTATATTATTGTCTCACAACAGTTTCACCTAGAGAGAGCTATCTATTTAGCTCATGCCAAAGGTCAAAAGGTGATAGGTTTTGTAGCAAAAGATTTTAGAGATACCGTATGGGCTAAAAAGATGGAGCATAGAGAGCTTTTAGCAAGAGTCAAGGCTGTTCTTGATGTTCACCTTGGTGTTGAGCCTAAGTTTTATGGTGATAAGGTTGAGGTTAAGTATAAATGATAATTATAGATGAGGTAGTTTGAGATGTCTGAAAATTTATTAGATAATATAGAAAAAGTTGGTTTTGTACTAAGACCTAACTCTCCTGAAATTTTTACTCTATATGATAAGATTAGAGTAAAGTTTGAGCAAAGAGGTATAGCAGTATTATTAGATGCTGATTCGGCAGAAATGATTGGTCTTGATGGTATAGAGTTTGAAAAGATGTGTCAAGATGTTGACCTTTTGGTATCTTTGGGTGGTGATGGAACACTTTTGGGTGTGGTGCGTTGCTCCTATGGGTATGATAAAGCTGTTCTTGGGATTAATGCAGGGAACTTGGGGTTTTTAGCAGATATTCCTGTAGATGATATTGATGATATGATAGAGAGACTTTTGGTGGGGAACTATCGGATTGATAATCGTATGATGATAGAGGGGTATATTGAGCATACAGATGAGGGCAGTAAAAAGCGTAAAGAGTTTTATGCCTTTAATGATGTCGTAATTACGCGACCGACCATCTCTCATATGGTCAAACTTGATGCTTTTTTAGATAACGATTGGTTTAATACTTATCGTGGTGATGGATTGATTATCTCTACACCAACAGGTTCAACGGCGTATAATCTCTCACTTGGAGGTCCTATTATCTATCCTCTCTCAAAGGTTTTTATTATGACACCTGTTGCACCTCATTCGTTGACACAGCGACCACTTGTTGTTCCTGCTGATTTTACTATCAAGCTCACCTCTCCTGATGATTTGGTGATAATGGTAGATGGACAAGACAACTATAGGCTAGGTGAGGGTGATAAAATTGTGATTAGAGGGGCAAAAATGGATGCGAAGCTTTTACATAAAAAAGAGCATAGTTATTTTTCTGTTTTAAGAGAGAAGCTATCGTGGGGAGATGAGTAGTATGTTAAATGAGCATAATAGACTAGATATAAAAGCCAATAAAGTAGATAGTTTATTGGAAAAAATTGGTGTTAAATATTTCTCTTATCTCTCTAAAAAAATAGAGCATACATCGGAGATTCATCTAAAAGATATTCCTTCTGATAAAGTTCTTCAAGTTGTTGTAAGTAATATCACGCTCAATGCAATAATCATCGCTTTTTTAGTAGGTGCATTGACCACTGTACCAGCCGTACTTTTTGAGATGTATTTTAAAAATGATTTTAGTACTTTTAACTATTATGCTCTTCTTTCTGTTATTACTCTTGTTTTGCTTGTTATTGAAGTGGGTATTCTCTATTGGGTTGGAATGAGAACTACTTATACCTTGGCTCATCTTACAGGATATGATGGAGATAAAGAGAGTGATCTACCTCCTGAATATGATTTGAAAAAGATGATGGTTCGTTCTGCATTAGAGCTTGATGAGCCGAGTGTTAACTATTTGGGGATTAATCCTCATAAAAATATCTCTAAAACATGGTTGGTTTTTAGTGCCTTGCTTTATAAAGCCAAAGTAGTTTTAACAGGTATTGTCATCAAGTTAATACTTAGAAAAGTAGCAGCACGTTATGGTCTAAGAGTTAGTTTTGTTTGGGTAGCCATTCCTGTCACAGCTATTTGGGATGCGATTGTTATCTATTATGTTATTAAAGATGCGAGGTTACGTCTTTTTGGTTATCATCTCTCTAAATATATTATAGATGAAATTTTGACCGATGAGCTTATCGAGAGTCACTCTGCTCACGTTAGAGAGGGTACTATTCGAGCAGTTTCAACCATCATGGCTCTCTCAGGAAGCTATCACCCAAATAATATTATTCTACTCATACGACTTAGCCAAAATTTTGATATATCTGAAAAGAGAGATTATGATGATTTGGACAAGCTTTTAGAGCATCTAAAAAGTGCTTCAGCAGAGGAGAAACATTTATTAAAAATATTAGCAGGTATAGCTGCTAGTTTTGATGGAAAAATTAAAAAATCTGAACAGAGTGCATTGGTTCAAATATTTGATGAAGATGATGGTCTATATATGGATTTTACAAAATCGTTACAGACCTCTTTACTTAATAATCAACTGCATCAGTCGGCTAAATATTGCAAAGAGGGGATTTTGGGGAGATGAGTAGTTAAGTTCTCTATGCATTATCATGGAGAGCGTGGTAGCAACTAAAAGATACCCATAGACCTCCTCAAAATCAAAATATCATGGGATATTCTCAAATATGTTTAACACCATTAAAAACATAATCAAGTATTTTTATGATACCCTATTGTTAGTTATAAAAAAGGTAGTGAGTAATGTTTAATCGAGTATATATAAAATCTCTTATTTCTTTTGATAAGATAGAGTTGGAGTTAGAAAAAGGATTGGTGGTAATTTCAGGTTCTAGTGGGGCAGGTAAATCTCTTTTTATGAACAGTATTCTCTCCACCTTTGGATATTGTAGAGCAGAGGCTTCTTTGTGTGAAATTTCTGTTGATAAGCCATTGAGCTTAAAGAGTGAGGTGTATGATTTTGAAGATGAGATTACGTTAAAGGCTTTGAAAAAAAAGAAAGTACGCTACTACATAGATGGGCAAAATATCTCTAAAAAATCACTCAATAACCTATTTTCACCTTTTGTTCAGCACCTCTCTGTTCGTGATAAGAGTGGGTTTGAGAGTCATAAGCTCATAGAGTTGATTGATAACTCTCTTATCTCAAGCAATAAATCTTTTGGGAAGTTACGCAAAGAGTACACTAAGCGTTATCGTAACTACAAGATAAAAATGGATGAGTTAAATAAGATAAAGAGAGATGAGTCAAAACTCTCTGAACTCATAGAGTTTGCAAATTTTGAGATAGAGAAGATTTCGGCTATTAATCCACAAGTAGATGAGGATATAGAGCTTTTAAAAGTAAAACATCAACTCTCTCGAATTGATAAGGTTAATGATGCGTTAGCTGAGGCGAACAGTATCTTTAATTTAGAAGAGTCAGTGAGTGAGGTCTATCGTCTTTTGGATAAAGATAGTGGTGGGTTTGTTGAGATGATGAATCAACTAAGAGCTGATTTTGAAGATATAGAGTCCCTAGCTGAGGAGTTAGCAGAGGTTGATATCGAGTGGGTTCTTGATAGGTTGGAGAAAATCTCTTCACTTAAGAGTAGATATGGAAGCATAGATGAGGCGTTGGAGTATGCTGATATTAAACGTAAAGAGGTAGTAGGGTATCAAAATATCGAGAAAGATAAGAGTATGCTAGAGTCATTTTTGGAAATGGAGTTAGGGGAGTTGATTATTTTGGCAGGGCGTATGAGTCAGGCACGAAAAGAAGAGGCTTTGAAGTTAGAAAAAGAGTTGGCAGGGTATCTGTTGGAGTTGAAACTCTCCTCTTTGGAGTTTGTTTTTGAGACGGTTACGCTTAGTGAATTGGGTCAAGAGCAGGTGGATATTAGCCTCAATGGTTCAAAAGCTACTACGCTTAGTGGTGGAGAGTTTAACCGTGTGCGTTTGGCTCTGATGGTGGTGGCTCTTCGAGGTGTTAAAGATGGAGGAGTACTTATTTTAGATGAGATAGATGCCAATGTGAGTGGAGATGAGTCGATTGCCATTGCCAATATGATTGCCAAGCTCTCCTCTGTTTATCAGATTTTTGCTATTTCGCATCAAGCTCATTTAGCATCCAAAGCCAATCAGCATATTTTGGTGGCTAAAAGTTTGGATAAGAGCATGGCGATTTTGCTTGATAGGCAAGGAAGAGTAGATGAGATTGCTAGAATAGTAGGTGGAGAGAAGCCAAATAGGGAAGCTGTACAGTTTTCAAAAAAATTACTGGAGATAGAATGATAATAGATACACATTGTCACTTAGATGATGCACGATACAATGATGATATAGATGAGGTGATAGCACGAGCAAAAGAGCAGGGGGTTGAGAGGTTTATTATCCCTGGGGCTGACCCTTTGACATTAAAAAGAGCTGTTGAGCTTAGTGAGCAGTATGATGAGATATATTTTGCTGTAGGAGTTCACCCCTATGATGTCCAGAACTATGATAGAGATTTTTTAGAGCCTTTTGTCTCTCATGCTAAGTGTGTGGCAATTGGTGAGTGTGGGTTGGACTACTATCGTCTACCTGAGACTGAAGAGGAGATAGAGGCTGATAAAAAATTACAAAAAGAGGTTTTTATCGACCAAATTAAATGGGCAAAAGAGTTAAAGCTTCCTCTTATTGTGCATATTAGAGAATCTTCGTCCGATTGTTTGGAGATATTGGAGGAGTATGCAGGAGAGCAGGGTGGAGTTTTACACTGTTATAATGCAGATGAGTCGCTTTTGAAACTCTCTTCTAAAAATTTCTATTATGGTATTGGTGGAGTTTTGACATTTAAAAATGCAAAAAAGCTTATTAATGTCTATAGTAAAATCCCAAAAGATAAGCTTTTGATAGAGACAGATGCACCCTATTTGACACCACACCCCAATCGTGGAAAACGTAATGAGCCAAGCTATTGTAAATTTATAGCTTCTAAGATGACCGAGCTTTCGGGATTTGGAGAGAGGGAAATGGCAAAAATCACTACAGATAATGCTAAAAAACTTTTTATTAAAATAACATAATCTAATAAATTTTAAGGTTTATATATATTTTTGTTAATTTCAGATTTAATTTTGTTTCTTAAGGTTTAATTTAAGTTTTACTGATGTATACTTTGTTATCTAAACAATAGGAATTAATTATGAAAATTAATAAAAAACTAATATTATTATCAACTGTTTCAAGTTTACTTTTAGTAACAGGATGTTTAGCAAATGAGATAAGCGTTAGTGACTCTCAATCAAGTTGGAAAAATAAACTTTCTGTAAACTCAAATCAAGATAAGTTAGAGGATTGCAAAGGAAATGAATGTTTAGCCTCTATTGCTAAACCTAATGAAACAATAGTAAAAGAGAGAGATATAGTGGTTGGAGATGAGACTATAACTCCATCAGAAGAGCCATACTTTGCATCAAATATTACCGAGACAATTGAGTATGACTATAGTGATTCACCTTTTTTAGAGGAGAGTTTAGTTGAGATAGCAACAGTATCATCAGATTACTTGGAGCATATAGATGTTATTGCTACTAACGATGTAGCTGTACAAGTAGGTGCTTTTAGAAAATTCTCTGGTGCTCAAAAATATGCAAAAAGATACTCTCTAATGAACCGTCAATACTCTGTAGCCATCCAAGAGGATATTAAAAACTCAAAACCTATCTATCGTGTTCAGGTGAATGGTTTTTCTAATAATGAAGAGGCAAACAGATTTATCAGTAGATATGGCACACAAGATGCTTTTTTGGTACTAAAATAATTTAAAAGTAAAATAATATATATATAAAGGATTAAAAATGATATATGAAATTTTAATAAACCTAATATTACTGAAAATGAAAAAAACATTAATAGTCGTATCTGCGATAAAAATTAAAAAAATTATATTTTTGTTATTTGCATTTAATATCTACTCTTATGCAGATTTGACAAGAGAGTTTCCTAGCTACTCATATGTATTAAATGAGTTTGATTTGGATAGCTCCTATATTCATAATCAAGAGTTTCAAAGTTTTGTTTATAAGAACAAAGATAGGTATAGAGAAAGATTTAGAGTAGCTGTTGGTCGAGGTCAATTGATTGTGCCTACTATGAAAGAGATGATGTATAAAAGTGGGATAACTCCTCTTTTTTTATATCTTTCTATGACGGAATCAGCATTTAAGACCCAAGCAAAATCTACATCAAAAGCTGGTGGGCTTTGGCAGTTTATGCCTCCTACAGGACGAGAGCAGAAATTGACCATAAATGAGACAATAGATGAGCGTTATGACCCAATTAAATCAACATATGCAGCAGTTGATTATCTCTATAAAATTAGAGATGGACTTGATAAATGGTACTTGGCAGCTATGGCATATAATTGTGGTCAAGGGTGTGTAAAAAGAGCTGTAAAAAAAGCTGGAACAAAAGATTTGGCAACTTTGATTAACCCTAGAGATGAATTTCTTCCTGCTGAGACTAGAAAATATATCAAAAAGATTCTACTTTTTTCTATGATTGGAGAGAATTATCTATTTAAAAGAGATAATAATTTGGGGGAAGCGATTTATAGAATGAATAAAGATAGCCTAACTCCTGTACGTCTTAGAGCTGGTGATAATCTACAACAAGTAGCTTCAATGTTACGTATGGATTATAGAGTTTTAAAGAGAACCAATATGCATCTAAAGAGAGACTTTGTGCCACAAGGAAGTAATGTTATGGTAAATATCCCAACCTCAAAACTAGATATGTTTAGAGCTGTATATAATTGAAATATAAATCAAAACTATGTT
>OBIK01000008.1_pt1 | contig 24623 bp, 28 predicted proteins | sample 1496171 | NCBI WGS metagenome assembly OBIK01 (sample SAMEA3367191, study PRJEB22510) | hydrothermal vent metagenome | biome: marine hydrothermal vent; material: sea water | place: Cayman Islands | collected 2012-01-19 | depth 2308 m | reverse complement strand
AAAAATGGGCATTGATTAGGGTGACTATAGATTTGAATATTAAAGGGGGTAAATTTATGCGTTACCTCTAAATCTATTTTTTTGATGGTTTTGGTTTCTTTTCACATCATTAACCCAAATAAGAGAAATTTACTCTTTTTATGCTATTATCCCTTATATTCAAGGATAGAGCATGAAAATAGAAGAGATAATAGAGCAGAATCAAAATGGTACAGTCCTGTTTTTGGGGCGTGTTACCAACTTTACAGTAGAAGAGTTGATAAATTTTTTAGAAGCCCAAGGCATGAGTTATGCTGATAAGTATGTGGGGCAAGAGGTGGCATTGGTTGTATTGAGTACGATGATGACCCCACTAGAGGAGGAGACCTCTTATGATTTGTATGATATGAAAGTTCCTGATGTCCGTTTAGCAGAGTTTGAAGAGTTTTATACTAAGCATATCAAGCCAAATACATTGATGATGTCGTTAAAACTATCTAATGACCAAGAGAGACTTAAACGTCTTTTGAAAAATGGCTCTTTTTTAGATGAGGTCTATCTGAAGCTTTTTAAGATGTATGATTGGGGGAGTGATGGGGTTTATGATAATGATGCGAACCGTGATGTAACCATAACTTTTGTTGAGCGTTTTTACAGACCTGATGGGTTTCGTGATCCTGCTATGGTCTACTCTCCTATTACGCTTTCTAATATTGCTCGTGATGCTAAAACTTCGGAGATATTAGATGCGATGTTGACCATGCCAAATCATGAGATAAAGCAGAGTCGTAAAGAGGATATGCGTCCTAAAAATCTGCGTGAGATTGTGGCTCTTAATCCTAATATCGATTCTCTAAACATACGTTATCTATTAAGTTTTAATGATGAGAGAATTAATAGCTTTTTGGCGTGTAACAGTGCTATTGGTTTAAAAGAGCAAGAGCATATTTTTCAAAAATCCGATAAGATAACAAAGATAATGCTAACCCAAAACAGTAACTTAGAGGATAAGATATTTAGAGAGCTTTTGTTAAGTGATGATGAGAGTGTCAAATCACTTTTGACTTTTCAATTAATTACACCTGTGCGTTTAGAGTATATTTTAGAAGCATCATTGAGTGATGAGGTTTTGGCTCTTATGGGAGAGAATATTCTGATTAATGAAGTAGTTGAGTTGTTAATTGGAATAAATAGAGTTTTGGATTATAAATTGGCTTCTAACATAGAGGTTCATATGGATTTACTTGATGGTTTATATGCTACTTATGGTGAAGAGTTTATGCTTCCTCTTAGTGCAAATCCAAACACCTCTACCCAACTGTTAAGTGAATTTTATAAGAGTAAAAACATAGAGGTAGTTCAAAATTTAGCTTCAAACAGAAGTACAGATAGTGAGATACTAAAAGAGTTATGTGAGCGTGATGAGCATAATATAAATCGTGCATTGGCTCTAAATAGCTCTGTGGAGTTAATATATTTGGAGCAGTTTGCATTGGATTCTGAACTGATTATGCTTATGACCCAAAATCAGACCTATCTGGACAGTATATACTCAGCACACAAAGGAGAAAGACGATGAAAGCCTTAGATATAAGTAGAAGCCTAGATAAATTAATAGAGTCTCAAATTCCTGTATTTGTATGGGGAAGCCCTGGGATTGGGAAATCATCTATTATAAAACAGATAGCTGTTGATAAAGGGTTAGAGTTTGTAGATTTGCGTCTATCTTTACTTGACCCAACGGACTTAAAAGGGATTCCTTTTTTTGACCAAGAGAACAACGAAGCTGTTTGGGCAAGTCCAAATTTTTTACCAAAAAATCCCGACTCAAAAGGGATTCTCTTTTTAGATGAGATTAACACAGCACCCCCATCAGTTCAAGCCTCTGCCTATCAGTTGGTACTTGACCGTAAAGTAGGGGATTATGAGCTACCAAATGGTTGGAGTATAGTAGCCGCTGGAAATCATGAGAGTGACCGTGGTGTGGTTTACCGAATGCCACCACCACTTGCTAATCGTTTTGTGCATCTGAGTATGGAAGTGAGTTTTGAGGATTGGAAAGGTTGGGCGTATGGTGTTGGGATAGATAGCTCTATTATCGCTTTTTTACACTATGACAGCGAAAAGCTATTTGATTTTGACCCCTCCAAAAATGAGAAATCATTCCCAACACCAAGGTCATGGGAGTATGTGGATAAAGTTTTAAATTCAGGAGTAGAGCCAACACTACTGATGGAGATAATCTCAGGTGCAGTAGGAGGTGAGAGTGCTACAGCATTTATGAGTTTTAGAAAGGTTATGAACCGTCTGCCTGACATAGATAAACTCTTAAATAATGAAGAGGTAGAGGTAGAGCATGATAGCCAAGTTCTTTTTGCACTAATCGCAGGTGTTATTACAAATATTAAACAGAACTCTAGTAAAGAGAAGATAGAGAGTGCTTTGAAGTTTTCTCTAACCTTGCCTAAAGAGTTCTCGGTTATGTTGGTTAAAGATATGCAACAGAATGGGATAAATGTAGAGGCTTCTAGTGTGTGGGAAGATTGGGTGGAGGAGTTTGCTTATCTTTTGGTATAATTCAATCCAAGGATAGTTGATGATAAAATTTAACCTAAAAGAAAATTTAATGATAGCACTAATTGTTTTAACGATATTTCCATTTATAGTATGGTTTTTGATCTCTCAACCTACCTTTGGTTTTGGGAGTAAAAAGAGTGAAACGACTTTTGTAAAAGCAGAAAATCTTAAAAAGCACGTCTATACTATAGTAGAAACTTTTAATGATAGAGGTTATACCAATATTGAGATGCTAGACAATACAGCAGAGTATATCCATAATGAGTTTTCAAAATATAGCGATGAGGTTAGTTACCAAACTTTTGAGGTTCAAGCCTTTTTAGATGAGCCAAAGCGTGAGTATCGAAATGTGATAGCAAACTTTAGAGGAGCAGAGGGGTGTGATGATGAAATTTATATTGTCGGGGCTCATTATGATACCTTTGCAGGTCTTTCAGGAGCAAATGATAACACCTCAGCAGTTGCAGGACTACTTGAACTAGCACGTCTTTTTAAAGAACACCCACCTAAATGTAATCTACAGATAGTTGCGTACTCTTTGGAAGAGCCACCATTTTTTAGAACGCAAAATATGGGAAGTTTTATTCATGCAAAGAGTTTAAAAGAGAACAATATTAAAGTAAAACTAGCCATTGTTTTGGACATGATAGGTTTCTATAGTGATGAGGAGAATTCACAGAGTTATCCTTTTCCTTTTATGGGTTGGTACTATCCTAGCAAGGCGAACTTTATATCTATAGTTAGTAATCTATCACTAGAAAATATTGTACATACAAGAGATGCTAAGAGTATATTTAAAGCGAGTTCAGATTTACCTGTTTACTCTATAAACGCACCAAGTTTTGTCCCAGGTATTGATTTTTCAGACCATCAGAACTATTGGAAATTAGGTTATCCTGCCATATTTATTACCGATACTGCATTTTATCGTTCAGATAATTATCATACTCCAAAAGATACACCCGAGAGTTTGAATTATGAGAAGATGGCTAAGGTTGTGGAGGGAGTTTTTGAGGTGATTAAGTTTTAATTTGATGATTATATGTAGATAATAACACTTCCTTAAGTCAAATTGAGATAAAATCACGTTTCAAAATAAATACTCATTAAACCAGTGAGTAAAATACTAATAAGGATGGTTATCAGTTATGAAAAGAACGTTTCAACCACATAACACACCAAGAAAAAGAACGCACGGATTTAGAACAAGAATGAAGACTAAAAACGGACGTAGAATTATCTCTGCTAGAAGAGCAAAAGGTAGAAAAAGATTAGCAGTTTAAAACATTTTAGTAGTATAAAAACTACTAAAGAGTTTAACAGAGTTTATAAAAACTCTAAAACTGTACACACCTCAGAATTTGTACTTTTTTACCAATCTCATGGTGAAGAGTATAAGTTTGGGATAGTAGCAAGTAAAAAAGTTGGTAATGCTGTTCATCGCAATAGAGCCAAGCGTCTGCTTCGTTCACAACTCTTGCTTCAGATAGAAACACTCAAAACAGGGCATTATATTCTTGTTGCAAAACCCTCACTTCTCAACAATTGTTACCATAAAACAACCAATAGTATTTTTAAGGCACTAAAGCGTATAAAAGCTATTAAACAATGATATTTTTAAACACTTTTGGCTATAATTTCTTCATTAATTAAAAATAAAATTCTTAACTAAATAATATAATATAACATAAAAATAATATATTTTAACAGTTAACAATTCAAAGGGTAATTTATAGTGGAACAACAACAAGATTTACAAAAGAGACTTCTGTTAGCATTGGTATTGTCATTTATGGTATTTGTCGTATTTGATATGTTTATGCCTAAGCCAACCAAACCAATTGAGCAAAATGCTACAACTCAAACAGCACAACAGCAGACCCCTAAAGTAGTAGAGAGTAGTAGTGCAGCACCTGCTAGTAGCAAAGCTATTAGTATCCAAGCCTCATCAGCTCCTGTTACTACCATAAAATCACTAACAACAGTTAAATCAGATAGATTTATTTATACTATTGATGATTTAGGACGAATAGCACAAGTGAAGCTACTTGAGAAAAAGTATGAGTATGAGGAGAAAAAACTAGAGTTATTAAACCCTCAATGGGTTAAACCTCTGGAGCTTCGTTTTGCAGATGCTGATTTAAATAAAGAGGCACTTAAAACACCATATACTACTTCTGTAGAGAGTATGGATTTGAGTAGTGGTGAGAACACACTTATCTTAACACAAAAACTTAGCTCTACAACAGTTACAAAAAAATTAACATTTTATCCTGATGGGCATTATGATATAAATATTGAACTATCAAATCCAGCACAGTACTTTATTACGGCAGGACAGAGACCTGATGCTGACCATACCCTATATATGGTAGTACAAGGTGCATTGATTAAAAAAACCAATGATACAATTATTGTACTTGAAGATGGTGATGTAGAGGAGGCACTTTCTGGTGTTAATGCTGAGTTTGTATCCTCTTTTGATAGATATTTCTCCTCTTTACTTTATAACTTTGATAAACCTCTAAGTGTTTCCACTTTAGTTGTCGAGGAAGAGAACGCTTTGGTTTTTGTTCAAGGTGAACAGAGCTTTAATCTACATGGTTATCTTGGACCAAAAGAGTCTGAGATTTTAAAAAATATTCACCCTAAACTTACCGATGCTATTGAGTATGGTTGGTTTACATTTATCTCTAAGCCTCTCTTTAAAGTGTTGGAGTGGTTTCATGGTTTAGTAGGTAACTGGGGTTGGGCTATTGTATTAGTGACACTGCTTATTAAACTGATTCTTTTCCCTCTATCATACAAAGGTATGATGTCTATGCAACGTCTAAAAGACCTCGCACCAAAGATGAAAGAGATAAAAGAGAAGTATGGTAAAGACCCTCAAAAGATGAATGCTAAGATGATGGAACTTTATAAGAAGCATGGTGCAAATCCTATGGGAGGATGTCTACCACTCTTATTACAAATTCCAATTTTCTTTGCTATCTATCGAGTTTTACTAAATGCAGTGGAGCTTCAAGGGGCTGAGTGGATGTTATGGATTACAGATTTATCTCTAAAAGATCCACTGTTTATATTGCCTCTGCTTATGGGAGCATCTATGTGGTATCAGCAGAAAATTACACCAAATACAATGACCGACCCTATGCAACAGAAGATTTTCCAATGGTTGCCTGTGGTAATGACTATTTTCTTTATCACTTTCCCTGCAGGATTGGTACTCTACTGGTTGGTGAACAACATCTTTACAATAGCTCAACAGTTTGTAATCAATACGGCATACGAGAAGCAAAAATTACTAAAAATAGAAAATAAATAAATAAAATTTAAATATAGGAGGGGGTTTTATAATATGAATATGAAAAGAATAGAAGCAGATACGTTAGAAGAAGCGTATAAAAATGCTGCTAAGGAGCTTAATTGTTCTGTAACCGAGATTAACTATGAGGTAGTACAGCAGCCAACAACAGGTGTTATGGGTTTGTTTAAAAAAACAGCAATTATTATTGCTGTAAAAAAAACAACTACTAATGTTAAAGAGGAGTTGATAGTTGAGAAAAAAGATACTACTATAGTAATTCCCGATAAAGAGATTGTAGAGGAGATAATATCTACAAAATCTCTTGAAGATGAGAGTTTATCAAGAGAGACATTATTGTCTAAGGAGATAACTCAAAAAGAGGATAAAGTTCTTGATAGTTTTTTTGAGACTAATAGTAGTGAGACAAAAGAAGAGCCTGTCAAAAAAATAGAGCCTAAAAAAATAGAACCTCAAAAAACAGAACCTCAAAAAGAGGAGGAGTTTTTTGAACACGCTTTTGATGATGATAGAGACTCTCCTAAAAATAGAGAATTATCAATTGAGATAGAGAATAAATTAAAAGTTCTTTTTGATGTAAGTTGTTTTGAGATAGATACTGTAGAGGTAGATGTTTTTAACAATACAGTTCATATGTTTGTAGATGGTGAAGATGCAGCACTACTTATTGGAAAAGAGGGATACAGATATAATGCTCTCTCTTATATGCTGTTTAATTGGATAAATGCACAGTATGACCTTTATATCAAGTTAGAGATTGCAGAGTTTATTCAGACACAAGAGGAGATGATAGAGAATTATCTTAAGCCGATTATTGAGCATATTACACTCAAAGGTAGAGGAAAAACAAAGCCTCTTGATGGTATCTTGGTACAGATTGCCCTAGAGCAGTTACGTGCAGTATTTCCAAATAAATATGTGGCAATCAAGACAGGCAAAGATGGAAAGAAGTTTATTATTATAAATAATTTTAATAACAAAAGAGATGTCTAAAACCATTGCAGCCATTGCAACGGCTAGTGGTATATCATCTATATCTATTATTAGACTAAGTGGTGAATTATCACTTAGTATCGCTAAAAAAATCACAAAACGAGCTACTCTTGATATACGAGTGGCTCATCTCTCATCTCTTTATAATCATGAAGAGCAACTCATAGACCAAGCTATTGTACTCTATTTTGAAAATCCCAAAAGTTTTACAGGTGAAGATATTGTAGAGTTTCAGTGTCATGGGGGACAGATAGTTGCCCAAGAGATACTAGAGACTACACTTGCTTATGGGGCAACCTTAGCACAACCAGGGGAGTTCTCAAAAAGAGCTTTTTTAAATGGCAAGATAGATTTAACCAAAGCCGAAGCGATAGCCAAACTCATTGAGGCAAAAAGTGTAGATGCTGCTAAGATTTTAGCAAGACAGTTAAAGGGAGACCTAAAAGAGTTTATAGATATGAGTCGTGATGCTATGCTTAAAGCCACGGCATATTCAGAAGTGATGATTGATTATGCTGAGGAGGATATTCCTGCTGATATTTTAGAGAATATTGTAAATCAATTAGATGCATTAATAGAACAGATAGAGAAAATAGTAGATTCAAGCCATAGAAGAAAAGGGCTTATAGAAGGCTTTAGAGTAGCCATTGTGGGCAAACCAAATGTTGGGAAAAGCTCTCTGCTTAATGGTCTGTTGAGTTACGAGAGAGCCATTGTGAGTGAGATTGCAGGAACTACACGTGATACCATCGAGGAGCAGGTTCGTATCGGTACACATATTATTAAACTTATTGATACAGCAGGAATTCGTGAAGCCCAAGATATGGTGGAGAAGATTGGTGTAGAACGCTCATTAGCATCAATGGTAGAGGCTGATGTGATTATCGCACTGTTTGATATGAGTCGTCCTTTTGATAGTGAAGATAGAGAGATTTGTAATCTTTTAGAACTAAATAGAGAGAAGATAATTATAGTAGCAAGAAATAAGTCTGATTTAGAAAAAGAGTTCTTTGGTGATGCTTTGGAAAAATTTTCTCCTATTGATGTGAGTGCAAAATATGATTTTAAAGCCTTGACCAATAAGTTAGAGAAGATTTTTAATGATATTGGCTCAGATGAGGAGTTGATGCTTATCTCAACACGACAGATAGAGGCAGTACTAAAGACCAAAGAGGCAATATTAGAAGCAAAAGAGCCACTTCTTAGAGGAGAGTTGGAGTTTTTCTCTTATCATCTTCAAGACGCTATAACAGCTCTTAGCTCTATCTCTAAACCATATGATTCAGAAGAGATATTAGATAAAATGTTTGGAGAGTTTTGTTTGGGTAAATAATTTGATATAATGTTCTCCTATTATATCAAATCAGATACCAAAGAAAGGAAGATTTATGTTTCTCACAAAACAGATACAATACTCACTTATTACAATAGCTGGAATAGCCCTTGTAGGTTGTTCTTCTCCTAGAACTATTATGATTAAACCAAGTACCCAACCTATCATAGGAGGAGCTGTTCATACACGTCAATCACCTATAATACAAGATGGAAGAGTAGTTCATTATCCTCCATCACAAGAGATAAAGACTCGTGTAGAGGTACCAAAAGATATTATTCCTCATGTAGAACCAACTGTAAAAGTTGCTGTTCCAATAAACAGACCAACAATAGATATTAAGCGTGGTAACGTAGGGACTACTCCAACAGGTAAAAATATAGACAGATTAAATGGTGAAGTGATGGAGCGTATACCTTTTCCATTAGATGAGTATAAGAGTCTTAAAAAAATAGGAAGAAGCACAGTGTCTGGAAAAGTCTTTATTGTCAATAGTATGACAGATGCAGAGGTATTAGGGAAAAACTTAAAACTTTACCTAAATCCTGTTACAAGTTACTCAACACAGTGGTACAATGAGAGTTATTTAAGTGGCTACAAGATGTCAAAAGTAGACAAGAGACTCTATAATTATCTAAAATTTTCAACCTCTAATTCAAATGGAGAATTTGACTTTTATGGTATTGCTAAAGGACGATATTACCTTATTGGAAGTATTATGTGTGGGCAAGAGTGTGGACTAGGTTCTATTGAAAAAATAAGATTGGTAAAAGAGATTTATGTAGGTTCAGGTGTAACTAAAATAAATTTGACAAAGCGTGTGCCTTAGATAAAGATAGGTTCTAATATATAGAACCTATAGTTGACTTTTAGTTTACTGCTACGTCCACTTGTGTACCTTCCCAGATACCATGTTTAGTACAGTAACCATGAGCTACTAGTTTAAGTTTTTTTCCTGTTGGAATAATTGTAAATGTAGTAGTGTTATGTGCTTTTGTATTTCCAAGAGTTCCTGGAACGTAAGAAGCTTTTGCCAATTGAGTATCACCGTTGAAAAGAGTTACAGACTCAATGAAATGGTCAAAATCATCTGGGTGTGTGTATTCGTTACCCATTTTTACAGTTACTTCAAATGGCTCACCAGCAGTTGCTGTATCAGCACAGTGAATAAATGGAGAGTGTCTGTCTATAAGGTCTTTTTTTGCTTCTCTATCTACTTCTGAGATATCTACGTATTTGTTAATTTTTGGCATATAATGTCCTTTTATTTGATTGATATTTTGAATTATAGCAGAAGTTTTTTTAAATAGGACTATATTTATCCTATTTATGCTATTTATGCTATAATTTAGTTATATTAATAAACTAGGAGAGACTATTATGCACACTATCTTAAAAATTTATTTTTTTATTTTTCTGCTCTTTACTTCACTATATGCCCAAGATGTAAATAAAAAAAGCTCTTGGGGAGTAGAGATAAATCCTGTTAGTCTTACAATGCTAGGAACAGGAAGTGATACCAAAATTTTTTCAGGAGTAATAAGTCATTTTAATCAAAATGATGCTACTGAAATGGCACTATCTTTTCTATATGCAAAGGATTATGAAGTTTTTGGTAACTCGTATTATGAGGAGACCTCTTCAAAAGTTGCAAATTTAGCATTGCATTATCGAAAGTTTATTAATAACAGGACAAAAGGGTTTTATTATGGTGGATTTGGCTCGTATACTTATTTAGATGGTGAACTTAAAAATGATATTCGACTAGCAACGGTCAATAAAGTTGGTTTGGGTGCTGAAATAGGTGTTAGAGTGATGAAAACAGATTCTACTTGGTCACTCTATTGGGGACCTGCTCTTCGTGTTGGTGGTTATTTTGGTTCAAACAATGATATTTTTGATGACAATGATTTAGCAATGGAAATATATGATAGACAATTTTTTATAGATGTAGATTTTATGAGAATTGGTTTTAGGTTTTAAGGAGCATGGAGATGATAAAACAGATAGCAGTAGCCTTCTCTTTGATGGCAATAGTAACAGGTTGTGGCATTGAGTATAGAGATAACCCCAAATGTGAGAAGTATAACTACATGAGTTTTGAAGAGTTTAGAGACTCTGTTGTAATTGAAGAGCCAAGAGAGATTGAAGATGCAGGAAAAATTTATATCTATGGGGATATGCTTTTGGTCAATGAGAAGAGAAAAGGGATACATATTATAAATAATAAAGACAAAAGAGACCCTAAAAATAGAGCCTTCTTGAAGATTATTGGAAATATTGATATGGCTGTAAAAGATGGATATATACTAGCAGATAGTTTTATGGACTTGGTTGTAATTGATATTAATGATATGGATAATATTAGAGAAGTTAATCGTACTATTGATATTTTTCCATATAACCGACAACACTATTACGGTGGTAGTTGTAACTTTGATTTTACAAAAGGTTTTTTGTTAGGAGATAATCATGATTAGAAATAGTTTAGTAACTATAAGTTTACTTTTTATTATGGGTTGTGGTGGTGGTAGCAGTAGTTCATCTTCATCGGATAGTGTATCATCAACAATAGGAAAATCAGGCTCTTTGGCACAATATGCTGTTGTTGGAGATTATTTATATACAGTCAATTCAGGCGTGATGGATATCTTGGATATCTCTGATGCTTCCAAGCCTAAAAAAGTCTCAAAAGTTCATCTTCCTTGGGATGTAGAGACCCTTTTTGCTTATAAAGATTATCTCTATATTGGAGGCGAGAGAGGTGTTTATATATATGATAACTCTACACCTATTCTGCCAACTTCTATTGCTCAGTTTAGCCATGTACAGAGCTGTGACCCTGTGGTGGTTTCTGATGATATAGCCTATGTGACTCTCAACACAGGCAGTAGCTGTTGGAACAATAGAACAGATACAAATCGTTTAGAGATTTTAGATGTGCAAGACCCAAAAAATCCAAAGCTTATTAAAACTTTGGATATGTGGTCTCCTACAGGATTGGGTGTAGATGGAAATAAGCTCTTTATCTGTGATGGTGAGTCGGGATTAAAAGCTTTTGAGATAGATAAATCAGATACCCCTTTATCTGTAGAGTTAGATATCAAAGAGAGTAACGCAGAGATAGATTGTTATGATGTTATTGCTCACAATAGTACTCTTATTGTCTCAAATCGTGATGATATTCGTCAGTTTGATTATAGTAGTTTTCCTATGGAAGAGTTGGGGCGTATAAAATAGTTTAAAAATATTTTAGAGCAACCTAAACTGCTAGTTAAATTAATCTATTAGATGTAACTGATTTTAATGATTTATCAGTTGCTTGTTTTGATATTAATATAGAATAATCCAAAAAATCCTAAGAGCGAATCTCCAAAAAGTTCTTAGTACTAATATCATCCCATGGTCTATTGAGTTTAGAGAATGCATTATAACTCTCTAAAACTCTTTTAAAATCCTCATTTTTTGCCGATTCAAATGCCAAAACTTCATCAAGTGCTTTTTTTGCACTCCCTATTATCTCTTTTGAAAATGATTTTATCTGAACATCTTTAGGTAACTCTTGTAACGCTTTTGCATTTTTGTATCTAAACTCTTGTATCATTGTGGCTGTCATCTCTTCACTAGCAGATGTGATAATAGCTTGATGTTCGTTACTTAGTTTCTCCCATCTATTTTTGTTAAAAGTAATCTCCAAGATAGAGCCTGGTTCATGCCAACCTGTATAGTAGTATTTAGCTACTTTGGCAAACCCCATCATGCTATCAAGGGCAGGGCCTACCCATTCTGTAGCATCAATAGTTCCTCTCTCTAATGAGGTAAAAATCTCACCAGCAGGAAGTAATATAGGATTAACCCCCAGTTTTTTCATCACCTCTCCACCAAGCCCAGGAATACGCATCTTTAGACCTTTTAAATCCTCCAATGAGTTTATCTCTTTTTTAAACCAACCACCCATCTGTGGACCTGTGCTTCCACCTATGAGAGGATAGAGATTAAACTTACCATACATCTCACGCCATAGCTCCATTCCCCCTCCAAACTTCATCCATGTTATCATCTCTTCGCTAGTAAGACCGAGTGGCATACCTCCAAAGATAGAAAAAGCAGAGTTTTTACCTTTCCAGTAGTAGACACCTGAGTGAAAAGCATCTATCTGTGCCACCGAGGTGGTATCAAATACTTGTAGGGCAGGGACTAAAATGTTTTTTGGATAGACTTTTATCTCCAAGCTTTCCCCACTTAGCTCATTACAACGAGAAGCAAAATCATCAACACCTGTTCCCATAATAGGAAAATGAGCAGGCCATGATGTGGCAAGTTTTAGTTTTACTTTTTTTCCTCTGTTTATATTAATGCTTTTTTTATCAGCAATATTATCTTCTATTTTCTCTTCACGATAACATCCACTAATCCCAATAGCACTTACTGCCAAAGCCCCTTGGGCTAAAAAATCTCTTCGTTTCATACTATTTTCCTATTATATTATTTTCTATATTTGTCTGTCTTTTTTGGGTATTGAAGTGCATCTAAAAGAGGTGTTATTTTTATCTTCTCTCCTAGCAAGTTCATGTAGACCACATAGTTGGTCAATACTTTTTTCCCATATTTTTTTGACTCCTCATAATCGACAAGCTCCATACTAAGATATGGTTCATATTTTCCACTTTTAAACATATGCTTTGAGCGTATGGTACGTCTTGTAAACCCTATCCCTCCATTGTAAGCGTAGGCTACAAAGAGAGGGTGATAGAGCTTTTTGTTAAGATAGTTTAGGTGTTGGTTAGCATAACTAATCGCAACATATGGGTCAAACATCTTATCTAAATCTAGTTTTTCCTTACGCTCTTTTGCCAAGTGTTTAATTAAAAATGGCATAATCTGCATCATTCCTAACGCATAAGAGGTAGATATAGAAGCAGGAACAAATCTACTCTCTTGTCTTCCTATGGCGTAGAGTAGGGCTATTCTCTCTTTTTTAAAGCCAATCATTCCATCTATATATGGCATAGGATAGTAAGCTTTTTGATAGTTGTCTGCTTTCTCTTTTAGAAAAGAGTATATACCTGTGCTAAGAGAGGAGTTGTATTTATCAGCTAATTTATGTAACTTTTTTAACTCTTTTTTTCTCTCTAATCTCTTCATTTTTATTTTTATTTTTTCCCAATCAATAGGATTTTTTAGGTCAAAATTTGGAATAAGATTAAGTGGAGGTTTTGGTGTAACTACTTTTAGATAAGGCTTTTTCAAAATGTCTCTAGCCCGTAGAGTATAGATATTTACAGAGGTACTTTTTAAAAGTTTGTTAAGATGTTTTTTATCTTTAGTGAGAAGATACAACCAAAAATTAGATTGGTCTTTTTGAGAAGAGTATTTCGCTTTTTTTAGTGCCAATTCTAAATATTTTTGAGCCTCTTTTATCTTAGAAAACTCAACAGCATTCATCGCCAAAAGAAATCTACTAGAGAAGCTTAGAGTTTTCAAATTTGAATCTTTTGTGATATCTATATCAACCAAAGAGGCTTTTATTTTATCTAGTTTAGGAGTAGTAACAATCAAGTGTATGCTTTTATTAAACTGTTCTTGCTCAATAAGTTTTTGCAAATTCTTTTTTGAAAATGGCTTATTTAACCGTTTTTTTCGATATTTACCTTTGGCATTATTAAAAATATAACACTGTGTTTGAGGTTTGAGTGTCTCCAAGATTTCAAAAGGTTTATCATTACTCATAACCTTTAAAACATCAGAGTATTTACCCTGTTTTTGAATTTTGGCATAGAGTTTTTTTAGACTTGCTCTGCTTCTGTTGGCTGCTGAAGCAGGATATATAATATAGTTTTTAGGGTCAACATTTCGTTTGGTATGTTTATTTTCAGACCTTGGCGTATATCCAACTTTTTTACGAATGGCTTTTTTTAGCTTAGGAGTTTTTCTAAGTGTCCATTTATAGGCTTTGAGAGCTTCTGCTTTGGAGGTTTTTTTATCTTGTAAAAAACGCCAAGTAAAATAATCTTTTGAGATACTTTTGGGCATCGCTTCAATCTCTTTAAAAGAGTGAACTTTTGCAGATAGGATAGTACTAAGTAGAACTATAAGAAGTAGTGTTCTTTTCATAAATATTGTGGGTTAAATTAACCCACAAAAGTTTTTACATAATAGAACGCATCATAAGCGTATCCAAGAATTGAAGACCAAAGATAATAACCAGTGGAGATAGGTCGATACCTGAAACCACAACAAATGGCATCTTTTTGCGAACAAAGTTAAAAGCAGGTTGAGTTATACGATTGAGTATCTCAATAATAGGATTTCGTGGGTCTAACTGTACAAACGAAAGTATAGACGCGATAATAACCACCCAAATGTATAGAGTAATAATAGAATGTAAAAGACCAGCAACAGCGTAAAGTAATGCACTCATGATGCAACCTCCAAGATATAAGATTTGATAAATGGATAGATTTCACTAAGCTTAGGACCATTTTGCTCCCCTGTTAGTAAAATTCTAAGTGGCGTAAAAAGATTTTCATCTTTTAGCTCACTCTTTTCCATTATATGTTTTGTTAACTCGTTAAATGACTCAAAAGCAGGTGCATCAGATATGATATCTCTGATAATACTCATCTGCTCACCCCACTCACCATCAAAGTTTTTTGCTTTAAAAATAGGTGTGATTTTTGCCTTTAATTCATTAATTGTACTCGCCTCTTCAAGATAGACTTTTGCCAATTTTCCAATATCAGCATCAGCAAACCCAAAAAGAGTAGAGAGTTGTCTGTCATCTATCATTTTTAGATGCTCTTGATTTATAAACCTAAGTTTATCAATATCAAACTTAGTATCAGATTTAGAGATACTGTCCAACTCGAACCACTCAATAGCTTCAGGTAGTGTAAATATCTCTTTAGGAACTTTTGAGTTTCCTAAAAGTAACAGATAATTCAAAATAGCATCAGGTACAAACCCCTCTTCAAATAGCCATTTTACAGAAGATGTCTCATCTATATTTAAAAGAGTAGGCAGGTGAAGATAAGTAGTCTCTTTTTCATAGCCCAAAGAGCTTTTGATACTCTCCTGTTTTGGAGTAGTTTCAAGATGCTTTTTTTCTCGAATAATAAAGTCAATATCTGAGAGCATATCATCACAAGCAGAAGCAAAATCATAACTAGGTGTACCATCAGTTTTTAAAATTATAAAAGAGTCTATATTATTACTCTTTTTAAAACGTATCACAAACTTTTCACCACTCTCTTTTAGTGTTGAATAATCCTCTTTTGTCAAACTCTCACAATTTTTTAAACAACTATCTGTTTTTAGTTCATCAAGTGTACATTTACAAACAAAAGCTTTCTCCTCTTTAAGGAGACGAAGAGCCAAATTCTGATGAATTCTAAGATGTTCACTCTGATGATAGACAACATCATGTTTAATAGCAAACTTCTCCAAAATCATCATAATCTCTGTATCTTTTCCCTCAATACTTTTTTGAGTATCACTATCCTCTATACGCACCAAAAATTTATCATTTTTCTGTTTAGCAACAACATAGTTTAAAATAGCAACACGCAGGTTATTAATATGCATATCACCATTAGGTGATGGGGCAAATCGAAGCATTCTCTCTCCTAGATTTTAATGTGGGAATTATATTGTTTTTTGTATTAATTTTCAACAATAATTGGTTAAAGAAGTGCTATCCTCTTTTTTATATTTCTTTCTTTCTAAAACTCCAAAACCGAATAGACATCACTCTCTATTCCCTCTTTTCCATTTAGAAAAGCTAGTTCGGCTATAAAACAACACTCTACACAGTTTGCTCCTACTTTGTTGATGAGTGAGACGGCTGCTTTTGCTGTTCCTCCTGTGGCTATTAGGTCATCTATCACTAAGATGTTTGCATTATCTTTTGGGAAGGCATCAATATGAATCTCTACTTCATCAAAACCGTACTCTAGTAGATATTTTTCTGCTACTGTTGTGTAGGGGAGTTTTCCTTTTTTTCGGACAGGTACAAATCCTACTCCTAGTCTGTCAGCAAGGGCTGCACCAAAGATAAATCCACGGGCATCTATACCTGCTATGTAGTCTAAATTATAATCTTTGTATCGCTCCTCTAGGTGGTTCATTAGTGTTTTAAAAGCTTTTGGGTTATTGAGTAGGGTTGTGATATCCTTAAATATAATTCCCTCTTTGGGAAAGTCTGGAATATCTCTAATGCTACTTAATAAAATCTCTCTATCTTCTATTGATAATCTTTTCATATTTTCTCTTTTAATATTAGAATTTTCTTGCTATTATATCATGAAATATTTAACAAATTACGGAGATATATCAGATGATTTTTATAGAGATAATAAGCAACATATTTTTTGTATTGGCTCTTGGCTACTACTTTATGACCAATATGCAGTGGTACAGTTATAAGCTAGTGAGAGTGATGTTTCATCATACCAAAACTTGGTGGCACTTGGTCTATTTTTTAATACCTCTTTTTGCTTACTTTATTTTGAGTAAATTAAACCTTAGTATTATCGCAACAGTTGTCTATATAGGTATGCTATATATGTGGTACAAAGATCAAGATAAACCATTGATTTTTACAGGTAGGGTCAAACGATTTTTTGCAGCACTTGTTTTTTTTATGGTGTTTGTTATCTTGATGACATCGGGAATGGAGTATCAAAGTTTTGCTGTGATTATCCCTCTGTTTTTGGCTTATCTGATCTCTGCTATGATGGAGATGATGCTCTTTAAAGGGTTTGAGATGAAAGCTGAGAAGAGATTGGATAGTATGGAAAATATGGTAGTAGTTGGGGTGACGGCTAGTTATGGAAAGACAAGTATCAAAAACTATATTGCTCATATTTTGTCTGCTAAATATAAGACCTATGCTACACCTCGTTCTGTTAATACTTTTGGTGGTATTCTAAAAGATATCAATGAGGATTTACCAAGCGATACAGAGGTTTATGTGGTAGAGATGGGAGCTAGAGGGGCAGGGGATATCAGAGAAATTTCTAAGTTTGTTAACCCTCATTTGGCGATTGTAGGTAAAATTGGTCCTGCTCATATTGAGTATTTTAGAACGTTGGAGAATATCCGAAATACCAAGATGGAGATACTCTCATCAGACAGATTACAAGAGGCGTGGGTTCATGACTCTGCTATGGTTAAACCTGAGAAGATAGTTCATAATTTTGGAAAAGAGATTTCAAATATAAGAGCCACGCTTGATGGACTTGATTTTGAGATGGACAATGTGGATTATCATGCCAATATCTTGGGTAGTTTTAATGCGATGAATATAGCAGCGGCGATTAAAATAGCCAAAGCTTTGGATATAGATAATGAGACGATACAAAAACAGTTAGAGACATTAGAGCCAACGCCTCATAGACTTCAACGCATGGACGCAGGTGGAAAGGTGATTATTGATGATAGTTACAATGGTAATATTGATGGTATGTTAGAGGGGTTTGCTCTAGCTTCTACTTATGATGGTCGAAAGGTGCTTATTACCCCTGGTTTGGTTGAGGTAGATGATGAGTTTAATGTGCAAGTTGCTAAAAAAGCCAATGAGGTATTTGATGTAGTAGTAGTAACGGGTGATTTGAACTATAGTTTGTTTAAGCAGTATATTGATGAGGATAAGTTGGTAAAGTTAGAGAGTAAAGATAAGATGCAAGAGATGTTGGTTGAGGAGACTAGAGCAGGGGATTTGATACTTTTTGCGAATGATGCCCCAAGCTTTATCTAAACTTAAATATAAATTTGGTATAATTTATTTAAGTTTAAAACAAGGAATAAGTTATGATATATAAAAAAATAGATAATAAATGTACCAAAGCAGTTGTAGATAATTCAAAATATTTAGATATGAAATTAGAAAATAGTAAAAATGCACTTATTTTACATAACGTAAATATAGAGCATAGAGGTGAGAATGTAACTATTGACCATATACTTATTAGTCGTATGGGAATTGAGATTTTAAAGAGTAAAAACTTTGAAAATCGAGAGATTGACATAGGAGGGGATAGTGCTTTAATTATTGATAATCAACACTACTCTAATCCATTGGAAATAGTTAAAAAAGAGAAAGCCATTTTAGAAAGTTTTTTAGAAGAGAAGCTGACTTTTTCTTCAAACAAGTATTGGTTTGTTGAGAGTAGAATTCGTATAGATGCGACAGTGGTTTTTGGAGCAGATAGTAACATCATAAATGAAAAGTTACCAATTGGTTTTGATAGGATTGAGGATTATCTATCTCATAGAGAAGAGAGAATTTCTAAAATGAGTAAGTTAAATGCTTTTAAAGTACTTGCAAGTATGTTGAGTGCCAAGATGATAAAAGAGATAGCCTCTCTCTTGTCAGTGTATAGTATAGAGACTGTTTATAGTAATGAGGATATAGATAGTAAAGAGCTAATAGCCTCATAGATATTTAGAGATGATGATTTTTACAAGGGAATCGTTTTTTGTTTGGGACAACCTCTCCAAAAATAGTTAAAGAGAGATTTAACTCTTTGGCTATACTCTTAATACTCTCTAGCTTAGAAGATTTAAATCCAATGAGCATCTCATACTCCTCGCCACTTGAACCAATCTCATGATTTATTTCTACTATTTGGTTAAAGCCTATAGAGTTATAATCCAAGAGTTTATTGGTATCACAAAAAAGACCATCCGATATATCCATACCCACACTTAAATATGGTCGTGATTTTTCTATAAACTCTTGTCGCAAGATAGGCTCTATAAACCTAGAGTTATTGGAGATTTTTTCACCGTTAAAGAGCCTGTTTAAGTCTCTTTTGCTCTCTCCTAAAACACCTGTATATGCCAACAAATCACCCTCTTTTAGACCTTTTCTTGTTAATGGATTTTTGGTTTTTGAGATAATGGTGATAGAGAAGTCTAAACGTTCACCTATTATGGTATCTCCACCGATAATTTCACATGAGTACTCTGATGCTATTTGTTGTAGTGAAGCTAATATTTCATCTATGTTATCTGTGCTAAAATCTTTTGGCATAGCTATGGTAACTAAGGCATAAAGAGGCTTTGCATTCATGGCGATGGCATCAGAGATATTAACAAGCATCGCTTTTCTTGCAATTTGGGTTAAGCTCATCCATTCACGTTTGAAGTGTACCCCTTCAAAAAATGCGTCCATGCTGTAGACTTTGTCTCCAATAACTGCTCCATCATCACCAATATAGGATGAGGTTAGCTTGTTTATGAGGTAATCTTCTTTATTCATATTATGACTACTTTTATATTTTAATTGTTGTTAGGGATTGATATAAGCTTGAAGAGTGGTGCACCAGAGAAGATTTGAACTTCCACGCCCTAAGGCACGAGCCCCTCAAGCCCGCGTGTCTACCGTTCCACCACTGGTGCATTTTGATAACTTAAAAGGCTTATCGAAACCATATTTTATGAGGTAGGGTGGAATTATACCACCCTAAGCTTATCTGGTCTTTAAACTAGAACCTATCCAAGGAATGGGTTAGCATAAAGAGCAATAAGAGCAATTACTAGTGTATAGATTACCTGTGCTTCAATCATCGCAAGAGCAATAAACATTGTAGTCATCAATTTACCACCAAGACCTGGGTTACGTGCAGTACCAGCAATAGTAGCAGCAGCTGTGTGACCCATACCGATAGCTCCACCAAGAGCAGCAAGACCAAGACCAACACCAGCAGCAACTACTGAGTATGCTTTAATCATAGATTCACCATCTGCTTCACCAGCAAACGCAACAGCACCAAGTGCCAAGAAAAGTAAGAAAAACTTTTTCATTTTAATATCCTTAAGTTAATGGGCTTTAAGTCCCCTTCGACTGTGTTCCAAAGTCTGTTCGGATAGCGTAAACATACATACATAGGATATATGCCAACAAGCAGATAAATCTAACCTGTTTCCCTACTTATCACTTCGTAATAACGTCGTTAGTATAGCTAAAATAAAATTATAAATATGATTAAAAGATTAAAAATATTAAATAATATAAATTAAGCTACAAAACTACACAACTATAACAGTTTTCTAAAATCTGAGAGTTCAAATAGTATCAGATTTTTATCTTTTAGATTTACCAATTCATTAGAAAATCCATTTTTTGAGAAAAGCACAAAAGTATCTGCCTTTAGATTTGAGGTGTCTGCTTTCTGTTTGAGTTTAGAGAGTTCATTTTTGCAGACTCGTCTATTTTTGTATTTACACTCAGCGACAATTACCCTGCCATTTTTTGTTTTTGCCAAGATGTCAAATTCAGAATTTTTATCCCAATAGCTACCATCATTAACAATTTGATTGTTATAGTGAAGACCCAATAAATCATTAGATAGTTGTTCAAATATCAGGCTATTTAGGCGAGAGAAGTGTTGCTCAAAATTTTCAAAAAAACGTTGTGATTTTTTACTCTCTAGCTCTTTGGAGTAGGGTTCTACAAAACCAAACCAAAAACGGTAAAATGGCTGTTTAAATCTGATTTTTGATTCTATCTTATATGAGCGTAAGGATTTTTCTAATTTTTGGTTTGGGTGTGTTTTGAGAGGAGCTTCTCTGGACTCTTCAAGCTCTATTATATCTAACTGAACTAACTCTTTTACAAGACGAAGACCAAGAGCATCTCCCACTTTTGCTTTTCTAAAAACATTAGAGAGTCGTCCATCACCTCTTGCAATGGCGATTAATAAATATCGGTAAGGCTCTTCTAATAGGTAAGATGGGCTAAGTAGCTGTTTGAACTCTTGATATCTCTCTACAAAATTAAAACGGATAAGTAGCTCAATATCATCTAGTAAATCTAATTCTATTTTCTCCTCTATGCCTCCAAAAACTGAAAAAAGCTCCATGGCTTGTTCTAATTCAAGATATCCATAATGGTAAAAAAACTTTTTAAATTCTGCTTTAATGTTTTCCCCTCTATCTATAAATTTTGATTAAAAAATCTGTTATTTAAATTGTAATATCTTTTATCTTTAATTGAGTTTTATAGATGTTAGTTTTGTTATAATAGTTCTATTAAAACTACCCAAAGGCAGAGTATGAGTGATATTAAACTGGTATTAAAACACTTAAATGAGAATAATGTGTTTTTAACAGGTGGAGCAGGTGTTGGTAAACGTTATTTGAGCAATGAGGAGTTGCCGTTTTGATTTAGAGTGATTAAAAATCACTCCAAGAGATAATACTCTCCTCTTTTTTTACTAAATCTTTGACCCAAACTGTCTGATTTTTAAACTCATCTTCTCCAACTACGGCACAGTATCTAGCGTTAACTTTGTCTGCACCTTTTAGGTGTGCTTTTAGCTTTTTGGGTGCATACTCTAGGGTTACTTTGTCTCTATCTCTCTTTTTTGAAGCTAACGCAAAGAGGCTATCTATTGCATCTTGCTCCATTGCACCTAAATAGTACCCTTGACGCTCTATTTCTGGCATCTGTACCAGCTCCATAATTCGCTCAATCCCTAATGCAAAACCAACAGCAGGGGTAGGTTTACCATCTAGGAACTCTACAAGTTTATCATATCGTCCACCACCTGCAATGGCTGATTGAGAACCTATCTCATTGCTTACAAACTCAAAAGCAGTTTTTGAGTAGTAGTCAAGACCTCGAACTAGGTGAGTATCTATCTCATAAGATATATTTTCACTCTTAAGTAATTTAACCAATTTATTGAAATCCTCATCACAAGAGTCACATAGAGACTCGATAAGCTTTGGCGAATCTTTTAAGTAACTCTGGCAAGTTTCGTTTTTACAATCAAGTACACGAATAGGGTTTGTGCTAATTCGTCTGTTACAATCTTCACAGAGTTTATTTTGATAGTTGGTTAAAAAATTGATGAGGTTTTGGCGATAAGGAGGCATACAGGTAGGGCAACCAAGAGAGTTTATCTGCAAATTATAGCCGATACCCAAGGCTTTAAAGATATCACCAATCATCTGTATAATAGTAAAGTCTTCATAGACAGAAGCCTCTCCAAAACTCTCACAACCAAACTGGTGAAACTCTCTAAGTCTTCCTTTTTGAGGTCTTTCATATCTAAACATAGGACCATAATAGTAAAATTTAAACTTCTCATTTTGTCGTCTGTCTAGCTTGGCTTGAACAAAAGCACGAACTACACCTGCTGTTCCCTCAGGACGCATACAGACATCATTTCCACCTTTGTCTGTAAATTGGTACATCTCTTTACCTACGATATCAGAACTTTCACCAACTGAGCGTTTAAAAAGTTTTGTCTCTTCTAAGATAGGGGTCTCTATATAGCTATATCCATACTTTTTAGAGATACTAATAGCAGTTGTCACGATATGCACAAATCGTTCACTCTCCTCAAAAGTTAAATCTTTCATACCACGAAGTGCGTTTATCATTATTATTCCTAATTTTTATTTATGAGAATTATACTTAATATATATACATATATTAGTTATTTATTAAAATTTATAGTTATTTATTAAAAAATTGTTAAATTTTTATAAAAAATAGGTATCATATACCAAATCTAAAAAATCTGTGGGGGTTAATATGACAAATATTTTAGTTGGAGGAGGAGTAGTCTTACTCTTAATCATTTATATATTTAGTTCTAAAAAAAAGAGTGTGGATATAAAAGATATTAGTTATCCAATTAGTAAAAACTAAATTTTATTTAATTGCCTTTTCTATTTTATCATATATTTTCTGATGAATAGTCTCAATATCCATTCTAGCATCAATTAAAAGATAGGGAATCTCTAATCTGTTTAGACTCTCTCTCATCTTCTCTTGTACATTTAGTAGATACTCTAATCCACGAAGTTCGATACCATCTAGTATCTTCTCTTCGTTTTGGGTTCGCTCTTGTAGCGTCTTCATATCCGTTTCAAACAGAATTATCAAATCAGGAAACTTATCATCTAAAGCAAATTTATTAAGTGCTAGAAGATGTTCAAACTCAAAATCACCATTTGCAAGTGCATATCCTATTCCTGATAAAAACCCTCTATCAGATAGTATTAGTTTATCTTGATTTGGTTTGATGATTTGTCTGTAGTGTTCTGCTCTATCTGCTAAAAAAAGTAGTAACTCAGCTTGTTTAGAGTTCAAAGAGTCTGCTAGAAGTATCTCTCTTATCTTTTTCCCAAACTCTGTTCCCCCTGGCTCTCTTGTAATAATAGCATCACTAAACTGTTTGGCTATTAACTCTATTTGTGTAGTTTTTCCACAGGTATCTATACCCTCAAATATAATATACATTAACTCTTTCCTTTTAATATATCAGGAAGTATACAGTGAGGTACAAGATGCTCAATTTTTCCATTAAATGGCAGAAGTGAACGAACAATAGAGGAGCTAATAAACGCATACTCCAAGCTTGGCATTAGGAAAATAGTCTCCATCTCTTTTTTAAGCGAAGAGTTGGCATATCCCATCTGAAACTCATACTCAAAGTCACTAACTGCTCTAATTCCTCTAATAATAATATTGGCATCTAACTCATCGGATAAATCTACAAGTAGAGAGTTAAAACTAATTACTTTAACATTAGAGATACTTTTAGTAGCTTTTTTTGACATAACTACACGCTCTTCTACTGTAAATATAGGTTTTTTAGTTTTATTTTCTGCTACTGCTACGATAATCTCATCAAACATCTCAGATGCTCTTTGAATAATATCAACATGACCGTTAGTAATTGGGTCAAATGTTCCTGGATAAATAGCTCTTTTTATCGTTTTCATTAATTCCATCTCTCATATAAGTTATTTTCTATACCTAAAACATCATACCACTTACCAATGATAAATCGTTCCATATCCTCTATGGTTTGTGACTCTGAATAGTAGCCCATCACAGGAGGTGCTATTATAACATTTAGTTTTGCTAGTTTTTCCATATTCTCTAAGGCGATAGCAGAAAAGGGCATCTCTCTTGGGGCAAGAAGTAGTTTTTTTTGCTCTTTAAGTGCCACAGAGGCGACTCTAGTGACTAAGTTATCGGCAATGCCACATGATATTTTGGCAAGAGTATTCATACTACATGGGATAACAACTGTTGCATCTACTTGAAAAGAGCCTGAGGCTATGGAGGCTGCGATATTTGAATTTTTATGAAAAGTGATATTTGAATTTTCAAATTGATTGACGGTGAGGGCATTATCTGAAGTAATGAGATGAACTTCTATATCTTTTGGTAGATACTCTATAAATTTTTTACCAAGCTCTACACCCGATGCACCTGAAATGGCTACGACTAATTTCATCTGTTTCCTATGTTTTTTATATGGATGTTAGGTGTTATTGAACCTACGGTGCTATGATTGAATAGAAATTATATCAAAAAATATTAGGATTAAAAATAAAATAGGGGGAAATAAAATGTAGATTCGGTAACACCGAACAAAATATGAATAT
>OBIK01000007.1_pt1 | contig 25503 bp, 27 predicted proteins | sample 1496171 | NCBI WGS metagenome assembly OBIK01 (sample SAMEA3367191, study PRJEB22510) | hydrothermal vent metagenome | biome: marine hydrothermal vent; material: sea water | place: Cayman Islands | collected 2012-01-19 | depth 2308 m | reverse complement strand
AAAAGAGCTTATAATAATTTCTTAAGATAAAAATTATTACTTAAAAATAGTATTTAGAGGACTAATGCTCCTCTACACTCTTCATCAAGACACCGATAATATCTGTCATAGTCAAGATACCTTTTAACTCATTATTATCTATAATCAAAAGTCTTTTAATGCTTCTGTTTACCATCATCTGTGATGCGTATTTGATATTGAGTTTTGCTGATACAGCAATAGCAGGAATGGCAGCGATATCATAAACATTAAGTAAATCAATATCTCCATCTTCGGCTACTATACTCTGCAAAATATTTTTAAAAGTTACTAGACCATAAGCTCCATCGTCAGAACTTTTTTCAACAATAACAGAACGAACACCGTTATCTCTCATAAGTTTCAATGCATCTCTAACTGTTGCCATAGGTGAAATTTTTACCAATTTCTCCTCTTGTGTCATTACATTTTCTACTAACATTTTCTCTCTCCTCTATAACATTGTTTTTATATTTTCTTCAAATTTATGAAGCTCATTTGTATCTAAACCTGCCACATGACTTAGTGGTATAATAAAACTCATTCCATTACTATTAGAACTATCCAATTTGAATTTAACTCTAATAGCTTTCATTACCTGCATTGACAATCTTCTTGGTAGTACAAAAAGAAGTACAGAGACATTCTCTTCAAACGTCAATCCAAAAAATACCTTTTTCTCCTCTAGTCCTATATTTTTACCATGAATTATGGTGACCCCACCTGCACCTGCTTCTTTGGCAACTGCTATTGCTGCCTCTTCATCTTTATCTTCGATAACTACAACTAAAGCTGTAAACTTCATCCTTAAGACCTCTCTTCTGTTTTATTTTTATCTATCTTATATTGAGCATAGATACCATACCCCATAACCGTTAACATAGGAAATAGTGATGCAAAGGCAATCAAACCAAACCCATCTATTAGAGGGTTTCTACCCTCAATATTCTCAGCCAATCCAAGACCTAGAGCTGCTACCAATGGAACAGTAACTGTTGAAGTAGTCACCCCTCCACTATCATAGGCAATAGGCACAATATATTTTGGGGCAAAGTAGGTCAAGATAATAACCAACGAATATCCTGCAATAATATAATAGTGAATTTGGTCACCTGAGACCAGACGATATGATCCCAAACCAATACCAATTGCCACCCCTAATGCTACCACAATTCTTAATACATTCTGCTTTATCATACCCTCACTTATCTCTTGTGCTTTAATTGCAATTGCCAAAAGTGCTGGTTCTGCCATCGTAGTCGAAAAACCGATAAGAAAACCAAAAAGATAGATAAGTCCATTATTATTCATCGCTGTTAATGCAAATGCAATGCTCTCTCCAATAGGGAAAAGTCCCATCTCTAAACCAATAATAAAAGCATAAAGCCCAAAAATAACCATAATAATACCTGTTACAATTTTAGGTAACTGAGGTACTGATTTTTTTATAATTATATATTGAAAAAAGAATATGACTATTAAAATAGGGGCAACATCTTTAATTACACCGACCAACTCCATCAGAGTATCTATAAGTGAAAAACTATAGGTAGAAGCAACAGATTTTGTAGCCTCAGCTATCACAGGTGCTGTTGATGCATCTCCAAGACTATAAACAATAATCCCGTAAATTTGTACAAATATCATCGGAGTTAGTGAAGCAAAAGCGATAAGTCCAAACCCATCAATGGCAGGATTTCGCCCTTTGATACTAGAAGCTAATCCAATTCCAAGAGCGGCCACTAGTGGTACAGTCACGGTTGAGGTTGTAACCCCTCCACTATCATATGCTAAGCCGATAATCTCCTTGGGTGCAAAAAAGGTCATAATGACTACCATAATATATCCAGAGATTATATAGTATTGAATAGGGTGACCCAAAAGAATACGAAGTGTCCCCAAGGCGATAGCAAACCCAACAGAGAGTGCAACCGTCATACGAAGCCAAAATGCATCAATCAGTCCATTTGAGATAAGTGCCGCTTTATCAGCAATAGCGATTAATGCTGGTTCTGCCACAGTAGTAGAGAATCCAATAGTAAAGGCAAAGGTCAAGAGCCAAAAGGTCGAACCTTTCCTAGCGAAATCTATCGCCAACCCTTCACCAATAGGGAAGATACCCAGCTCAAGCCCACGAATAAAAAGTGCCAAACCAATGGCAACAATAATCAATCCAATCACAATAGAGATTAAATTTTCAGGCATAGCTTGGATAATAAAAGTTTGAAAGAATGCCACCACAATCACTATGGGTAGCAAATCTTTAAAAGAGTTTTTAAGGTCTTGGGAAAATATTTTTATGCTTTCTTTCATGGATATAATTATATCTGAAACTCTCTTTATAAAAGAGTAAAAGAGTCTTATTTAAAAGCTACAATTGCATACAAGTACCAACACCTGAACTAGTTAGAATTTCTAATAACACAGAGTGTTCTACTCGACCATCAATAATATGAGCTTTTTTAACTCCTCCACGAATAGCTTCTATACAAGCATCAACTTTTGGAACCATACCACCACCTATTGTTCCATCAAGTTTAAGTGCATTGATCTGCTCAATATCAAGATTTATGATAAGGTTCATATCTTTGTCTAAAACACCTGGGGTATCTGTTAAAAAGAGTATTTTTCTAGCATTTAATGCTATTGCTATCTGACTTGCTGCTAAATCGGCGTTGATATTAAAACCAGGGTGAGCTAATTTTGAAGCAGAAGCTATAGGTGCGATAACAGGAACAAAATCATCATCTAATATATTTTCAACTATTTTTGGATTTACATTTTGAATAACACCTGTGTAACCAAATTTTTCAAAATCTTTTGGTATTGCTTCTAATAGGTTGGCATCTTTTCCTGAGATACCTATCGCTTTTCCACCTTGATTATTCAGCAGTGAGACTATCTCTTTGTTAATCTCACCTGATAGTACCATCTCTGCTATTCTCATAACCTCTTTAGTTGTTACTCTTTGACCATCAATAAAGCTACTTTTTATACCCAAATCATCTAATAGATTAGAGATACTCTTACCACCACCATGCACAATAATTGGTTTCATTCCAACTGTATGCAAGAGAATAATATCTTGTGCAAATTGACTCTTTAACGAATCACTAGTCTGTGCTGAACCACCATACTTGATGACAATTTTCTCATTTGCAAACTTTTTTATATATGGCAAGGCATCTAGTAGGGTCTTTACAACATCCATTTTACTCTTCATATCTATACTCTCCAATTTTATACTCTCCAATGTACTTATCAATTTTTTTTAAAATCTCATTTTTAATTTGCAATTCTAACTTCATAACTAAAAGGGGTAACTTAAAGCCCTCCATTTTCACCTCATCTTTTTGGGTGATAAGTAGTGAACTAGCCCCCACTTCCAACATCTTTTCACTAAGCTCCTGCTCATCAAAATAGGCATGGTCTTCAAAATAGAGTTTTCCTACAACACCCTTTGGTAAAAACTTATCTAGCCTTTGTGGATTAGAAATAGCCGTAACTAGTAACATTTTTTTATCTATATTAGTAGTATTCACAACTCTAGTGAAATCTATCTCTTCTAACAAGTTTAAATCAGCAAATAGTTTAGTAAAAAAAAATTCACGAAAGGGACCCGCAGGAAAGGTCATATAGTTTTTAATATCTTTAGGAAATAGTAAAATCTCAAATTTTTTTATATTAACACGATTAAAACCATCATCTAAAAATATCACTTTTGCACCCTGCTCTTTTGCGAGATTTATAGCCTTATCTCTATCTTCACTAACTATGACAGAAGCGTTAGGAAGTGATTTTGCCATCAACATAGGCTCATCACCACTATTAAAAACATCTGTTAAAATCTCTCCACCTCTACTAACTTCAACCAATCCCCTGCTCTCTCGTCCATATCCACGTGAAATAATTGTAACATCACTATAAGTAGAAGCCAAAGAGATAACAAAAGGGGTTTTCCCACTTCCTCCAACTGTTAAGTTACCAATACTAACAATAGGAATATTATAATTTTTTTTAATAGAGAAAATACGTCTAAAAAACATTAATATAGCAAAAATCAAAGAGAGAGGTGAAAGAAGAGTAATAATAACCCAATCAAAAAGATTGGGCTTAAAGAAGAGTCTCTCAAAAAAAGAGACCAAAAGTTTAGAAAACATTAGATATGTGCATTTGCTACTTTTATAACTGCTTCACAAACTCTATCTATATCTTCATCTGTTAATGAAGGGTACATAGGCAGAGACATTACACGCTGGAAAACACCAAGTGCTGAGGAGTAATCAAAAACTTTCATAGAGTATTTAGATTTATAATACTCTGTTAGATGTAGTGGCATATACTGTACCCCTATCTTGACATTTTCAATTTTAAGTTGACTTACAAAGTGGTCACGATTTTTATCTATCTCAACAATATACTGAGCAAATATATGACTATCATCAAACGTTGGTAGTTTTACATGTTTAAGATTAGCCAGTTTTGTATTATAGATAGCAGCAATCTCTTTTCTTCTAACAATAGTCTCTTTTAGACCTTCTAACTCTGCTAGACAATATGCAGCGTGAAGTTGAGAGATATCATACTTCCACCCAATGGCAACAACATCATAAATATAGTTGACATTTCCATAATCATCACAAGATTTTCCCTTCAGTCCATGAAATGATAAAAGCAATGCTCTATCATATATATTTTCATCATTAGTCACCATCATACCACCATTGGTGATAGAGTTACAGAGATGAGGAGCAAAAGAGAAAACGGTGATATCTGCACCACTATTTCCTATTTTTTGCCCTTGATACTCTGCACCCATTGCATTACTAGCATCTTCTATAATTTTTACATTATACTTCTCTCCTAACTCATAGACACGCTTCATATCAGTGACATTACCTGCCATATGGTTAACAATAACTGCTTTTAGTTTTTTATTTTGATTTTTCTCTAACGATTTTTCTAATTTATTTAAATCTATATTATAATTTTTAGTCTCTATATCTACAAAAATCGGTTCAGCATCAAAATGTCTTACAGATTCAGGAATAGAAGGAAAGACATTTATACTACATATAACTTTATCACCACGTTTAAAGTCTAAGGCACACATTGCCAAATGTAATGCAGAAGTTCCACTATTGGTAGCAATCGCATAACTACATCCAATAAACTCTTTAAATGCAGTCTCTAGCTTTTGAACTTTTGAACTATCTGAAAAAGTTAAAACATCATTAATATATTGAACAGTATTTTTTTGAATAGTAGGTTTATAAAACTCTATTGTATTTGGCATCTTATTTCACTTTAATTTAATTTAATTATACGTCTACTTGCCATTATACAACGTTTACCATTAAAATAAATTAAACAAAGACTATTGTTAAATATTTTTTTTTATTTGTGTAAAATTAACTTGATTTTTTAATCATTTGCCTATTAAATAAATAGCTATTCACACTCTACTTTGGCTAATTTTTTTATCTCACTACAAGAAAACCCCGCCTCTTTTCGTGCTGCTACATTAAAATGTGGTCTATGTTTATCATTAAGCTTATACTTTTCCAAAATATCAAAATAAATATTTTTATCTAATTTTCTAAGGTTACATAGATAAGAGAACCATTTGTCCCCTTTATGGACATGAACTATCTCCTCTCTATATATAATATCTAAGGCATCTATTAATTTTCTAACCACAGGTATTTTATGTTGATTATCCAACTTTTTAACAATTTGAGGATTAACATCAAGCCCATTTGCTTCATGATATCGAGGGATAATCGCCATTCTCTCCAAAATATCATGAGCAGTATGATTTGACGCATCAAACAATCCACAATGTACAGGAAAATCTCCATATTTATAACCAAGCTCAACCAAGAGAGGCTCTAACATATTATAGTGACGTATCTCATCTAGTGCCACCTCTAACCAATCTAGTTTATACTCTTGTGGCATATCGGGAAAACGATAAACAGCATCAAGTGCCAAATCAATAGCAGAGTACTCTATATGGGTAATAGCATGAATTAACGTAGCCAACCCCTCGGTAGTATTAATTTTTTTCCTAGCTTTTAATGTTTTAGGCTCAACAATAGTACAAAAATCAGAATAGGATGGGGATTGAAATATAGTAGGCTCAAAATCTTCAGAAGATATAAATTCATTTTGGCTACAATACTCAAATAACTGTTCTGTCAACTTCTCTTTGGTCTCAATATGGGATGTTTGAATGGCAATTTCAAGGTTGTGATATAAATTCATAACAATATTATACAAAAAAGGTTTTTCAATGCAGATTAAAATGCAACCAATGGGCAATACTCAAACAAACTGCTACATCGTTACAATTGACAACAAAGACCTCATTATAGACCCTGGAATGGGTGCAACAAAATGGGTACTAAACAACACCAAAAATCCTGTAGCAATACTCAACACACATGGACACTATGACCACATTTGGAGTAATGACGAGCTTCAAAAAGAGTTAAAAATACCTCTATATATCCCAAAAGATGATGCATTTATGCTAGAGAAAGACCCTCTAGGACGAGGAGCACCAAAAAGCAAAGCTGATGTTTTGGTTGATGGAGATGAAAAAATTACTATAGAGGGGATTGAGATACAGTATAGACTATTTGCAGGTCATACCCCTGGAAACTCAATCATAGAGATAAAAGATGTATGGTTCTCAGGAGATTTCCTCTTTCAACAATCAATTGGTAGATGGGATTTTCCATTTTCTAGTGGTGAAGAGATGGTGAAAAGTTTGGAAAAAGCTCTAAAAATAGAAGGAGACTTTACGGTTTATCCTGGTCATGGTATGAGTACTACACTCAAGCAAGAGCAGAGTATTATGCCTCAGTGGATTGATTATGTTAAGAATAATTAATATACTCTAATTTTAACGGTGCGTTGGAAAATGCGCACCCTACTTCTCATAAGAGAACTTATATCCTCTTCTTCGTACTGTATGTATCACTTGAAAGCCAAGAATACTCTTTAGACGTTTTCGTATCTGATTGATTGCAACCTCTACAGTGTTGTCACTCACATACTCAGGCTCTTCCCAAAGGGCGTTGATAATCTCATCTTTTGAGAAAACACGCTCTTCTCTCAGGGCCAAATATGCCAAGATATCAAATGTTTTACCATTAAGTGATACTATCTTGTCATCATACTCTATCTTTTTATTGCTAATATCAATTACTAGCTTTCCAATGTCTATGTGAGTACCAAAAAGATTACGCATATTAGATAATACTCTAGCTGCAATTAACTCTGCTGAATCTATGAAATCAATTATAACCTCATCTGCACCCAAATCAAAAAGTAATGTCTGATTTTTTGGGATAGATGTAATTACAATAATCTTTGTCTCTCTCTTTTTCTTCTTAATCTCTTTACTATATTTTTCAAATGAGTATTTTTGATTCTCATCTACTATAATAATAAGCTCATAATGTCTAAAGTCTGTAAAGTTTGTTGCATCATATAAATCTTTTGCATTATCAACAATACAGATAAAGTATTTTTCTAGTTCAACTTCTAATTGCTTTACGAACTCATCACTGAACCCTATGGTCAATATTCTCATTCTAATCCTATATAATCTATCTACTCTTAAGGTTATATCTAAAAATCTCTTTTTTTAAAATAAGATAATAAAACTATATATTTTAATAAATAATAATATAATCTATTGAGTGGCCTAATTTTTCTTTAATTATACCTTATTTTTTGTAATTTTAAAAATTAATTTAAAAAATCAACTCATTTTCTTAATTTTTCCTCTTTTTTTGAGCTTTTTTGGCTTTTATATAGACTCTTTTAGGTGCAGGATACCCCTCTACTGTTTTAGTCTCATCATGCTCATCTAAGAAATCTTCTAAAGATTGGCTATTTATCCACTCTGTCCATCTCTGCTCATTTGACTCTGTTTTTGCTATCTCCAAAACCTCTATATCTTCAAACCCTGCTCTGTAACACCAATTTTTTAAAGCATTTACCGTTGGTATAAAATATATATTTGGTATCTTGGAGTATCTCTTCATAGGGGTTAGGCAGACCTCATCTTCACCATCAATCATAAAGGTATCTAAAATCAGCTCTCCACCAAAGTTCAAACCTTTATATAGAGACTTTAATGAACCTATAGGGTCTGCTCTGTGATATAAAACGCCTAGACAAAATAGTATATCAAACTTGTGTTCATAATGCTCTACGTGTTCTACACCTAGTAGCTCAAACTTGATACCACTTTGCATAAAATGGTCTAAAAATTTAAATTGACAATATGGGATAGCCGAGGGGTCAAATCCTACTAGACGTTTTGGCTTATCCTCCATCATGCGAAATAGATAATATCCGTTGTTGCAACCTATATCACCTACTATTTTATTTTTTAAATTAAAATGTGGTCTAAGTAAATCATACTTGATATGACTTCTCCACTCACTGTCAATAAAGGTTTTTGAGATTTGAAAAGGACCTTTTCTCCATGGCCAAACTGTTTTAGCAGCTGCATAAATATACGCCTCTTGCTCATCTGTTAACTCTTTAGGATAAATCTCTACAGTATCCCCCAGTTTTATCTCAACCTCTTCTACTATTGGCAGACCTGTCACAGCCTCCCAATAGGGTTTTATGTTCTTCCACTCAATACATTTTTCTCGCTCAATACGCAGTGTATCTAAATCTATCATCTAATTATTTAACATACGCCTTAAGGATTTTTTGAACCTCTACAGGCTTGTCTCCACGCCCTACTTTGGTATTTTCTATTTTACGTATAACATCTTCACCTACAATAACTTCACCAAAAATAGTATGCTTACCATTTAACCAAGGTGTAGCTTTTGTGGTTATGAAAAATTGACTTCCATTTGTTTTTGGTCCTCTGTTTGCCATCGCTAAGAGCATTGGTCTATCAAATACGATATTTGGAGCAAACTCATCTGCAAAATTCTCTTTCCAAATAGACTCACCACCTGTTCCTGTTCCTGTTGGGTCTCCACCTTGAACCATAAAGTCTTTGATAACTCTGTGAAAAATAAGACCATTGTAATAACCATTTTTAGTATGTGTTACAAAATTTTCAACTGCCAATGGTGCAATTTTTGGAAAAAGTTTAATCTCCACATTACCTTGATTGGTCTCAAGAACAACAATAGTACTATCTTTGCTATCCTCTTTTTTATCCGTAGTTACAACAGTTTTACTAGCAGGTGTTGCTTCATTTAATACTTTTGCCTCATCTTTTGCATTACATCCTGTAACCAATAGTGTTGCTGTTACCAAAAAAAATAGACCTCTATTCATTTTTATTCCTCTTTTTTAATTATTTAGCGTAAGTAATATCTCGTTTTTCACGAATAACATTGACCTTAATTTCGCCAGGGTATTGTACCTTATTCTCTATCTCTTTTGCAATTTTTTTAGACAAGACTGTAATTTGATTATCATTTACCATACGTGCATTTACAAAAACTCGTATCTCTCGACCTGCATTAATTGCGTAAGCAGCTACTACACCTCTCTCTTTTAGTGCGATATCCTCTATATTTTTTACACGTTTTGTAAAGCTCTCCAAAACTTCACGTCTAGCCCCAGGGCGTGATGCACTGAGCGTATCGGCTGCACAAACAGCTGCTGACTCTACACCATCAGGCTCTTCATGTCCATGATGAGCATAGATGGCATTAATCACGGTTGGATGCTCATTGTGTTTTCTACAGACCTCTACACCCAAATCAACATGGCTTCCACCAACATCTTGTGTCAGTGCTTTACCTATATCATGCAAGAGACCTGCACGGAGTGCCAACTTATCATCTCCACCCATCTCTGCTGCCATAATAGAGGCTAGTTTTGCCACTTCAAGCGTATGTGCCAAAGCATTTTGTCCATAACTTGCACGGTAACGCATACGACCTAAAAGACGCATCAACTCCTCTGCCATTGGAAAAAGACCCAACTCAACTACAATATTTTCACCATCTTCTAAAATTTTCTGCTCAAACTCGGCTGTAACCTTGGCATGAACATCTTCAATTCGCCCAGGGTGAATACGACCATCAGCCACTAAAAGTTCAATAGTTCGTGTAGCAATAGCCCTTCTATAGAGATTAAAGTTACTAATAATAATCACCCCAGGAGTCTCATCAATAATAATATCCACCCCTAAAAGTTGCTCCAAACTTTTGATATTTCTACCCTCTTTACCAATAATACGCCCCTTATGCTCATCACTTGGCAGAGTCACTATATTTTGAAGTCTCTCACCTGCAAACTCACCTGCATAACGGGTCACGGCTTGTGAGATAATATAGTCAGCCTTTTTCTTAGCATCCTGCTTGGCTTGTGTCTCATATTTACGAATAAGCTGTGCTAACTCTAACTGAGACTGCTCCTCTACTTGCTGTATTAAGTGTACTTTAGCTTCATCTTTGGTCATACTTGAACTCTTCTCTAAAACAGAGACCAAATTAGCCAATTCACTCTCTTTTTCATCAACAAGCTTATCTAAATATAGCTCTTTTTTCAGCAGAGATTTTTTATCTTTTTCAATCTCTAGCTCTCTTTTATCCAAAGATTTCAACTCTATCGTAAGCTCATTTTTCTTCTTCTCTACCTCTAAAACTCTATCTTGAAACTTTTTTTCTAAACTAACCTCTTGCTCTTTAATAGAGACTTTTGCTTGATGTAGATGGTTCTCTGCCTCATGCTCTATCGCCAATGCTTTTGCTTTAGCTTCTGCATCATAGTGCTTAAATTGCTTTTTACTATCATTTTTTACAAACAGATAACTAGCTATTGCCCCTAAAATAGCTGTTATTGTTGATATTGATACCTCTTCTATCATTTTTTCTCCTTATTCAAGGAGCTAACTCCTTGATTTTTTTTTAATATTGTTTTTTGAGTTATTTTTTATAAAAACCTTATTTGATGTAACATAACTATCTCCTTGCACATCATAATTATCTGTAATATTTTCACTTGCTATACAAGCTTCTCTTCCTATAAATAAAACCTCTTTGATATAAGTCGAATTTACCTCAAAAAATCTATCATAGAAGCCTTTTCCAAATCCAATTCGTCTAAATTCTTTATCAATTCCAATAATAGGTACTATAGCCAAATCTATTTTTTTATAAATTTTATTAGAGATATTTGGCTCTTTTATAGAAAATTTCTTTATATTTAAAGGTAGTCTATATTCTACCAATCTAAAGCTTTTACCTACCATAAAAGGAACTAAAACTGTCACATTCTCTTTTCGTAACCATTTAATTAAATCTGATATATTAATCTCTATTTTCAAAGGGATATAAAGCATAACAACTTTACATTTTTTTGATTTTATCTTTTTATAGAGCCATCTATTAACCTTTTTATCTTTTAGATAATGACTCTTTTTTCCAATTTTTTTTAATTTATTGATACATGAAACTCTAAAACTCTTTTTATCCATTTTTATCTACTCTTTTTATAATTTTTTTGTTATAATCTCTAAAAATACTAAAGATACACTTTAAATGAAAAATAAAACTTACCTCTTTTTACTAATAATTTCGTTTCTATTTACCTCATGCGAGAATAATAGTAATAAAGTTAGTAATGAATTAAAAAATAGTGAGAATAATAGCAATAAAATTAGTAATGAATTAAAAAATAGTGATAATATAACAGCTCCAACTCAACCCCAACAGGTAAAAGCCAAGATTTTATCCAAAAATCACCTTTTAAATTTTACAAGTTTAGATAAAGAGCCGACTACTTTAGAGATAAAAGGTAATATTTATGATTTTTCAAATATACTCCAACCAATTGTGCTAGTCAATTTCTTCTCAACATGGTGTCCTCCATGTCGAGGACAGATACCTCATCTAAACAATCTTCAAAAAAAATATAAAGATAAACTCTTTATGATGGGTATACTTATCCATAATGATTTAGAGAATAAAGAGGTTAAAAACTGTATCTCTTTAAAAAGAGTAGACTACTACATCTCACAAAGTAAAGAGAGTAATGAAAAATTTGCAAAAATAGTCGCTACACAACTTAGATTAAAGCCTGATTTTGAACTGCCAATGATGATAATGTTTGTATATGGTGAGTACTACACTCACTATGAGGGTACAGTTCCTGAAGAGATGATAGAGAGTGATATCAAACAAGCACTAAATGAGATATAAGGTTAAGAATGTTTAATATATTTAAAAAAGTTTTCAAACGAACAAATGACGCAATAAAAGAGATTGTTCCTGAGAAAAAGAGTAAAATTACACAAGATGAGTTTGAAGATATTCTACTCGAAGCAGATGTAAATTATGAGTTAATAGAGAAATTTTTAGAGAAACTTCCCAAAAAAATCAATCGAGCCAATGCTTATAATGCTCTAATATCTGTGTTTCAATACAAAGCAGACTGGAAAGAGGATATAGAAGCAAAACCATTTGTAGATATGATTGTGGGTGTCAATGGTGCAGGAAAAACTACAACTATTGCCAAACTTGCAAGATATCATCAAAAAGAGGGTAAAAGTGTTATGCTAGGGGCATCAGATACCTTTAGAGCGGCTGCCATTGAGCAGTTAAGCAGATGGGCTGCTAAGTTAGAGATTCCTATTATCGCTACCAAACAGGGGCATGACCCCTCAGCTGTCGTATATGATACCATTCTCTCAGCACAATCGAAAAAAATCGACCATGTACTAATAGACACAGCAGGAAGACTACACACTCAAACTAACTTAGGTGAAGAGCTAAAGAAAATGGTACGAATAGCAGATAAAGCGATGCCAAATGCACCACACCGAAAGATGTTAATCTTAGATGGTACTCAAGGGAGTTCTAGTATCAATCAAGCAAAAGTTTTTAACGAAATGATAGGAATAGATGGGATAATTATCACAAAACTAGATGGAACTGCCAAAGGTGGTTCAGTTTTATCCATTGCTGATGAGCTTCAGATGCCTATTTATTATATAGGAACAGGTGAACAGCCCGATGACCTTATCAAATTTAAAGCCAATGAGTATGTTAACACTATTTTAGATGAGATTTTTGTTTAAAAAATAAAAACTACAACCACATCTCTGCAATTTTTCTAAGCCCTGCTACATTATCAGAGGCAAATATCTTCAACTCTGCCTCTTTAGACTTAGAAACCAATTTGTATTTAGCTTCTAAGTACTCTACAATCGCCTCTCCTGAGTGAATAAGAACTGGTCTGTTATCAAAATAGTTCTGTAAAGACTCTCCAATGAGAGGAAAATGAGTACAACCTAAAATAATAGCTTGTGGCTTTTTAATATCTGAAAAATAGTGTCTCATTGTAGCATCTAGTATCTCCCCTCTAAATATCCCCTCCTCTACCAAAGGGACAAAAAGTCCTGTCTGTAATGATATGATGTTACTATAACCTAATGCTTCAAGTCTATTCTCATAACGTTTAGAGGTGATAGTTGCACGAGTTGCGATAATTAAAATCGTATCATCTCTGTTTAAAGGGCTATTCTCAACAGCTAACACTCCTGCTTCTATTACGCCTAAGACAGGGTAATGGCTTTGGGAATTCATCTCTTCTAATGCGTAAGCAGAGACAGTATTACAAGCTGTAATAAGTAAATCTATATCAAAATTATTAAAAAATTCTAGGGCTTCTAGGGAGTAACGGATAATGGTATTTTTATCTTTTGGACCATAAGGGACACGAGCTGTGTCACCATAGTAGATTATCTCATCAAATAGATTATGAGATAGGAGGCTTTTTACTACAGATAAGCCTCCTGCACCTGAATCAAATACACCAATTTTCATTGATTTATCAGATTAGGAGTCGTTCATAATTGCCAAGAACTCTTCATTACTCTTAGTTTTTGTCATTTTTGAGAATAGGAATTTAAGTCCCTCTACATCTTCCATATTTTGCATCGCATTTCTAATCGCCCATACTTTTTGCAAGGTCAATGCATCCATCATAAGCTCCTCTTTTCTAGTTCCCGATTTAGTCACATCAATAGCAGGATATATTCTTCTCTCAGAGACATAACGATTTAGGACAACTTCTGAGTTACCTGTACCTTTGAACTCCTCAAAAATAACCTCATCCATACGGCTTCCTGTGTCGATAAGTGCAGTAGCAACAATGGTTAAAGAGCCACCCTCTTCGATATTTCTAGCTGCTCCAAAAAATCTTTTTGGTTTGTGTAAGGCATTGGCATCAACACCACCAGATAGAACTTTTCCTGAGCTTGGAGTTACTGTATTGTAAGCACGTGCCAATCTTGTAATGGAGTCAAGCAAAATGACTACATCTTTTCCACTCTCTACACGTCTTTTTGCTTTCTCTATAACCATCTCAGCTGTTCGTACATGGTTTTGAGCAGGTAAATCAAAAGTAGAGCTATATACTTCTCCTGCAACACTTCGTTGCATATCTGTAACCTCTTCTGGACGCTCATCTACTAGCAGTACCATCAGTGAAACATCTGGACTATTATGAGTAATACCATGTGCTAACTCTTTAAGAAGCTCTGTTTTACCTGTTCTTGGAGGTGCAACAATTAATGCTCTTTGCCCCTTCCCAATAGGTGCAAAGAGGTCAAGTACACGCCCTGTTAATTTAAGTGGATTATACTCTAATTTTAACTGGTCTGTAGCATAAAGAGGGGTTAAGTTATCAAATAGAGGTCTCTTTTTAGACTCCTCTGGTGGAAGATAATTAATCGCCTCTATTTTCAGAAGTGCATAATACTTCTCTTGCTCTTTTGGCTGACGCACTTGACCTGTAACAATATCACCATTTCTAAGAGCAAATCTTCTGATTTGGGTGCTACTTACATAGGTATCATTACTAGAGTTTGCAAAGTTTCCATCTTCTGAACGCAAAAATCCATAACCATCATTCATCACCTCTAAAATCCCTGTAAAGAGGATAAATCCACCTTGTGATACTTGTGATTTTAGAATTTCAAATATTAAATCTTTTCTCTTGAACTCATTGGGATTTTCTACTTTAACCTTAAGGGCTATCTCTACGAGTTTCTCCATAGGTTCTGCTTGTAGTGTCTCCACCTTGTATCCATCTACAGGAATATGTGTTCTAGTATGGTTGTTTTTTTTCTTGTGTGTATTCTTTGTCTTTTGTTCGCTCATGAATCCTCTTGAAATGCTATTATAAAAAGCTATTATAAAAAGCTATATGGGGTTTTGTAGTTTTTAATGATTTAACATTGAAGTCCCGACATTATAATCACTTTTATTTTAATTTTGGGTTAGAGTTAAGAAAAAAGTGCCATTGCCAACAGTGGGACATACATCAAACTACTCAAAAAAGATACTAATGGTGACATTTTTAGCCTTAACATATTCTCTAATTCTTTATCCATACTCTCTTTATAGACAAATTTCTGTCTCATCATCTCTATCTTGAAAAAGATATCCAATCCCTTTAATAGTAAAATAGCAATCATATAAAAATTCAATATATTTAGATATAGACTAACAAAAACAGTAAAGTAGAACGAGGGGTGTACCAGAAAAAAAAGAAATACCGATTTTTGATAATATCCATAGAGTCTATCTATCATTAATCCTAAAGTTTCTGCTTTATGTAAGTGGGTTTCTATAAGCTCTATGATTAACATCAATAGAACTATTTGGCTCAATATATTCATAACCGAAATTCTACTATAATTGCACAAAAAAATTCATAAAAAAAAGAGTAATAATGAAACAATTATATGTAACCGATTTAGACCATACTTTTTTACATAGTAATCAAGCAGTGAGCGACTTCTCTAAAAAAGCGTGGAATGATATGGCAGATACCAAACTTCTAACCGTTGCAACAGCTAGAAGCTACAATAAAACCCAAAAGTTTTTTAAAGGTATGACACTGAACTATCCTCTTATTTTACTAGATGGTGCAATGGTAGTTAGCCCTGATAAGAAACTGATTGATGTTAAAACCCTAAATAAAGAGATAGGTGATGCAGTAATAGAGGTTGGAGTAAAATTTGATATCTACCCCTTTGTTATATCACTAGATAATCATAAAACACTAGAAGAGACATTTGCCTTGCCTCCTATTATGAATGATTTTCAATCTTTTTTAATTAATAAAAGTTATAGCCATGACCCAAGAATAGAATATTTTAATAAAATAAAGGGAATAAAAGATACATTAAAGATTGTATATATGGGAAAAGAGTCTACGCTTCGACCTCTATCAGAAGAGTTAAAAAAACTCTTTGGTAAATCTATTGAGGTAAAATTAGCTCCTGAGAACTATATGAACTGCTACTTTTTGACCATACTTCACCCATTAGGAGACAAAGCCAATGGTTTAGAGATTGTTTGTGATTATCTTGATATCTCAACCAAAAACACAACTGTTTTTGGTGATAGCTTAAATGATATTGGAATGTTTAAACTAGCAGGAATATCAGTAGCTGTACGAAATGCATTAGATGAACTAAAAAAAGAGGCATCTATCATTTCAAAATTTTCAAATGATGAAGATGCCGTAATTAAATATCTGCAAGAGATTAAATAGTAATCTTGTAGCCCAAACCATACCGATTCTCTATAAAACCATCTGGCAGTTTCTTTCGAAGATTTTTAATCAATGTACGAATAGATGAGACTCCAATGGTTTTATCAAACTCATCTCCCCAAATATGAAAAAAGATATCTTCATTAGAGCAGAAGCCATCTCTTTTATCTACAAATAACTCAAACATTTCGGCCTCTCTTTTTGTCAATATTATATATTTACTTTTGAGATATAATATCTTTGACTTTTTATCCCAATAAGCATCAGATGATAGCTTCACTTTCTCCTCTTTTTGAAGTGTTCTTTTTATCTTAATAAACGTACTAGTCAACTCTCTTCTAGTTACAGGTTTATGTAAATAGGCGATAAAAAACAGTTCAACAATCTCTTGAAGGAGTGAAGTAGTATCATCGTTTGTTAAGGCACATAAAATAGTATCATAATCATTTTTACGAATTTTTTTTGCCAACTCCAATGCCTTTGGAGCTAATGGTTCTAACACAATAATATCTGGCTTAAACTCTTTATAAAAGAGATACGCTTCCTCTCCATCTTTAACAACACTCACATTCTCCATACAAGCGTTAAAAAGATTGATATAGTGTTCTCTCTCCTCATTTTCAAAATCTACATAAAGCAAAGATAGCTTCTTCATTTTAGCCACCTTATACTTTAATCCAAAAGTGTTTTAGAACTGTTTTTTCTCTCTGCATAATATATTATTCCTTTTATTGTTTATAAATGTTATAAAAGGTATATAGTCTCAAAAAATAGTAAATTAAATGTGTGATAAAAGTATAATAATCCTAAAATTTTTAAATCTATATATCTATTTTATATCCAACACCATACTGATTTTTTATTAACTCTTTTGGAATCTTTTTTCTTAAATTTTTAACTAATGTTCTAATAGAAGTATTAGTAACATTTTTATCAAACTCATTCTCCCATACGTGATATAAAATATCTTCATCACCACAGGCCTCTCCATCTTTTTCTACCAAAAGTTCAAAAAGCTTCTGCTCTCTTTTGGTTAATGGGATTTGCAAGTCTCCTTTAAAAAGTGTTCTACTTTTACCATCCCAATAGTGATTAAGAGGTAACTTAACAATAACTCTGGAACTTAGTCTATCTGCTGATTTTTTTAAAGCGTCTAATAACTCTGTTCTATTTACAGGTTTTGTAAGATAGCTTGAAAAGTGTAAATCAACAATATCAAGCAGAGTCTCTCTATCAGAGTGAGCACTTAGTGCAATAAAAGCGACACTATTATCCTCTTCTCTAATCTTTTTTGCCAACTCTATTCCTGTACACTTTGGCATATATAAATCCATTAGTATAACATTTGGACTCTTATCTTTATAGACTTCATACGCCTCTTCTCCATCTCTTGCTGTATATAGAGATTTGCAATAGGTCTCTAAAAATGGACTATATTTTTCCAAAATAGACTCTTCGTCCTCAACAAATAAAACATTAATTTTCTTCAGTATATTCAAATTTATCCCTAACTTCATTGTAATTATAACTATATTGTGCCATAACATTGTGATTTAAGAGTGACAAAGTAATGTTTTTTGATAAATAGTATTAATTTAAAAGCTTAAATCAACAATTTTTCACTTAAAACCAAGTTTCTAATCTTAAAATTACAAACTACACCATCTTTACTGTTCTTCAAAGATACCTCTCCTAGCATACTCTTCTCTATAATTATTTTTAAAATATATAGACCCAATCCTGTACCTTGTGTTTTTGGCTTTGATGTAAAATAGGGCTCATATATTTTATCTATAATTTTAATAGGTATCCCTCCTCCATTATCCTCAATTCTAAAATATATATAATCATCTTTTTTAGTAGCACTCATATCTATCTTCGGATTTACTATATCACTAGTTACAAAAGCATCAATCGAATTATTAATTAAAATCAGTAGTACCTGTATCAACTCCGACCTATACCCATACATATCAATATTATTATCAATATCGTATACTATCTTTACCCTATTTTGTGATGACATATGAACCAAATTAATAGTATGCTCAAACAGTTCGGTAATAGCGAAATGATTTATCTCTTTTTTAGGATTAAAGAAATCCATAAAATCATTCATAGTCTCAGAGAGGTGTTGGGTTGTATTTTCTATATCAAGAAGATGCTTTTGAAATCTAATATTATCTAATTTTTTATTTTGATAATCTAAATCTAAATTCATTACAATACCATTTATCTCAGCTAGTGGTTGTCTCCACTGATGAGCGATACTAACTATCATCTCACCCATAGATGCCAATTTACTCTGCTGTACTAAAAGCTTCTCTTTCTCCTCTTTCTCTTTTTCAACCTCTTTACTTCTCATAGACAAAAAGATAGAAAATAGCAACGTTTCAAAAATCATACTTATATCAAAAAAGTAATCAAATCCCCTTTCCATAGAGAGAATATCCATTGATGCCATTATCTGTAAAAAACCTACAAAACCAATAATTCCCCAAGATATCAGATACCATAATGCTATATTATCTGCTCTTCTTTGAGAAATTTTATATAACAACAAAAGAATAGCTATATAGTATATAGGTAAGACTAAATTTTCCAAATTAGATATATATCCCATATATACAAAATCATCATTATATAAAAGAGTTAGCTCTATAATCATTCGAAACAATAGATACCACTGTATATATCTTATCCAACGTATTATTTTTATCTCCTCTTTGGTTATTAAGACAAATATCCTTTTTATAAACACACCTATAGAGATAAGAAATCCTGTATATCCAATAATTTGTAACGTAGTTATATTAACGGCACTCAGATTAGTATATTGATGTAAATAACCTCCATAGGCAGAGGAGTATAAAATATAAAGAGATACATAGAGAACATAGTAGAGATAAATAGAATATCTAAAGAAAAAATATAGAATAAAATTATAGAGTGCCATAATTATTAAAATCCCAAAGAATATCCCCTTAAAAAAGCTATAATCTTTATAAAAACTACTTATAAACTCTTTTGTTACAATATTAAATGATACCGTACCCATGTTAAAACTTTGAATTTTAAAAAATAGCTCTACCTCTTCATCCCCATTTAGAGTCAAATGAAATATTCTGTGCAATCCATCATAGTTAGAAAACCTATCTACCACCTGATATCCATCAACTCTATGCTCAACAATTTTCCTTTCACCATTTAACATATAATACTCAATACGATAGACAAAATTTCTTTTGGACATCAAAAACAACTCTTTTTTTAAAGCATCTTGATTTTTGATTTTTATCTTCATCCAAAAGGCTCTATTTTTTTCATTTAATTGTAATTTATCTTTATCTTTTATCCAAATATCAGAGGTTAAATTTTGAGGTGTATCACTCATATTATCAACAGGGGCATACTCACAATAGGGCAATGTCCAATAGGAGTCTCTCTCTCCTATCTCCAAAGTTCCTCCAAAAAGAGAAAAATTAAATAAAAACAGAAAGAGAAAAAAACGCATTAAATTCTAAACCTCGATTTTTCTATTTAAAAACTCTAACCTCTCAGGCGTACCGATATCATACCACTCTCCAGCATAATACTCAGTTGTTAATTTGTGATTATCTACTGCTTCAAAAAGTAGAGGAGCTAAAGATCGTTTCCCATACTCCAAAAACTCAAACATCCTCTTGGAGTAGTAGGCGATACCTGAAAAAGTATATCTATTTAAACCATAAACAAAATCACCATTTGGATTGTGTGGAGGGTTGTCGATGAGTATTAAATGAGCCAATTCATCTTTTTTAAACCTAAAATTAATATCATAATTAAAATCTGTCCATACATCTCCATTGACCACAAGAAATGTCTCACTTAAATACTCTAGTGCTTTTATAATTCCCCCTGCTGTCTCCAACGCACCCTCATTTTGTTCATCAGAAAATATAAGAGTAACTCCATATTTAGAGCCATCACCTAGATAATCTATTATTTTATATCCTAAATAGGCAACATTGATAATAATAGTAGAAAACCCAGCTAATCGAAGTCGTTCTATATGCCAGACAATCAGAGGCTTACCTCTTACTTCAAGTAGTGGTTTTGGTGTGTGGTTGGTCAGTGGTCGCATACGAGTTCCTAAACCCGCAGCTAAAATCATGGCAGTCATCTATCCCCTTAACTATTTTATAAAAATATTAATTTTAGCTAATCTTATCTAAAACTCTCTTCAAGGGTTCAAGTTCAGGGTAAAGTTCTACCATTTCATAAATATACTCCAAAGTCATAGGAATATCTTTGATATAGGCTGGTTTATTATCTCTTAATTTTAATCTAGCAAAAATACCCAAAATTTTAATATGTCGCTGTAGCCCTGTAAAATCAAACCATCGAATGAATTGCTCATCACTAACATCTGCTAACTCTCTACCTTTTAAAAGTTTAAACTCTATAACTAGTTCAAGTATCTTTGCTCTATCAAATTTAATATAGACATCTTTAAGAAGTGAAGCCAAATCATAAGTCAAAGCACCAATCCGTGCATCTTGATAATCTATCACCCACACTTTGCCACGTCCAGCAAACATAATATTTCGTGAGTGAAAATCACGATGAACAAAATATCCTTGAGGTTGAGATAAAACCTCATCTTTAACTAACTCCAAAATAGTGTTTAAATCCTGCTTATCTTCTAAAGAGAGGTAGATGTTTTGATACCTCTCCAAAAACCACTCCTGCATCAATCCCATCTCAAAATTTAAAAACTCCTCATCATAGAGGTCTAGTCCTGTTGTATCTGATTTTTGCATCTTTAAAATCTCAGAGATAGATTTCATATAGACAAGCTTATAGCTCATTTCATTTAAAATATTTATAAGATGAGTATCACCCAAATCTTCTAATAAAAGATACCCATCTTGTAGATTTTGAGAGTAGACACGAGGAATTTGAACACTTGATTTTAGTAGACGTACACTCACATCAATAAAAGGGTATATACTCTCCAACTGCATAGATGAATCCATCACAACAAATGTCTTATCTTTTAAAATCAGACGATAATATTTACGATAACTAGCATCTGCACTCACTACTTCCATCTTATAATCACAATAACCTAAACTCTCTATCCACGCTTCAATCTGCTGCATATATTCCACCTAAAATTGTATTATTTGTTGCACCTGTTACAGTTTTTAACTCTATTTTTTCATTTTTTAATCGCTTATACGCAAACCACGCAAATATCATCGCCTCCATCTCATCAGCACCAATACCATACTTGTCTGTTACTCCCACCTTGACAGAGGGTAATGCATCTTGAAGTTTTTGCATCAGATATGAATTTTTTGCACCTCCACCACAGACCAATAACTCTTTGATATTAAACTCTCTTATATCATCTGCAATCGACTCTACAGTCAGTGCCAAAAGCGTTGCTTGTATATCTTCATCTGATATTTTATCCAGTGGTTCTAAATATTTTCTTAAAAAACTCTTGTTAAAATACTCTCGACCTGTACTTTTAGGATATTTTAATTTAAAGTAAGCATCATCTAACATATTTTGTAATAAAACGTGATGAACCTCCCCAAAAGATGCCCACTCTCCATCTCTATCATAAGCCTCATCTTTACACTCTGATATCCACATATCCATCAAAATATTACCACATCCACTATCATAACCTATTAGCGTTGGTTCTAATATAGTAACATTTGCCATACCACCTATATTTACCACTGCACAACCCTCTATATGAGAAAAAACCTCTTGATGAAAAGCAGGAGCAAAAGGAGCTCCCTGCCCTCCTAGAGCCACATCTTTTGACCTAAAGTCTGCCACCACATCTATCCCACTTTTGACAGCCAAAAGACTAGCATTACCAAGTTGCATCGAAAAGGGATAGAGGCTATTTGGCTGATGCCAAACGGTCTGACCATGTGAACCAATGGCAGTGATTTCAGTAAAAGAGATTTTATGTTTCTCTAAAAATTTATTAACAACCTTTGCGTACTCATCTGCTATAAGATAATCAAGTTCACCCACTTGTGCAATATCTATCTTATTATTTATAATATTTAAACTATTCTCTTTTAATTCTATAGAGAAATCATACTCTTCATATATCAAACACCTACAACCACTCTCATCTATCTCACAAAGTGCCACATCTATACCATCAAGAGAAGTACCTGACATTAGACCTATATATTTCAAGCCTTAACCTTTTGTGTCATCATAATCCCAAATGAGACCAAAGTTCCCAAAATCATCTGAATAGCAAAATCTACTTTTACCTCAAAAATAGCTCCTATCACATAAGGTTGCAAAATAAGAACCGTTAAAAATCCACCAATAAGTGCATAAAGAACTGTCTGTTCTGTCCCTCTATTGGTAAAAATTGCTGCTCCATATACTCCTAATAAAGAGGCATAAGCAAATGCCATAATCCCAAGTGCAAAACTAAGAAGAGGTAGCTCTGAAAACTGTTGCCAATAGAAACTTACCATCGCCATACCACAAAGCAAAATAGCAAAGGCTATAACCATCATACGGCTAACCTTTAGAAAATGAGCCTCATCTTGTCCCTCTTTTGCCAACCAAGGTTGGTAGATATCCTCAACTGCAACCGATGCCATAGCAGATAGTACAGAGTTAGTAGAGGACAAGGCAGCCGCAATCGCTCCAACTGTCACCAAGCCTCTAAGCCCCTCAGGCATCTCATTTAAGATATAGAGCATAAAAATAGTAATTTTTTCACCATTAAACTGCTGGTCTACACAGACAGCTTTGAAACCTGAGAGTTCTGGGTGCATATAGAAAATATAGAGCAGAAGACCAATAATCATAAAGAGCAGTGCCACAGGAATAGTAAAGATAATAGAGTAGATAAGCGATTTTGCCCCCTCATCTTTATCTTTACAAGTAAGTACTCTTTGGGTCATATCTTGGTCAAGTCCATAAGCTGCGATATTGAGTAGAAACCAACCTGTAAGCAGTGTCCATATGGTGAATCCTCCACTAAAAGAGAAATCAACCACTTTTAATTTATCATTCTCATTAAGTGTGGTCATAAGTGTAGAGAAGTCTATCTGCATACTATAATAGAGATAGATAAGCACGGCTAATCCTGCTCCAATATAAGTAATTGCTTGAATAATATCTGAAAAGATTACCGATTTGACCCCACCAAAGTAAGTGTATCCCAATGCTCCTAACATCAAAATAGCAATGGAGATAGCAATATGAGTAGCTGTAATATCAGAAAAGAGTATCATCGAGATTGCCAATGCACCAATATAAAGCCTAGCCCCACTTGCAAAGAGACGACCCACTAAAAACATAATCCCTGCATACTGTTTTGAGTTTCCTCCATAACGATGATTTAGATACTCATAAACAGTTATAGCATTAATGGCATAAAAGCGTGGAATAAGTACTTTTGCCACAAAGATAACAGCCAAAAAAGCCGAAGCATAAAAGCCTAAAAATGTTAAATCTTTTCCAAATGAGTACTCAGGACCACCTAAAAAAGTAGCAGCCGATTGAGAGGTAGCTAGAACAGAGATAGCTACGGCAAACATCGGCATGGCATTACCACCTGTGAAGTAATCCCGTGACGTTTTGATTTTATTTTGGCTTAATACCACTGTTGTCAAGATTAGAACTAAAAAATATGAGAAAAATACAGCCCAATCTAAGGTGCTAAAGTTTGATTGCATGGATAACCTTTTGATTTTATTGGTTGATATTATATCAAAAATAGTTGATGATATTTTATGCTTTCTCTATGATATTAATTTAAAAATAAATATATAAATTAAAAAAATAAATTAAAAAAAAATTAAGTTAAATGTAACGCTAATAAGTGTACTATTTTTATATTAAAAAATATTTTAATATAAAAAATAAATTTATATTTATAAGGATTATAAATCATGTTTAATAAATTATCACTAGTAACCATCTTACTAACCAGTTCAATTTATGCCAAAGACGACTCATTCTCCTCTGAAAGATTTCTAGGCATTGAAGCAGGATATGGAACAATAAAGTCCACCTCTGTTATAGAAAATAGTACAGAGCAACAAGGTGTAGAGTTTGGATTTAGACTAGGAGCTCAAAACGAAGAGTGGAGAACTACTCTCTCAGCACACTATTTCAACAAAAAAGAGCAATCATACCTTAAGAGCATGTTACAGTTTGACAGATTTGTATGGTCTAGCCACTATGAAGATGATGATATTCTATTTAGACCATATATAGGTGCTCATGTTGGTTGGGTAAACTACACCAATGAGATTAACCAAGCCACAAATGGTTTTATCTATGGTGCTCAAGCAGGTATCACATGGAATGTTCTTCGAGAAGTAGATTTTGATTTTGGGTATAGATACTCACTCTCTGATGTTAGTCGTGTAAGCGATATCGGTGGGTTTGTATTTGGTGTAAACTATTTATATTAATGAAGGAATAGAAAAATGAAAAAATATTTTATAAAAATTAGCCTAATAATTATAGCATTTACATTAAGCTCTTGTGGAGGTGGGTCAGCTACATCCTCAGGAGATAGCAGTAAAAGCAAACTTAATATTCAAACAAAACAGAGTATCTTTGATCAAAATAAAAATATTTTAAATATTGATTTTATTATTAAAAATGATTATCATCGTGATATTGAAGTAAGTTTGAAAAATTTGTCTGTAGATGTAGAACCATGTAATGTTAGAAATGTATCAATGACACCTAAAAGTATCTACTTCTCTGATAAATTAAAAGATCAATATGTGACTGCTTTAGTTGAGTTTGTAGGAGAGTGTAACCCTACCTCTTATAAGATTAGTAGCTCAAACATATTAACACTTAATGATAAGAGTAATACTATTGATTATAAATCTGAAAAAATGGAGATTAATCCTA
>OBIK01000006.1_pt1 | contig 29077 bp, 27 predicted proteins | sample 1496171 | NCBI WGS metagenome assembly OBIK01 (sample SAMEA3367191, study PRJEB22510) | hydrothermal vent metagenome | biome: marine hydrothermal vent; material: sea water | place: Cayman Islands | collected 2012-01-19 | depth 2308 m | reverse complement strand
TGAGATACCTCTACATTTTTTATACTAATATATTTTAGAAACTTTCTAAAATATAGTGACATTTGGCTTTAATTGTTGTATAATCCGATTAACCTAAGTGGTTCGACTACTGTTTTATGTGGTCCAACATTATCTATTGAGGGACATGTAGTTAATTGGTGTGTGGGTGATTTCGTTTGAGCTACTAATACTAGCGAGAGACTGCCCCCTAAAGATTACTCTCTCCTTCACCGTTGGCTTTTTAGGGCCGGCTCTATGCAGAACGGCCACTTGGGCTATTTTCTATTAATCTTATTTTATCTCTTTTAAATAACTTGTTCCATAACCGTTAGGAATGACCTTTATTTGCAAAGGAATTCTATCTTTTAATGCCTCTACATGAGAAATAACTCCCACCATTTTTCCACTGCTTTGTAGTCGATTTAAAGCATTGAGTGCTACCTCTAAACTCTCTTCATCTAGTGTTCCAAAACCCTCATCTAAAAAGAGTGAATCTATGGCTATTTTTTGACTTGCCAACTCTGAAAGACCTAGAGCCAACGCTAAACTTATGATAAAGCTTTCACCACCTGATAGGGTGCGAACAGGTCGTATTGCATCTCCTTGGAAGCTATCTATTACCTCTATTTCTAGTAGCTGTTTTGGCTCTTGGCTTCGTTGTAGTTCATATCTAGTTGAGAGTAGGGTTAAGTGATGGTTTGCTAAATTTATGAGCTGGTCTAGGGTGATGCCTTGGGCAAATTTGGCAAACTTATTTCCATCTGCTGAACCTATCATCTCGTTTAGTTTTATCCATACTTTATGAGTTTCCATTTTTTTATCAAGTTGCTCTATTCTCTTTTGATGCTTCTCTCTCTCTTGATTTTCTCTTTTTAATATCTCCTCTTTTGCTCCTATCTTTTTTTGAAGCTCATCTATTTGCTCTTGGAACTCTTTTAGCTTCTCTTCTACCTTATTTATATCAACTTCATTGAGCATGAATAGATATTTTTCTTGAAGCTCTTTTAGCTCTATTTTATATATATTCTCATTTTTACTCTCTATTTTGACTTCATCTATCAATGATAAAAGTTTTGTTTCACTTTTGCTTTTCTCTATGCCTATCTGACCTAATTTCAATTCGAGCTTTTTAGCACTCTCTTGATATCTAATATAACTCTCTTTACGATTTTTTAACGCTTCAAATTCAGCCATATAGCTATCTTCTCTAAATATCAGTTTATACTCTAGCCACTGGATTACAAGTTGCTCTTTTATAGAATTTAAGCTCTTAGTAACTCTATTCTCATCTACTGAAAGTTGCTCTTTTTTTGATATGGTTTTAGTTAACTCTTTCTCTTTTTTTAAAAAAATCAACTCTTTTGAACTATAATTGGCATTTGCTTTATCTCTTAAATTTAAAAGTCTATCTTTGTTCTCTCTTCTTTTTATAATAGTTAGTAGGTTCTCATTTAAAGAGGAGGATTTTTTCTCTAAACTCTCTGTTGTACTATCTTTTAATGCTCTATCTATATCAGTCATCTCTCTATCTATTTTCTCTACTGATAAATTTGAAGATTTGATTTTCTCCTCTGCCTTGGTAAGATTTTTTTCTAACGCTTTAAGCTCACGCTCTACTTTTTTTAGGGCTAATGTAGTCTCATCGGTATCTATTTTTATATTAGCAGTTACAAAAGGATGCTCTTTTGAACCACACAAGAGACACTCTTCACCTTTGATTAATCTTTTTCTATCCTCTTCATACTTTTTTATAAGAAGCTCTTGCTCTTTTTTTGTTTGTAAACTCTCTACTAAAGCTTGTTTATCTACTCTACTACTTTTTAGATGAAGCTCATCTTTTTGATTGAGTTCTATATTTTTTAGCTCTTCTGTTTTTTCTATTTTTAACTCTATATATTTTTTTGCTTTTAGCTCTAAGAGTTCTATTTTTTTAATCTCTAATCGTAACTCTTTCTCTTTTGAACTATCATCTGTAGATATAGCCTCTATCTCTTTATACATCTCTATTTTAGTAGTGGCAATCTCTTTTAACTCTGTTAGCTCTTTTGTTAATTTCTCTATGACACTATTTTGTTCAAACGTTTTTTTGTCTATCTGCTTTTTTTTATTTGAAATATTTTTTAATTCATCACTCTCTATCTGGAATTTTTTGATATTTTGCTCTATCAAAGGTAGTGACTCTATTAAGCTCTTGTCTATCTGATTTTTTTCTAAATACTCTGTTCTATTAACTAGTTCACTCTCTACTTTTTTATACTCTATTTGAGTAGTTTCTAAAACTGTTTGAATCTTTTTTTGCTCTTTTGTTTTAGTAGATATTTTAGTTCTAGTAGCCTCTAGGCTCTTTTCTTTCTCTTGGGCTTTACTATTTAGGACGCTTAACTCTTTTATTATTCTGTTTTGAGTGTCAAATCTCTCTTTTAGCTCTTGGCTCTCTTTTTTATCCTCTTTTAGAGTTTTGGTTATCTCCTCTATCTCTCTATTATCTAAAAGTTCAACACTCTCCAATACTTTTTTGTCGCTATCTATCTCAGATTTTGAAGTGGCAAAGGTCTCATATATCTCTTTTGAGATTTTGGCATATATTTGAGTACCTGTTATCTTTTCAAGAAGTAGTGAACGCTCTGACTCTTTGGCTTTTAAAAAGGCATCAAAGCTACCTTGTGCCAACATCATGGATTGTATGAACCTATCAAAGTCTAGTCCAGATAACTCCTCTACATATTTTGGTACACCTCGCAGAGTTGATTTTATTATCTTAGAACTCTCTACATGAGAAAGCTCCATTTTTGCAGACTGAAACTTGCCATCTGCTTTTTTTCTAGCTCTCTTTTGACTCCATGATGACCTATATATATCACCTTTTATCTCAAACTCAACTTCACAAAAACACTCACCTGTATCTCTAGCCATAAGCTCATTTGGGTTTTTAAGCCGAGGGGTTCTACCATACAAAGCACAGGTGATAATATCTAAAATAGTACTTTTTCCAGAACCTGTAGGACCTGTAATTGCAAAGAGTGCATTATCATTTAAAAATTTATTAAAATCTATCTCAACTTTACCTTTTAACGAGTTTATATTTAATGCTTGTAACTTTAATATCTTCATTTTATTACTACTCTTTCTAAAACCTCTTTGAATTTTAACGTAAGCTCTTTTTTAAAATCTTCATCTGTAATCTCATCTACTTCTAATCTTCTATTAAATACATCTGTAGGGCTAAGTTCATCTAAACTTGTCACCTTTAACTCTTGGGCTTGTAGCCTCTTTTGGGTTTTGTCTATTTTAATCGCCAAGATAGTCAACTCTAGTTCATTGGCATATTCACGTATGGATTGGTTTGCAAACATTGGATTTTCATCATTTAAATCTATCTCTATCCATGTGCTTTTCTCTTCTATATTATCTAACTCTTTTTTTACCTCTTCAAGATTTCCTTTTATAACTTTTAAACTTCTATATAGAGGTATTTCTAGCTCTTCTACTTCTACATTATTATCTTCAAAAGTAACAATATTGACCTTTTTTTTCTGTTTAGATTCAGAGAAACTAAGAGGAATAGGTGAGCCACTATAGCGAACATGGTTTGCTTTTACGGTTTGATTGATATGAAGATGTCCAAGTGCAACATAGTCAAATTTCTCACCCAAAAAATCCCCTCCGATGTCCATAGTTCCACCTATATAGATATCTCTTTCCGATTCACTAGTACGGCTTCCAACGGTAGTTAGATGTCCCATACCTATGATAGGGATATCTTTGTCGGCACGAATAGCAAGAGCCTCTTTATAAATATTTTCATAATGTTTTTTAATACCGATATTTAAAGCACTCTCTTTCTCATTGATAGTTTGACCACTTATCGCCTCTTTGACTACAGAGTCTCGTAAAAATGGTACGGCACAAATCAATCCTTGTAGTTTTTTATCTTTGTAGATTTCAATAAGCTCATTTTCATTCTCATCTCCAGAGGTGATTATGGATATATTCATAACTTCAAGTAGCTGTTTGGGTGCTTTTAGTGTGGCAACAGAGTCATGGTTTCCTGCTGTTATAATGACATGAAGTCCAGAGATTGAGAAGAGCTGTTTTAAAAAGTTATAATAGAGTTCGAGTGCATAATTAGGAGGATTTCCTGTATCAAAAATATCTCCTGCGACAAGAAGAGTATCAATTTCTTCTTCTTTTATTGTTTCAAAAAGCCAATAGAAAAAAGACCTATGCTCCTCTTCTCGACTCTTTCCCATAAATTTTTGACCAATATGCCAATCTGATGTATGTAGTATTTTCACTGCTTGTGTCTTTTTGAGGGATTATATATAATATTGAATTAAGAGTTTCTTTTAGGGTTTTCTTTTAGAGTCTTTTGGTACAATACAAACAAAAAAGGATACAAGATAATGAAAATTAACAGAATAATTGACTTGGATTGGACATTTAGAGTACTGACGATAGGTTTGGGAGTTTTGATGCTTTTTCATGGAGTAGATAAGATTTTAAATGGAGTTGATTTTATCACTCCACTACTTGAAGCGTACAGCATTCCCTATGCAGAGTATCTCGCTTATGGCGTTTATATTGGAGAGGTTATTGCTCCATTACTGCTTATCTCAGGATACTATATTAGAGTAGCAGGAGGAGTTATTGTGTTAAATATGCTTGTTGCTATCTTCTTAGTACATCAAAATGAGATTTTTACACTCACTGAACATGGCTCTTGGAGTCTTGAAATTCCTATGCTATATCTTGTTATTGGGTTGGCTCTTCTTCTTTCAAAAGAGCCTCATAGATAGATATTATATCTTCTCTTTTAGCTCTTTAGCCCACGTAGAGAGGATTTCTTTATCCTCTTTAGATAGTTTTGCCTCTTGATGTAACCAAAGATAATCGGGCAGTGGCATACGAATAAGTAGTGATTTAGGTAGCTCTTTTAACACTTTTAGTTGCTTCTCTTTGTCATAACTCTTCCAAATAGAAAAATTAACAACCCTTCGACCATTTTTTACATGACTCTGTGTGTACCACGATAGAGGAGCTATCTTGGAGTACCAAGGGTAGATAAGTGAGTTAGAGTGACAATCATAACAGGAGCGTTCTAGGATATCTGTTACTTTTTTAGGTGCGTCAATGTTATGATTTGCTTTAGACTCGATTATCTGGGGTATATTCATATCTATAAATTGAATGGCGATAAATGGGATTAAAATCCATAAAATAATTTTTTTCATCTTGGTAGTATACTCATTTTTTTATAAATTCACAATTTTTTCTTATAATATACTAACAGAAGCACACAGATTTTATTTAATATGAAGTGTGATTTTGATATCATAAAATATAAAAGGAATTATAATAATGAAAATATTATTTACACTGGCTAGTTTAGCTATGGTAGCGTCAGCATCTATTTCGTTGCCAAGTAACTTCAAGACAAATTTTAAACAGACAATTACAAATAATAAAGATAGAGTCATAATATATGATGGTACGGTTAAGTTCAAAAATGAGAATCAGATTATCATCAATGAACAAGGAGATAGTCATCAGATTAAAAGTAGTATGTTTCGATGGGATTATAAAAATCCAACCAAAAAAGAGGTCTGCACTGATGGTATTCAAGTAGTTGTTGTTGACCATGATTTAGAGCAGATTTCACGCTATATTGTTGATGAAGGGATTAATCTAGAAGAGATTTTAAAAGTGGCTGAACAGATTAGCACTACTGATTATAAGGCGACTTATAAAGAGATTGAGTATCTTATTACTTTAGATGAAAAGAGTTGGCTAAAAAAGATTTTTTATGTAGATAATTTAGACAACCGTGTCAAAATAGAGTTTGAACAGATGAATTATGATAATAATAGTTTTGATAGCAGTAGTTTGGAATGTATCGCACCAAGTGATTATGACATTATAGAGGGGTAATTGGTTTTGGAAAAATTGTTTATGAATTTTGAGTTAAATACAGAGTTTTTTATCATGATAGGTATGTTTCTCACTATTGCATTTATTATTACAATTATTATAGTCTATTTTATGACAAAGGTAAATACCCTTAGCTCATTTTTGGAACAAGCCAAAGAGATTGATGAGGTTAAAGTAGAGAAAATATCAGCCTTGGAGACACTGCTACAAGAGGAGAAGATATATAATGTAAATATTATGAAACAGTTGGAGTATTTTGAAAAAAATAAAAAGATGCTTTTTGAAAAAGATAAGGATATAGCACATCTAAAAGAGAATATTAATCTCCAATCCCAAGAGCATATGGAGTCGGTTTATAATCAAGAGATGAACTACAAAGAGTTAACATCAAAGCATAATATACTCAATGAGAACTATGATATACTTATTGAAAAATATAGACTTCTACAAAAACGAAATGAGACACTAGTTCAAGATAATAATAACCTTCATACCCGTTTGCGTGAGACACAAGTTCAGCTCAATGAACAGAAGAAGCAAAATATCAAAAAAATGGCACTGATGAAAGAGTATCGTGGTGCGTTAAAAAGAGAGTTTGAACAGTTGGCAATGAAAATTTTTGATGGAAACTCTAAAGAGTTCTCACGACTTAGCGAAGAGAATATTAGTAGTATGATTAAGCCTTTAGCTTCACAGATAGATTATTTTAAAAAACAGGTTAATACACTCTACAGTGATGAGTCTAAAGATAGCGCGATGTTAAAGCAGGAGACAACTACTTAAATAGGGAGTAGTATGGAGCGTAAAAAATTAGTTCCTAAAGTACAAAAGCTTATTATTTTAGCTAAACACCACACCCACTTCAAATATCTCTTCTAAATGTTTAGGTGTTATATGAGGTTTTCCCTCTCTTACAAATACCAAAGTAATCTCCATTGAGAATATGAGTTTTTCATTTTTTGTTATATTATGTTCAAGCAGTACAGAGGCAGCTCTTTTTTTGATGACTTTTGTGGTGACTTCAAGCATATCACCCAAAATACAAAAGCCTAAAAAATTTGCTTTTAAATCTTTGACTACAAACCCACTAGTCTCTCCATCTAGGGGCATCATATCTTTTTTAAAAAAAATCTCAGACCTTGCCCGTTCACAATATTTTATGTAGTTTGTGTGATAGACAACACCACCTGCGTCAGTATCTTCATAATAGATTCTTATTTGCATTTTTAATTCCATATTATATTTTTATAATGATATCTAATTATTTTTAATCGACCTCCAAAAAGTGAATAATTTAAACACTTATATTATATAAAATATCATTTTTACCTATAAATAATCAAAAATTTATAAATATTTCGGTATAATCCATTTTTATATCAATCCTTACCTAACATAACTTAACAAGGAGTCGTACTTTTGGCTACTAAAGACATCAATAAAAACTTAGAAGAGATTTTTACATCATGTAAAAAAGGTGATGTTGTTACCTATGAAGACCTTGCAAAAGAGTTTGAAAAACAACCAACACTGGTACAAGCAAGAAAAATTTTAAAATTATCAGAAAAATATAAAATTGCTATGTTAACCTCCTCAGAATACTCCAAGCACCTTTTTGAGTTAGAGAAAAAAAGAATTGAAGCGATACAGAAAAAAGGTGCACAGGGCGATGGTGAAGAGTTCGACTACCTAAAAGAGAAAGAGCTTTTAGAGTGGAGTAGGTCTGATAGTCCTGTACGTATGTATCTTCGTGAGATGGGAAAAATTCCACTTCTAACAAAAGAAGAGGAGATTTTTCTAAGTCGTGAGATTGAGGGTGGAGAGGATATTATTTTAGATGCTATCTGTTCTGTTCCTTATCTTATTGAGTATATTTTAAACTATAAAGAGCCTCTACTTAATCGTGAGAGAAGAGTAAAAGAGCTTTTTAAGAGTTTTGAAGATGAAAAAGAGACAGAAGATGACACCAAAGATGATACTAAAGAAAGTGTTGATACCGAGATATCTACTGAAGAATCAATAGTAGTAATAGAGAAAGTATCTCCCGTAAAAATTGCTAAAAAAACAGTTGATAAGCGTGTTAAGCAGGTTGTTGATAGTTTTAAAGCACTGGAGAAAACAAAAAGAGATTGGTTGAAGTCTCAAGATGACTTAGATATATTATTGGACTCATCAGAAGATAATAGAGAAAAAATTTTACATGAGCATATGAAAGTTGCTTTTAAAAAGCAACTTCTTAAACTTTCTCTTGTTGATTTAGGTCCTACTTCAAAACTTATTAATGAGCTTGTAAAGGCTATGGAGACAGCACTAAAGAGTGATGATGGTTTTGATAAAGAGTTGAAGAGATTGGAGTATAAACTCCCACTATTCAATGATGGATTACGAGAAAATCACCGAGGAATATTAGATAATATTTTAGAGATGAACAAAGAGGATATCACTGATTCTGTGCCTGAGACCACTATGGTGAGTACTTATGTTGAGATTAAAAAGCTATATGAGACTAGAGAGGCTAGTAAAGATAGTTTTGACCTTGACCCTGAAAAATTGGCTCAGATTTTAAATCAGATACGTCGTGGTAAAAAGAAGAGTGAAAAAGCAAAGACTCGAATGGCAAAGTCAAACTTGCGTCTAGTGGTCTCCATTGCCAAGCGTTACACTAACCGTGGTTTGCCGTTTCTTGACCTTATCCAAGAGGGAAATATCGGCTTGATGAAAGCAGTTGATAAGTTTGAGTATCAAAAAGGGTATAAGTTCTCTACCTATGCTACTTGGTGGATACGTCAAGCAATCTCACGAGCCATTGCTGACCAAGCACGTACTATTAGAATTCCTATTCATATGATTGAGACGATTAACCGAATTAATAAAATTATTCGTAAAAATCTTCAAGAGACAGGAAAAGAGCCTGATTTAGATACGATTGCAAGAGAGGTTGGGTTAACAGTTGATAAAGTTAAAAATGTTATTAAAATTACCAAAGAGCCTGTTAGCCTAGAGACACCTGTAGGTGATGAAGATGATGGAAGATTTGGTGACTTTATCGAAGATAAGACAACCATGAGTCCCTCTGAAGCTGTTCTTAGAGATGATTTAAATAATCAGATTGATGAGGTACTTGACCAATTAAATGAGAGAGAAAAAGCTGTTATTAGAATGCGTTTTGGTCTTCTTACTGATGAGAGTGATAGAACACTAGAAGAGATTGGAAGAGAGTTGTCTGTTACTAGAGAGCGTGTACGACAGATAGAGTCCTCTGCTATTAAAAAGCTAAAACACCCAAGAGTAGGGCGTAAGCTTAAAAATTATATTGAGGGTTAATATTTAACCTCTCATACTGCTCCACAAGGTAGAGAAAAATCTCTTTTTCTCTGCCTTTTTTATTATAATACTTGATACCTCTTTTTTTGTAAAACTGTTATACATAACATATCTTTTTTTCTCTTTTATCATATAAAAATAGGAGTGAAGTGTTTTGAAATGACATGAGTCTGTATAGATATTATTCTGGTCATAAGAGGTTATACGCATATACTCTTCATTTGCTATTTTGCATAATTTTTTTACTATTTTGATATTAACTTTTTTTTGATTCTCTTTAAAATTATTTAAATTATTGATATAGCTATGATTTAGATATTTTTTCTCTCTAATAGAGAGCTTTTTATTTCTTTTTAGCCAATCGGCATTGAGTTGTAAAATACTCTCTTGTCTGTTTATATAGTTAAATAGCTTATTGAATATTTTATAATTTTGTCTATCTTTTTTCCCTTTTGCTACAAGATATTGGTTAAATAGATTTATGTTTCTAGTAGCCTTAATAGATTTTAGTCCATCTTTTATATAGCATAGTATCTCATTTTTTTTATCTACTCTATCATCTAATATAGAAAATCCACCATTTTGTACTTGAACAAAATATAGATGAACGTAATAACTTTTTAGTGCAGATTCTGATATGTTATCAGGGGTGATCCCCTCAATTAATAGCTTGTCTATATAATCTATATTTGAGTAGATTATATCATATTTATTTTTACTTTTATAACTCTCTTTTGATACTACAATTTTATCCATAATCATACTAAAATCCTTAATAATTTTTTATAACTAATTTTAACATTAAAGCTATAAGAATCACGTTAAATTTATAATATTTTTTAACATAATATATTAATTTTTAATTCTTATCAATAAGAGATAGATAGTTATACCATTACTTAGAAACCTTATGTTAAAATGCCGAAATTATTTTTAGTAAGCAGGTAAAGCATAAATGTTAAGCACAGTAAACATAGTACAACGGTATGGTAAAAGAGTACTTTTTGATAAAATTAGCATCACATTAGATGGTGGAAAACGTTACGGACTCATTGGAGCAAATGGGGCAGGGAAGTCTACATTTTTAAAGATTTTAGCAGGTGAATTGGAGCAGACAGATGGTGTGGTTCAGATGCAACCAGGTCTCAAAATGGGTGTTTTAGGACAGAATCACTATGCTTTTGAGGAGTTTACTCTGTCTGACGCTGTACTCTATGGAAATAAAAAACTATATGATGCACAAAAAGAGAAAGAAGAACTCTACATGACAGGTGACTTTGAAGATGATAAAGTCAACGACCGTCTTGGAGAGTTGGAGATGATTTGTGCTGATGAAGACCCTACTTATGAATCAGATGTCAAGATAGAAAAACTGCTAGAAGCACTTGGTTTCGAATCAGGGATACATGGTAATCTTATGTCCTCTTTGACAGGTGGTGACAAGGTAAAGATTTTACTTGCCCAAGTACTATTTTTAAAGCCAGATATTCTACTTCTTGATGAGCCTACTAACTCATTAGATATTGAGACAATTGCATGGTTAGAGCGTGAGTTGAAGCGTCATGAGGGTGTGATGGTAGTTATCTCTCATGATAGACACTTTTTGAATAATGTTGTAACGCATATTTTAGACCTTGATTTTGGAAATATTCGTGAGTTTACAGGTAACTATGATGAGTGGTATATTGCGGCAAACTTGATAGCAAAACAGGCACAAACCGACTATGCTAAAGCTTCTAAAGAGAAAGAGGAGCTAGAGAAATTTATTACACGTTTCTCTGCTAATGCTTCTAAAGCCAAACAGGCAACTTCACGACAAAAGCAACTTGATAAGTTAGATATTGCAGAGATTAAATTATCTTCAAGACGTGACCCATCTATTATGTTCAAGCCTCATAGAGATTTGGGTAATGAGATTTTAGAGATTAAAAATATTGGAAAATCTTATGGCTCTTTGGAGGTTTTTACAGATATCTCATTTAAAGTAGAGAGAACTGATAAAATAGCTATTATCGGTGGTAATTCTGTAGGTAAATCGACTCTATTAGAGATTATTATGGAGAAAATAAAAGCTGATAATGGTTCATTTAATTGGGGTCAAACAGTAACAACTACATATTTCCCTCAAAATGCTACAGATATAGTAGTAGGAAGTGATAAGCTATATGAGTGGATTCAAGGTTTTGACCCAAAGTGGCATATTGATGAGATTAGAAAATGTCTAGGTCGTATGCTATTTTCAGGTGAGGATCAGAGTAAAGAGGTTGGGGCGTGTTCAGGTGGAGAGAAGCACCGTGTTATGCTCTCTAAAATGATGATGGATGATGCGAACTTTTTGGTATTAGATGAGCCAAATAACCACTTAGACCTAGAAGCGATTATCTCTCTTGGTGAAGCGTTGCATAAATATCAAGGTGGAGTTATCTGTGTCTCTCACGATAGAGAGCTAATTGATGCGTTTGCAAATCGTATTATCAAGATTAACGCTGATGGTTCTATTATTGATTTTAAGGGCGATTATGAAGAGTTTATAGAGGTTCATGAGTCATAAACTTATAACACTCTGAAATAGTTTTAAAGTGATAGTTTGAATTCTCTATCACTCTCTCTCCTATGGCAATAGTATGACCTATTTTAGCATTATGAGCTAGGTCTATATCGCTCTGCTTATCTCCTATCATATATGATGCTTCTAAATCTATTTTATAATCTTTTAAAATATCATTAATCATGCCAGTTGCAGGTTTTCTACAGTTACATTTTACCTCAGGTGCGTGTTGGCAAAATTTCACCTCTTCTATTTTTATATCTCTCTTTTTAAACTCTTCTAGCATCCATTTTGTAAGTATCTCAAAATCATCAAGTGAGTAGTATTCTCTTCCAATTCCTGATTGATTGGTGACAATAAAAAGTTTATAGTTGTTTTGGATAAATAGGTGTAGGAGTTCAAAGATATTATCATTAAAAGTAAAATCTTTAATTTTGTTTACATAGCCGTGGTCAACGTTAATAACGCCATCACGGTCTAAAAAGAGGGCTTTAATAGATATATTTAAGTCCACCGTAGAAACCTGTATTAAATGTGAAGTCTTTTCCTTCAACATACTCTGTATGGATATTTCTATAACCTGCATATACTCTTACATTTGGTATCATCTCAATATCAGCTGCAAATCTAAACTCACTATAGGTCTCAGCATCACCAAACGCCAACGCACCTGGGGCATAGAGAACTTTACCCTCTAAAGATATAGGAGGGATATGAAACATCAATGGTGGAAAAGTATATCTAACTTTTGCCATTAGTGGTAGTGCCACAAATGTACTATCATACAACGCACTATCATAATCGTCAGTATCTATCGAACTGTAAATCATTTTTGCTCCAAATGTAAGCTCAACACCTCTAACACCTTCAAGCGTATTTGTAGCACCAACTCCTGCACCTAGAAGTTTAGCTTTTTGATTATCTCCCTCTATATTCAAAAAGTTAACATCAGCTTGTAGAATAGTAGAGGTATTTTGAAAAGCTGCTAGATTTCTTGAGTCTAGTACAGCCTCTATCTCTAAATCATCTTCATTGATATTTACACCCACACCTGTCTCTGCAAATAATATACTTGCACTCATCATCGAGAGTAAAATTGACCTTCTTAACATATATTTCTCCATTTTGTATTTTTATTATTATAACATATAATATTTTATTTACGTGGAGTGAGCGTGGAATAGCTACATATATTTTTTTAATACCTCTGGAATATCTATGCTACCATCTTCATTTTGGTAGTTTTCCATGATAGCTACAAGTGTTCTACCTACTGCTAGGGCAGAGCCATTTAGGGTATGTACTAGAGTGTTTTTCTTGCCATCTTTAAATCTTATTTTTGCTCTTCTTGCTTGGAAATCTCTTGTATTTGAGATAGATGAAATTTCACGATATTTGTTCTGTCCAGGTAACCAAACTTCAAGGTCGATGGTGGTAGCAGCAGAGAAGCCTAAATCTCCACCACAAAGATTTACTACTCTATGAGGTAGCTTTAGTTGGGTCAAAATATCAGAAGCATTCTCTACCATCATCTTAAATATCTCTTCACTCTCATTGGGGTTAGCAATGGCAACCATCTCTACTTTGTCGAATTGATGTTGACGTATCATTCCTCTAGTATCTCGTCCTGCACTTCCTGCCTCTTTTCTAAAACAAGGTGTATAGCTAGTAAGCAAAATAGGAAGCTCTTTTTCTGTTAAAATCTCATCATGATATAGGTTGGTTAATGGAACTTCTGATGTTGGAATAAGATACAAATCCTCTCCCTCAATCTTAAATAAATCATCTTCAAATTTTGGAAGCTGTCCTGTCCCTTGTAGCATAGCCTCGTTATTGATAAATGGAACATAAACCTCTTCAAACCCTTTTTTACGGTTAACATCTAAAAAGAAATTAATCAAAGCTCTCTCTAATCTAGCAGCATCACCACGAAGCACGGCAAAACGGCTTTTGGCAAGTTTGACTCCACGCTCAAAATCTATCCAGCCATTATCCTCTGCTAATGCCCAATGCTCTTTTGGTTCAAAATCAAATACTCTAGGCTTTAAAACTTTTCTAAGCTCTACATTATCATCTTCATCTGCTCCAAGAGGTACAGAGTCATCAGGAAAGTTTGGCATAGCAAGTGCAATATTTTGTAATGCTATATTTGCTTCATCTGATGTGGTTTGGAGTTTTGCTATAATCTTTTTATTCTCATCTACTTTGATTTTTAGTTCAGTTATATCTTTTTTCTCACGCATATACTCACCAAAAAGCTTAGACATTTTATTCTGCTCTGCTTTGGCAGATTCCAGAGAGAAATTTGCCTCTTTTAGATTGGCAAAAAGTGTTTTTAGATTTTCAATAATTTCACCCTCAACCCCTTTTTTTGTAAGTTTAGCACTTGCTTCATCAAAGTTCTTTTGTAGATATTTCAAATCAATCATAATATTTTCCCGAATACTCTAGTATATAGAATTTATTTTTTGAAATTATAGTGAAATCTTAGAAAGATGTTGATTATTTTATATTAAATGGTTAGAATTTCCTAAAAAATGGAGATGATAGATATGCACTATTTAAAATCGTTAAATGTTCAAGTATTTTTAGGAATACTTTTAGGAATTTCTTTTGGAGTTTTAGCTCCTACATGGGCTTTGGAACAAAAGTTAATTGGAGATATGTTTGTAGCACTTCTTAAGATGCTAGTTGTGCCATTGGTTTTTGCTTCTATATACACGGCACTTACAGGTTTAGGTTCTGTTGAAAAGCTTAAAAATATTGGGCTTAAGACCATAGGACTTTATCTACTTACTACGGCTCTGTCTGTATTTTTGGCAATATTAGTGATGAACATCTTCCCTATTGGTGAGCCTATCAGTGCTGAGGGGCTAGAGTATGCCAAAGCAGCAGAGATAAAACCTTTCTCTTTTCACGATATGATAATGAGCTTTATACCCTCAAATGTATTTAACTCTTTGGCAAGTGGATATATGATGCAAGTTATTGTTTTTGCTGTCTTCTTGGCATTGGCATCATTTAAAATGGAGCAGAAGTATCAAGATGTACTCTTTGACCTTTTTACTGCTATTAATGAAGCTATGTTTCATATTGCTAAATGGGTTATTAACCTTACGCCTATCGGTGTCTTTTCTCTCATATCATATATTATTGCTAAACAAGGAATAGATGTTATTTTAGGACTTTGGGAGTATGTTTTAATTGTTTTAGCTGTTATTATTATTCATGCAGTTGTTACCCTTCCTTTAGTATTGGCATTTTTTGCAAAAATTAATCCATATGAGTACCTCAATAAGGTAAAAGAGGCGAGTATTATGGCATTTTCAACAGCATCAAGTGCAGCCACTCTTCCTGTAAGTCTGCGTGTAGTACAAGGGAAAGGTGGTGTGAGTAAAGAGAGTGCAGGGTTTGTCCTACCTCTTGGTGCAACTGTCTCTATGGACGGAACAGCAGCCTATTTGACCATCGCCGTTTTATATATCGCCAATTTAGCAGGGGTTGATATGACTCTTGGAGACCAATTGGTTTTGGGTGTGACGGTTGTAGCCCTCTCTGTGGGTGTAGCAGCTTTGCCTAGTGCCTCTTTGGTTATGATGGTGGTTATCTTAAATCAAGTGGGATTACCTGTTGAGTATTTGGCTATTATCGTGGCAGTTGATAGGATTTTGGATATGGCTAGAACGGCTCTTAATGTTACTTCTGACTTGGTGGTAACAAAAATAGTAGATGAGATAGAGAAGAGAAAAAAGGTGCAGTAAATTGCACCTTTAGGCTATAGCTATTTAGAAATTTGTAAATGACCTCTGTTTTTATTATTGGAATGGTTACTGTTTCTATTATAGCTTCTATGATTACTACTTCTTTGGTTACTTTTGTCCGAAAATCTACCTCGGCTTAAGCTACCATTGTCTCTTCTGTGACTATTACTTCTATACTCTCCTCTGCGAGAATTAAAGTTGGAGTAGTTATTTCGATAATCACTTCTAAAATTATCCCTTCTTCTCTCTGCTTCTCTGTAATCTCTTCGTGAATTGTTGTCAGAAAATCTACCGTGAGATACTCTGCCTTGGTCTCTTTGATAATGTCGTTGGTTGTTGTAACGAGAGTCATTATAATAGCTAGGAGAGTTGTAGTAGTACCCACTAACAATGACATTTGGTTCTCTGTAGCAGTGGACACGGTTCCAGTTGTTTACAGTATGATATCTATAAACTCTTCTGTGCTTATGATGTGGCTGAAAATATCCTCTTAGATAGAGACGGTCATGGTATGAGTATTGTGCATTATATTCAAAAAATATATTGTTGAAAAAATAGCCAGAGTTATCATAATATCCATAGTAGTACCCCTCATTATCATAATAGGAATTTCTATCATAATTAAAACTACTATAGCGTTTATCATAGCGATGATGGTCACGTTTGAACTTTCTATGAGAAGAAGATTGCTTATTTGGCTTTTCACTCTTGATAGTTTTGTTAAAAGTGTGTCTTTTTTGAAATGTTGGTCTCTCATCACTAATAATAACAGAGTCAGAAAATAGTGAGGTGATAGCAAAGATGGTGGATATTAATAAAACTCTCTTCATAGCTGTTCCTTTCTGTTTAGTTTTAATTATAGTTAAAATTTGTGTAGTATTTGTGATTAGTACGAATTAATCAAAATAAATTATATATAAGCTATAATCGCAAAAAAGAACGAAAAGAGAATTATAATGCAGTTTCAAGAGTTTAAAATAGATAATTTAGAGCAGTTTCCAAAAGATTTAGAGCTACTTTTAGCCCAGCAGTTAGAGACAATAGATGCGATTACAAAAAGTGAAAAAGAGAGTTATGATGAGGTGCTTAAACCACTTCAAGATTTAGAGGAGGAGTTGGGTAATTTTTTCTCTCCACTAGCTCATCTTAATTCGGTTGAGAATTCAGAAGAGACACAAAAAGCTTATGAGGCATCTCTTCCACAACTTTCTATGTTCTCTAGTACTATCGCTCAAAATGAAGCCCTGTTTAAAAAAATAAAAAATATCTCATCAGAGGATTTAGAGTCCTCTAAAGTTATAGAGAATGATATCAAAGGTTTTGTCTTAGCTGGAGCTGAGTTACCTATAGAGGAGAAAAAAGAGTTAGAGGAGATTGATTTACGTCTCTCTGAACTTGGAAACCAGTTTTCTCAAAATCTTCTGGACTCTACTAATGAGTATGAGCTTATTATAGAGAATGCAGAAGATGTAGAGGGTATACCAAAAAGTGATTTGGCATTGGCAAAAAATGAAGTAGATGGAAAAGAGGTTTATAAATTTACACTGCAAATCCCTAGTTATCTAGCGTATATGACCTATGGTGTTAATAGAGCCTATAGAGAAGAGCTTCATAGAGCCTACTCTACAAGAGCTAGTAAAAATGCTGAGGTGATAGATGAGCTTATGGTATTAAGACAGAAAAAAGCAAAACTTTTAGGATTTGATAGCTTTTCGGACTACTCATTGGCACAAAAAGATGCACCCACTACAACGGCTGTTACAAGTTTTTTAGAGGAGTTGGCAAGAAGTGCAAAACCACAAGCTATTGTTGAGTTAGATGAGTTAAGAGCTTATGCAAAAAAAGAGGATAATATCTCCTCTTTGCAACCTTTTGATTTGGGTTATTATAGTGAGAAACTCAAAAAAGAGAAGTTTGATTTTGATGATAGTATGACCAAGCCATATTTTGAGCAGTCAAAAGTGCTTAGAGGAATGTTAGATGTAGTCTCAGAGCTTTTTACTGTAGAGTTTAGAGCAGTTGATGCTACCGTATGGAGCGAAAAAGTACAAACATTTGATATCTATAGAGAGAATATTTTAGCAGGACGTATATATTTTGACCTAGAGGCTAGAAAAGAGAAGAGAGGTGGAGCATGGATGCATGATTGGGAGACACACTTTGTTGATGCCAATGGAGAGAAACATCTACCATCAGCATTTATTGTCTGTAACTTCTCTCCATCAACTAAGCAGAATCCAAGTCTGTTGCGTCATGATGATGTAGTGACACTCTTTCATGAGATGGGACATGGTATCCATCATCTTTTTGGAACTTGTAATGAGCGTTCGGTCTCAGGGATTAATGGAGTGGCATGGGACGTAGTTGAGTTTCCATCACAGTTTTTAGAATCGTTTGCTTATGAGAAGCCTATCTTAAAACGTTTTGCTTTTCATCATGAGAGTGGTGAGTTGATGAGTGATGAGCTTTTGGATAAGATAAAAGATACCAAAAACTATCAAGCTGCTTTAGGAATTTTACGTCAAGTTGAGTTCTCTCTATTTGATTTTAATCTGCATAAAAAACTATATCAAGGTGATGAGGTTCAAGCTCTTCTTGATTCTATTCGAGAGCAGACAGCACTCTTAGAAGTTCCTAGTTATAACAAATTTCAAAATGGTTTTGCTCATATCTTTGCAGGTGGATATGCTGCAGGTTACTATAGCTATAAATGGGCAGAAGTTTTAAGTGCAGATGCTTTTTTTGCGTGTATTGATGAGAGTGGATTTAATCAAGCCAAAGCAGATGGGTATCAGAAGTATATTTTAAATCGTGGTGGTTCTGAAGATATGAGTTCTCTCTATCAGCAGTGGTTAGGACGTGAACCTAAAGTAGAGAGTCTGTTGAAGCTTTATGGAATAGCGTAGGGGATTACCCCTATGCTTTAGTTTGGAACTTCAAATACTACAATAGATTTTTCTATTTTTGATCTAGAGTTTCCAGATACTTCTATCTTATCAACAATCTCTGTACCCTCTATAACTTCACCAAAGATAGTATGTTTATTGTTTAGCCATGTTGTTGGTTCTACAGTAATAAAAAATTGACTACCATTTGTATTAAATCCTGAGTTTGCCATTGCAAGTAGATAGGGCTTATCAAATGTTACACTGCTGTCAAACTCATCTTCAAATGGTGTACCCCATATAGACTCTCCACCTCTACCATTTCCTTTTGGGTCTCCACCTTGAATCATAAAGTCTCTTATAACTCTGTGAAAAGTAAGACCATCATAATATCCATTTTTGCTATGTGTCACAAAATTTTCAACTGCTTTAGGGGCAATATCACTTTTCATCTTGAGTTTAATATCACCTTGATTTGTTTTTAGAAGAACAATGCTATCAGAATAGGTCAGAAGTTTAAAGGTATCTGTGTCTATCTCACCATTATCATCAGTTACTGTTAGTTCAATGGTATAGTTTCCCTCTTTGCTCATGCTTGGAAGTACTACATTTTCCTCTGTACCAATTACAGTTCCTGACTCTCTCCACTCATATTTCACGATAGTACCATCATCATAGCTTTCTGATGCATCTAAAACTATCTGACTTCCAAAAGTTACATTTTGGTCAACCCCTGCATTTGCTATTGGTTTTTCATTTACTTTTGGCGTTGGCGTTGGTGTCGGAGTAGGCGTTGGTGTAGGTGTCGGAGTTGGCGTTACTGTAGGTGTTGGTGTTGGTATATCATCATCATTATTATTATTTGAAGATGAACTTCCACAAGCGATAAAACTACTAGTAATTAGACTCAATAGCAGTAGTTTTGAATATTTTTTATATCTCATATATTTTCCTTTGTATTTGGTTGACTAAACATTAAATCTAAAGTGCATAACATCACCATCTTGAACGATATACTCTTTTCCCTCTAGTCTGTTTTTTCCTGCATCTTTTGCTCCATTGTCTCCACCAAACTCGATGAAGTCATTATATGCTATCACCTCAGCACGGATAAACCCTTTTTCAAAATCATTATGAATAACGGCCGCTGCCTTTGGGGCTGTAGTATTTTGACGAATTGTCCATGCTCGAACCTCTTTGACTCCTGCTGTGAAGTAGCTCATTAGTCCTAGTTTATTAAAACCTTTGTGGATAATCTGCTCTAGTCCACTCTCTTCAATCCCAAGATCACGAAGCATCTCTTCACGCTCTTCATCATCAAAATCAACCATCTCCTCTTCCATCTTGGCACATAGTTTAATCACTTCTGAGTTTCGCTCTTTTGCATAGGCTCTTAGTCGTGTTACAAACTCATTATCCTCTTCTAGGCTATCCTCATCTACGTTTGCACCATACATAATCTCTTTTGAGGTTAAAAGGCGTAAATCCTTGTTTATCTCAATAAACTCATCACTCTCTATATCAGCAAAGGTAGAGACAGGATTATTATCAGCTATATGCTCTAAAAGTGCTTCAACAATTAAAAGTTGTGCTTTGGCATCTTTGTCATTTCCACGAGCTTTTTTAGCAAGGCTTGTAATACGCTTCTCAACAGAATCAAGGTCAGCAAAGAGTAGCTCTTGCTCTATAATCTCAACATCACGAATAGGGTCAATAGAACCCTCAACATGAACTACATTCTCATCTTCAAAACATCTTACTATATGCAAGATAACTTCTGTTTCACGTATATTTGAGAGAAATTTATTTCCTAGTCCCTCACCTTTACTAGCCCCCTTGACAAGACCTGCAATATCTACAAAATCAAGTGTAGAGTATTGAAGTTTTTCAGGATTAACTATCTTGGCTAACTCCTCTAATCGTCTGTCAGGTACAGGTACAACTGCCTTATTTGGCTCAATTGTACAAAAAGGGTAGTTTGCACTCTCTGCGTTTTGTGCTTTGGTTAGGGCGTTGAATGTTGTTGACTTCCCTACATTTGGTAGTCCTACAAGTCCGATGCTAAGTCCCATGATATTCCTTATATTTATGTGTTTAAAATTATTGGGATTTTATCTAAATTTTTGTAATAACCAACTTCTTATCAATTTTAAGCTCATAACTCTCCCTTATCAAGTTTTTCAAACCAAACTCTCCAAAGCTCTTTATAGATAATTTTATAGGCTGTTATTTTTTTTAAATTTATTTTTTTTCTATAAAAGTATGCTTTTAAAAAGGAGCTTTCATCTTTTTTATTAAGCTTATATTCTATAATAATAGAGACCAAATCAAAATACAAATCATTGACCCCTGCATACTCCCAATCTATGAATTTTATATTTTTTTTATAAAAAAGAATATTTTTTGAGTGCAAGTCATTGTGACAAAGTCTTAACTCTTTTGGCTCTTTTTTTAGTGAGATAAAGGCATTATTTACTTTTTTATCTTTAAATTTAAAGTATTTTTTTAATAGAAGTACTTTTTTATTATCTTTAATATGATGGAGTTTTTTTAAAAGTTTGGCTAGTTTTTTTAACTCTTGTTGAGTTAGTTTTACTTTATGTTTACCTTCTATAAACTCACAAAGCATAAATCCTTGAGTCTCATCTATTAGAATTGGTTTTGAGCCAATAGCTTTTTTAGAGACTTTTTTTTGAATTTTAAACTCTGATTTTCTGTCATTTGTTAGCTTAAATTCTCGAAGAAGATAGTTTTGATTTTTAGTTTGAAGAAGATAGTTATGGTTACAATGCCCTTGATTTGGTAAGAGCATAAGCTTCTTGATGGTTTTATCTTCAAAAAACTTATATGTTTTGAGTTTAGTTATGGTCATTAAACTCTTTTCTCCACTTAAAATACCCAAAACTACCAAGAGTAATATAGACCATAAACAGTACAACAGTAGCCAAGTATCCTGAGTTCCAATATAGTACAATCGCAACCAAATCAACAATAATCCAATATATCCAATTTTCAAGAATCTTTTGAGTTACCATCCATGTAGCAATAATCGAAAATACCATAACAAAAGAGTCCATATAGGCAAATTTTGCATCAGTATAGTTACTTGATAGATAGCCGATGATGAGAGTAAAGAGTATACCTGTAGTTATGGCTTCTAAATGGTTAGAGAGTTTATAAGAGGATATTTTGAGTTTGTCGTCCTCTGTTCCTCTGTTCCATGAGTAGAACCCATAAAAAGCCATGAGCATATAGTAAAAATTTAAAAGAGAGGAGGAGACCAAAGCCCCTTCCCAAAATAGAATGGTATAGATAAGTGTGCTAAAAAATCCAAATACCCAAGCCCAAAGAGACTCCTTGGTTAATAAGAGAATATATGCGATACCTAAAATTGATGCTAAAATTTCCCATGATGACATGAGAGAGAGAGCTTTGAGTATACTCTCTTGATTAAATTCCATTTTAAATCCTTTGTTTACTTTTTGGAGACTTTAATCCCGAATAAAGCGAGGCTAAAGCCATCGGTTTAAAAGTCATAACCCACAGTTACACCAATAGTGCGTGGGCTTCCTTGTTGGGTATATAGCTCCGTTGCGTATCCATTAGCAGGATTATTCCCAAAACTTCCAAACCCTCTTGTCTGATAGCTCTCATCTGTTAGGTTTCTAGCCCATAGGGTCGCTGTAATGTCATTGTAGTTGTACTCCACACTTGCATTGACCAAGGCGTAAGCTTCTGATTTTTCATTGTGTCTGTTTGAGAAGTAGAACTCATCTCTCCCCTCGACATTGGCTTTGATAACAAGGGCATCGGTCACCATGACATCTCCACCAATACTAAATTGATAGTTAGGCGATTGAGCAGGGGTTCTTCCGTCCATATCTACTGATGATGGATTTGGGTCGGTGTAGTCATCAAACTTTGCTTTTAAAACTCCCACATTGGCAAAGAGATGTAGATTGTCATTTGGATAGTAGTTCATCTCTGTCTCTAAACCATAATAGCTACCTTTGGCCGCGTTGGCAGTGTAGTCGGTAAATGACGGATTTCCCTCATCATCTTTTCCTGCGATTGAGCTTTTGACCTGTTGCTCTTTTCGTTTTCCATAAAAGGCATTTAGACGGGTTTTAAATTTGTTATCAAAGCCTGAAAATGCTCTTCCTAAATCTAAGTTCCACAGTGTCTCTGTTTGGTACTCTTTGGCATTGGGGCTAAGTGAGTTATCTGCATTTACCCCACCTGGCTTGTACCCTTTTGAGAGTATGATATAGTGTAGAGTATCACTATTTTGCTGATATCCTAAACCTATCTTTGCTCCTACTAATGTCTCATCCGTATCTATATTTACAGTGTCAGAGTCTCTGTACTCTGCTTCCCAATCTTCAACACGTAGACCTGTGGTCAAAGTTAATTTAGAAGCGATTTTAGTATCTAATTGACCATAAACTGCATGACTTTTTGTCTCATAGTTACTTGTAAAAGAGGATGGTACTGTCTCTTTTAGTCTATTTCGTGTTAGCTCTTCACTATCATATTTGAGATATGCACCCATTGTCCATGCTGTTGAACCACCAAAGAGTTTTCCCTCTTCATCAGAGATTAGTCTAATATCAAAATCATTCTGTTTTCTCTCTCTGTTATACTCATCAAAATAGTTATATGGCCATAAATCATCAGCAAACTCACCTACATAAGACCAATCCTCATCAAAACTGTACTTAGAATCAGAACTAGAGTGACCAACTTTTGCCTCTAGGTGCATTTTTGAGTTAATTTCAGAGCTTAGTTTAATTGAACCTGCTTTGGTATCTTGTTCATCAACTCCTGGCATATCACTATATGTAGTTCTTGAATTTTTGAAGTTAAAGACATCATACCCATTTTTGACCTTGTTATGCACAAGGTTCAAATCAATACTATTAGCATCATTTATAAGTAATTTTAGTGCAGCCTTTCCCGACATCTCATCTATGTTATTGGTATCATCACGATTTAGATGCTTGTTTTCTGTAAACCCATCAGAGGTGTTTTTATAAACAGAGACACGACCAAGCAGTTTATCTTTGATAAGCGTCCCACCAATCGCCCCACCAATCGCTTTGGTGTTATAATCCCCAACAGTCGCTTCAATATGACCCTCTAACTCTTTAGTAGGTGCTTTACTTTGAATATTTATCACCCCTGCCATACCATTCGCCCCAAAAGTTGTCCCTTGTGGACCTTTAAGAACTTCAATCTGCTCCACATCAAACATCCCAATCCCCAAAGGAGTATTAGAAAAATCAATCCCATCTACATTAATCCCCACAGATGGGTTAATAGGCGTAACAAACTGGCTTCTCTCCCCAATCCCTCTAATCTGAATATACTTCCCTTTTGAAGCACCTGAGGAGAAGTTTACATTAGGCGTAGAGGCTATAACCTCTGCAAATGGCTGAGTCGCTTTGTCATAAATCTTCTCTTCTCCAATGAGAGATACAGAGTTATTGGTTTGAGATAGTTTTTTCTCTCTAAAGTCAGAAGAGACCACAATTGGGTCAAGCTTGTTTTGGGTTTCTGCAAAAGCAGTGCTGGTAAAAATGGCATAAATCGCCATTGTTGAGAGTGTAATATGTTTCATTGTTTATTGTCCCTTGATAAAATTAGATTTAGTATATTTAAAATAGGATAAAAATAGTCTTAATTGGAATTTTTAGGTTTATTGAACTCACTTATTAACTTATTTAACATTTATACTTAACCTAATATTTGATATAATTTTAACTCAAAAAATAACAAAAAAAATTATATATTTTAGGAATGATATGAAAATTTTAGTAACAGGTACAGCAGGTTTTATAGGGTCACATTTGGCAAAAAGATTGGTTGATAGAGGTGATGAGGTGGTTGGTCTTGATTGTATCAATGACTATTATGATATCAATGTCAAATATGGAAGATTAGAGAGAACAGGAATTATTTCGTCGCTAGAAGAGGGTGCAGATATACCTTATAATGAGCTTTTGACATCAAAAGAGAATAGCAATTATAAATTTATAAAGCTTAATTTAGAAGACAAAGAGAATATGATGAAACTCTTTGAAGATGAGAAGTTTGATGCTGTTTGTAACCTTGCGGCACAAGCAGGGGTTAGATATAGTTTGACCAATCCAAGTGCTTATATGGATAGTAATATTGTGGGCTTTATGAATATATTGGAGGCTTGTAGACATAATGGAGTGACAAATTTATCTTATGCCTCTAGCTCGTCGGTTTATGGTCTAAATGAAGCACTTCCTTTCTCTACAGAACATAGTGTTGACCACCCAATCTCTCTTTATGCTGCTAGTAAAAAATCAAATGAACTTATGGCTCATACCTATTCACATCTTTTTGGTATCTCAACGACTGGACTTAGATTTTTTACAGTTTATGGACCTTGGGGACGACCTGATATGGCACTCTTTTTGTTTGTAAAAGCAGCGTTAGAGGGCAGAACTATTGATGTATTTAACAATGGTGATATGCTTAGAGATTTTACTTATGTAGATGATATTATTGAAGGTGTGGTTAGAGTTATTGATAATCCTGCTAAAAAAGATGAAACTTGGAGTGGAGAAAATGGACGTGTTTCGACCTCATCAGCACCTTATAAAATCTATAATATAGGAAATAATAACCCTGTAAAACTTATGGATTTCATTAAAGCGATTGAGAATAAACTTGGCAAAACTATTGATAAAAATATGATGCCACTTCAAGCAGGTGATGTACCTGCTACCTATGCTGATGTGACCGATTTAGTGGAAGACTTGGATTATAAGCCTGAGACTCCTATCCAAGAGGGTATCGACAAGTTTGTTGATTGGTACTTGGAGTTTTTTAAAGTTAAGGTGTAATATACTTTGATAGTCTGATATATTCGCTTGGGTTCTTCTCATACCCAAGCTTTTTTACAAATATTTTTTCATTATAGTTAGCCATATATACTACAGGTACACGAGTAGGGTCATACTGTTTTGGAAAATCATCTCTATCTTTATTGAGTATAATTACTACAAAATCACTATTTAAAAGCTCTATTAATTTAGCATCTTGTAATGTAATGTTTTTTAGTTTTACACACCAAGGACAATACTCTTTTTCAAAAAGAATAAATAGATTTTTTTTACTCTCTTTTGCTACAAGAAGTGCTTGGTCATAGTTTTTATATACATTAGATAGTAACCCAAGTTGGCTTGTAATGCACTCGATTGTAGTGGTCTCTTCTATTATAATATTTTCTGTTATGCTTAACTCATCTGCTTCCATCGCTTCCATAGAACCCAAAAGCAGAGGTAGTATTATTAATAATCTTTTCATTTTATTCCCCAATATTTTTTAAATTATACATAAATATTTAGTTATTTGAGAAAATAAAGGTAAAATATCATAATTATTTTTTAGGGTTGTAAAGTGGATAGAATACGAAATAGAAAACCAAATATAGCAGTTGTTGGTGATTTGATGATAGACCATTACCTTTGGGGGTCTTGCAATCGTATCTCACCCGAAGCACCTGTTCAAGTAGTCTCAGTAGAGAAAGAGAGTAGTGTTTTGGGTGGGGCAGGTAATGTTATAACCAATCTTCTCTCTTTGGGTTCAGATGTCTCTATCTTCTCTGTTGTAGGAGATGATGAGAATGGCAAAGAGATGAAAAGACTTTTGAGTGAAGCTTCTGTGAAGAGTATCAATATATTTAATGAAACAGGACGAAGAACCACCAAAAAGAGTCGTATTATCTCCTCAAATCAACAGGTAATTCGTTATGATGATGAGACTACTGAGAATATTCTATTATCATCTCAATTTCATCTATTAGAAGAGTTAAAAAAAGAGCTGTTCTCTTATGATTTAATTATCTTGTCTGATTATGGAAAAGGTGTTCTAACGCCAAATTTGACCAAAGATATCATCTCCTTGGCAAAAGATTTTAACAAGCCTATTTTGGTTGACCCAAAAGGGGTAGATTATAGTAAATACAGAGGTGCAACGCTTTTAACGCCTAATAAACAAGAGGCTAGTATCGCTACAAATATAAGTATAGTAGACCAAAATTCATTAACTATAGCTGTCAAAAATTTAAAAGATGAGCTTCAACTAGACTACTCAATTGTTACACTTAGTGAAGATGGTATTGCTCTTTTAGATGATGAGATGGAGCTTATTCCTACAGTAGCTAGAGAAGTTTTTGATGTAACAGGAGCAGGAGATACGGTCATCGCCTCTTTGGGTGTGGCACTCTCATCTGGATTTAGTATTAAAGAGGCTTGTGAGTTTGCCAATAAGGCTGCTGCCCTGGTAGTTGCCAAAGTAGGTTCTGCTACCGTGACTCTTAATGAAGTAGAGGAGTATGAACACTCTTTAAACCAAGGGCAATCAGAGAGCAAGATAAAAGATTTTGAGCAGATAGGGCGTATCGCCAAACGATTAAGAGCGCAGGGCAGAAAGATAATTTTTACCAATGGCTGTTTTGATATTCTACATCGTGGTCATGCCACCTATCTACAAAAAGCTAAGGAGTTGGGTGATATACTTATTTTGGGATTAAATAGTGATGAGAGTATCAAACGACTAAAAGGTGAAGATAGACCTATAAATAACTTAGAAGATAGAGCCTTTTTAATAGGGGCATTGGAGAGTATAGATTTTGTAGTACCATTTACAGAAGATACTCCCTATGAGTTGATAAAACTTATAGAGCCAAATATCTTGGTCAAAGGGGCAGACTATGAGGGTAAAAAAGTTGTTGGCTCTGATATAGCTGATGAGGTACAACTAATAGAGTTTGTTGCAGGTAAGAGTACTACAAATCTAATAGAAAAAATAAATAAGAAGAGATTATGTTAACAATGATAGAAAAAGAGCTACAAGCTCACAAAGAGACAATTGAAAAAACAATAGAGGTGATGATACCTCAGATAGAAGAGGCTTCTAAGATAGTTATAGAGACTCTTAAAAATGGAAACAAAGTACTGCTTTGTGGAAATGGTGGTTCTGCTTCTGATGCACAACATATAGCGGCCGAGTTGGTAGGACGCTATAAGAGTGAGAGACGAGGGTTGGCAGGAATTGCTCTCAATACAGATAGCTCTGCTATGACGGCTATATCTAATGATTATGGGTATGATAGGGTATTTGATAGACAAGTGGAGGCGTTGGCTAGAGAGGGTGATTTACTCATTGGTATCTCTACTTCTGGAAACTCTATTAATGTTATATCTGCTTTTGCAGTTGCCAAGCTTTTGGGCTGTAAAACTCTTGGACTAAGTGGTAAAGAGGGAGGAGAGATGAACCGTATCTGTCATCTAAATTTGGTTGTCCCCTCTGATGATACCCCACGAATTCAAGAGATGCATATACTCATCGGGCATATACTCTGTCAAGCTGTAGACAATAGTTTTTTAAATGAGTAAAAAGCAAGAGTTTTACGAATTTTACCATCTCTACTATCGACCAATCCATACCCAGAGGAGATAAGTTGATGCCAATAGACTTTTTCTATCTTTTGACTTTTTAGAGCGATATCAAAATACTCTATCATATATTGGTTATACAACTCCTCGCTCACACACTCTTTTTCAGAAGTTGGGGCATAGGGTGCTGTACCACTCAAAGGCCAATTGGCTTCGGTTATATAAATAGAGTTCTCGCTTTTATTAGAACTTCTTACAATAGTATCCAAAAACTCTATTTTATTTTTAAAGTCAAATATTTTCATCTGTGTAGAGTAGGGACTACCACGCCTATCAACATAGAGTAAAGAGCCGACTTTGTCATAGTGGATTTTATAATGGTGAAATAGAGTACGAATTGTAAAATGATACTCAAAATCTATCACCGAAGAGCCAATAAGTTTAATTTGAGGAAACTTCTCATCTCGTACTTTTTGAACCACTTCATAAAAAGCCAAATACTCCTCCATAGAGACAAATGACCACTTAATTCTATTAATCGCATTTCCTATCATAAACTCTGTAGCTATGCCTTCAAACTTTTTAAATATAGTGGTGATATCTTTTTTTAGTAGTTTATGGTTTTCTATATGCTCTCTATCTTGAATAATGGTTATGAGTATCTCTTTATCTTCACCAAAGCCTTTAACAAACTCTACATACTTATTTATACTCTCTATATCATTTAAAAAGATTCTAATTTGAAGAGATTTTACCCCTAACTCTTCTACTAATTTAAACTGCTCTTCTCCTTTGTCCAAATTGACACAGAGACCATAAAAGAAAGGAGTTCTTATGAATTTTTTATATATTTTTGATTTGAAGTAGAATTTTGTAAAAAGATAGGGGAAGTAGATAAAATTAGTGACGATGAGTTTTAAGTAGTCGAGTTTATGACCTTTTCGTAATTTCTTTTTATCAATTCGTTTTAGTATATGTGGCTGGTCAGAGTAGTAGTCCCAAGGGAAAAAATCCTGCATATATTCTCTTTTCGAGTTTATTTTTAGGATTATACCTTATTTATAAGTCTAACTCATTAGATACAAAATAAGCACCTAAAATAGAAGTAAGCAATATTATTATGATAATACTGATACTGTTTAAAGATGTAAGAGATATTTCCATTAAAGTTTCCATCAGTTGCTCCTCTGTTTATAT
>OBIK01000005.1_pt1 | contig 30879 bp, 35 predicted proteins | sample 1496171 | NCBI WGS metagenome assembly OBIK01 (sample SAMEA3367191, study PRJEB22510) | hydrothermal vent metagenome | biome: marine hydrothermal vent; material: sea water | place: Cayman Islands | collected 2012-01-19 | depth 2308 m | reverse complement strand
TTTTTCATTTTAAAACGCTTTCAAAACTTTTTTTAATGTTATTTCAGAAATATCATCTCTAATCAGATGCCCACCAATACCCTGAGGTAAAATAAACTTTAACTTGTTATGGGCTGTTTTTTTATCTAAAAAGAATTTGTCATAAAAAGCATCTACATCTTTAATATCATAAGCAATTGGTAGATTATGTTTCTTTAAAAACTTTGTTACTAAATCCATCTCTTCTTGCTTCATCATACCTAACTCAACAGCTAAAGCATTTGCCATCATCATACCAATAGCTACAGCTTCACCATGTACATAAGTCTTATAGTTCGTCTCATTTTCAATTACATGCCCAAAAGTATGACCATAGTTTAAAACAGCCCGTATGCCTGACTCTTTTTCATCAAGATTCACTACTTCTACTTTAAGTTCAACTGAACGTTGAACCATTTTGTCTAAGACATTTTTTTGACTAAAGTCAGCCTCCATTAAAGTATCAAAAAATGCACTGTCAAACATTACACCCATTTTAATAATTTCAGCAATACCTGATGCAAATTCACGTGGAGGTAGCGTCTTTAAAAAATCTGTATCAATATATACTGCTTCAGGCTGATAAAAAGTCCCTATAAGATTTTTACCATAAGCATTATTTACCCCTGTTTTTCCACCAACAGAAGCATCTACCTGTGCTAAAAGTGTCGTAGGTACTTGTACAAAAGCAATTCCACGTAAATATACTGAAGCAGTAAAGCCTGTCATATCACCAATAACACCACCACCAAGTGCTATGAGAAGAGATTTTCTATCTAGTTGATATTCACAAAGCTCATCTAAAATATGCTCTACCGTTGCCAAAGTTTTAAACTCTTCACCATCTTCAACGGTAATAACAAAAAGTTCATCTGCAGAGATTTTAGACTTTAATCTTTCTAAATATAACGCAGATACTGTCGTATTGGTTATAATCGCTACTTTTCTGTTAAAAGTAAGTTCGGGAAGTGTATCAATCACAACATCATATTTTACAGCTGTGCTATTTTCTAAATGAATGGGTACAATCATGAGTTTTAAGACCTATCTTTTTTGAGTTTAATATTAAAGTGTAATGTTATCTTAAAAGTATGCCTAAGAGACTTAAGCTACTTCTCTACAGGAATTAAAAGCTGTGGGTGTTTCTTTATAGACATACTATAGACATTATGTTCCGTAGAAAAAATTTTAAAAATTGAAAACCCCTTAATCTCTTTGGAAAAAGGTGTTACATTTAGCACAATATCTTGGGCTAAAAGTTCACGAATAGGATTGACTCTTTTTTTCTCAATCTCAACTTTAAAATTATAAAGACGAGAAAGAGTTTGATAATGTTCCTCAATCTGTTTACTATCTTGGAAATCACCCTCAGGATTATAATCACAAAGTCTAAGTTCTAAATTCAAACTCTCTGAAAAGTCAAAAATAGAAGTAGAGAGTACCTCCATTACACTCTCCTTTTCCATCAAAATAAATGCTTGTTTGACATTATAAATAGAGTTCTCCCCAAAAAGGTATATGGGTCGTTGATATTGTAAAAAGCGTTTTTTAAATTCACTCTTTAAAAAGAAAGCTCTATCTAACAAAAAAAGTCCTATTTCATAGCAACTAATATCAAAGTCAATGTCATTAGATTTTTTATCTTCTACATAAGTTACCATGACTTGCACCTCATCTGTTTGTAATGCTCTAAGTTCAGATATTAATTGAAAATTATTTGCATTTATTAAACGGATATATAGTCTGGTTTTTGTTAATTGATTACTTAAATAAATAGCTTCATTGACTTGTATAAGTATCTCTTCTTTTTTTGCTTTACCATCAATAAGAAGATATAAATTTTTTCCAAAAGGTTCAGGAAAAGAGCCTTGTCTTCTATTTACTTTTTTATAGACTTCCTCTAAAACCAAAGGGTTTCCAATAATAATGAGCCTATCATTTGGATGAACCATGGTAGCTGAATTAACAAATATCTGTTTTTCTTTTCGATAAAGGGCAACAATTTTCCATTTTCTATGCTCTAGTGTTCCTACATGTTTATAGGCAAAAGTACTTCCAAAAGGAACCAATATCTCCATTATCTCACCTTTTCCTAAACCAATGTTTTTAGCAACAATAGGTACATTAGGCAATTTTTCATACAAGTTTGAAGCAACTATTTCATTGACATTTAATATACTTAAGTTATCATCATCAAACTCGATATCACTCCAAGTAGAGACAAAAACAACTAAACTTTTAGCTGTAATCATTCTTACATTCTTGTAAGCATATTCAGCTTCTTTTCTATTTTCCATAACAATAAATATAGTCTCAAAACTCTTATCCATCATTACATTTCGAACACGCATATAAGATGTTGGGTCTATTTCAATGTATTTAATATTATCAACAATAGGATTAGCTTCTTGAAACTCTTTATGTGAGCAAGTAATATAATACTGATTCGTATCAATACGGCTTGTCCCTATCCACTTAACAAAGTGTTTTGCCATCTCTCCTGATGCCAGTATTAATACATTTTTCATTATAATTCACCAAATATTTTATTAGGGCGATTATAACACAATGGATTTTCAGATAGATAAAAAAGATGGTAAAGCACGAGCTTGTACCTTAAAAACTGCTCATTCAACCATTCAAACACCTGTCTTTATGCCCGTTGGCACGGTAGGAGCTGTAAAAGCACTTGATGCTACTGACCTAGCCACCTTTATAAAACCTCAAATTATTTTAGGAAATACCTACCATCTCTACCTCCGTCCAGGAGAGAATGTCATAAACAAAATGGGAAAACTTCATGGTTTCACCCAGTTTCCAAAAAGTTTTTTAACCGACTCTGGTGGATTTCAAGCCTTTTCACTCTCTGACAATGTCAAGATAGACGAAGGAGGAATTACCTTTAGAAGCCATATAGATGGGAGTTCTCACTACTTTACTCCTAAAAAAGTCATAGACATTCAAAACAATTTAGGCTCAGACATCATGATGATACTTGATGACTTAGTAGCCCTACCAGCTACACAAGAGAGAATTAAAGCCAGTATTGAGCGAACCACTGCTTGGGCTAAAGAATCCATAGAGTACCATAGAGCCAATCAAGCCCAAGGTAAATCACTAAACCAAAATATCTTTGCCATCATTCAAGGTGGAACAGACCATGCCTTTAGAGAAAAATCTGCCAAAGAACTTTGTGCTTTAGACTACGATGGTTTTGCCATTGGTGGGCTTAGCGTTGGTGAAGCAAACCAAGATATGTATGACACCGTAGAGTGGACAACGCAGTTCATGCCAGAAGATAAACCTCGTTACTTAATGGGGGTGGGAACACCTGAAGATTTAGTTGAAAATGTAGAACGAGGCATAGACATGTTTGACTGTGTCATGCCAACAAGAAATGCAAGAAATGGAACACTGTTTACCTCTTATGGAAAAGTAAACATCAAAGCAGCAAGGTTCAAAGAAGATAAGCAAACCCTAGACCCAGAGTGTGGTTGTATGGTCTGTCAAACGTACTCAAAAGCTTACCTCTGTCATCTTTATCGTGCCAGAGAGATTACCTATTTTAGATTAGGGACTATTCATAACTTATATTACTATTTAAATTTGATGAGCCAAATGCGTGAAGCCATTCTTGAAAATAGATTTCAAGAATTTAAAAAAGAGTTTTATAGAAAGCGAACTTTATAAAAAACTAAATAAGCAAAAAAAATGCTTTCCTATACTGTTAGAAGTTGCGCATTGTAAGATTTTATAAATTCTGCGAAATCTCTTACTGTCTTACAACCCTCTTTCATTGCAATTTTTAATAGGTTATTATTATCAGATAAGTTCATGATTGAACTCCTTATATTAAAATTAAATAAATTAATATTTTTAATTAATTATAATGAGAAGTTCGTATATTTAAACTTAAATTTAAATAAAAATGTATTTCTAGTTTAAATATTTAAATAAAATAATTGTTTAGTATTTTATATCGTTATTACTTGTATATCTGCTATTTCTTTAAATGATTTATAAATAGAAGCGACTGTGTTTCTACGGTTATTTTTAACAGCTTCATCTTCTACATTGACCATTACATCATCAAAATAGGTATCTAGCTTTGATTTAAGGGCAAACATCGCCGTTAACTTCTCTTCATAAGAAGCATACTCTTTAGCCATAGTCGAAGTATAATCTGCATACAACTCATTTTCAATACCAATAGAAAAAAGTGCTTCATCCACAATTAACTCTTCTTCTAAATTCACCTCTTTAGAAATATTTGCAACACGTTTAAATGTGGTAAACTGCTCTTTAAATGACGGCTCTAAGACAATGCTATTTAGAGCAGAAACCTTTTTAGCTATCTCATTAACATCTCTCTCACCAGCTTCAAGTACAGCCATAATGACCGATGGGTTAGCATCAAGTGACTTTTTAATACGCTCCAAAATAAACTCAACAAGTTTTTCTGTTTCATAAGAAGCATAAAGTTCATTTAAAACCTCTAATATAGCATCAATATTAAATGCCAAGTCATTAGCAATAACCATACGAACAATTCCATTGACAGCACGACGTAAAGCAAATGGGTCTTTTGAACCAGATGGAATCTTACCTACAGAGAACAGCCCAAGCAAAGTGTCAAGCTTAATTGACATAGCAACAATAGCCGAAAAAGTAGAACTAGGAAGCTCTGCACCCTCACCCAAAGGAAAGTACTGCTCTTTAATCGCAGAGTAAACAAGTTCATCTTTTCCAAGTGCTTTAGCATAGTAGTAGCCCATAAGCCCTTGAAGTTCTGTAAACTCATACACCATCTCAGAAGTAAGGTCAGCTTTTGCCAAAGATATCGTCTCGCTCATCAAAGATTTTAAAGTAGCTTCATCTTTGCCTGTCTCAGCTTTTACTTGTTCCATGTACAGCTCAAGCAAAGAGAGGGCTATCTTTTTTTCACGCTCAATCTTATCTGTCAAGCTTCCAAGACCATCCATAAATGTAATCTTCTCTAAGCCCTCAGTAAGTAGTCCACGCTTCAAGTCATTTCGGTAAAAGAACAAACCATCAGCCAAACGTGGCTTAAGTACTCTCTCATTTCCTTCTCTTACTTTGCTGTAATCATTGGTCACTGCATTTGAAACCACAATAAACTTGTTTGAAAGTTTATCATTTTCAAACACAGGAAAATAACGTTGATGCTCTTTCATAGAAGCGATAATCGCTTCAGGAGGCAACTCCAAAAATAGCTCATCAAAAGAACCAAGTAATGACTTAGGATTTTCAGTAATCGCCACAATCTCATCAAGTAAAGAGATATCACGCTCTATTACGATGTTATGTTCTTTTTCCAATTCATCAAATTCAGCCAATATCTTCGCCTTACGTGCTTTAGGAAACAAAGAGACTTTACCCTCAGTCAATATCTTCTCATAATCAGCCACATCAGCTACTTCAACTGCGTCAAAATTCACCATACGGTGTACATAAGTTTTAGTATCAGACTTCACCCCAAACAGCTCTACATCTACAGAGTCATTGTCAAGACGCACTTGTACCCAGCGAACAGGACGAATGAACTCATCAGAGTTACTTCCCCAACGCATCATCTTTCCAAATGCCATTGAACCTAGCCATTTAGAAATCATCTCTTCTAAAAGTTCTACAGAAGCTTTACCTTTTTCTTCTTTTTTATAGTAAAGGCATTCTTTGCCTTTTTTCTCCACACGCCCAAGCTCTTCAAAACTCACCCCACATTTACGAGCAAAACCCTCACCAGCTTTAGTCACCACACCATCACGAACAGCAGCCACAAGTGGAGGTCCCACAAGTTCAACACTCTCATCAGCTTGGCTCAAAGGAAATGCCACATGGCGAAGCACCAAACGACGAGGCGTATAGATGAATTCAAATTCCGATTCAACTCGGTACTCAACCAGTAAATCTTTCCATGATTTTTCAATATTTTTTACAATTTTAAGAAGTGGAATAGCAGGTAGTTCTTCTACCCCTATTTCTATAAGAAGTGCTTTTGTCATTTTTTGGGTTATCCTATTGATAATAATTGGTGGAATTTTAGCTAAATGATGGTTATAAAGATGTTAATTTTTTGGTATTTTAGAGGGGTTATTATGGCGGACAGTGAGAGATTCGAACTCTCGGTACCCTTACGAGTACGCATCCTTAGCAGGGATGTGGTTTCAGCCAACTCACCCAACTGTCCGTGTGTTTGTGGAATGAGATTATAGGGGAAAATTGCTTAAAAAAATATAAAACAACTATGTTTTTTTAAATCTCAAACATCTTTTCATAGATTGTCTGAATATTAGCTCTTTCTTTATAGTCAATCAAGTCACCAAACTCTACTTCTATGGTTTGTTTTAAACTTTTATCTTCTAGGGCATCCCCTAAAACTTTATTACTATGCGTACGAATATAAACTGGTAAAATCGGAATTTTATTTTTAAGGGCAATAATTCTAAAGCCTTCTTTGAACTCTATAAGTGAATTTTCCGTTTTATTTCTAGTTCCCTCAGGAAAAATAAAAATGGATGAGCCCTCTTTAACAGCTTTTTTAGTATCAGCAAAGAAACCTGACATTTGGCTTTTTTCTCTGTCTAAAAGAATAGAACCTGCATTACGAACAAATAAACCAAAAAAGGGGGAGTTATAAAGTTCTTTTTTTGAGACCCATACACCAAAAACATTGCTATCTTTTAATGCTACTTCCAAAATAGGAGGGTCAATAATCCCTCTATGATTACAAATCACTAAGTATTGCCCCTCTTTTGGAATCTTCTCTTTATTTAAAACTTTGACAGTGGCATTTAATGCTTTTAATTGTGCTTCTGCATATTTTAAACGTAAGGCTTTTTTCTCTAAAGAAGATGAAGCCATCTTCAACCTAAGACCAAATGAATTGGTTAAATAGAGTCCATAGATAGCTTGTTTTACAGCATTAAATGTCATGTTAAATCCTTATTAGACTTCTTTAAAAAATGTAACCCATATCTTCAAGCCCACCTCGTGACTTTGACCAACCTTTTTTAACTGCCACATGTAAGTCTAAGTAGATTTTCTTACGAGAAAAGAGTTCAAGTTGTTGACGTGCCAGTTTTCCAACACGCTTAATACCTTCTCCTTTGTTTCCAACGATGATGCCTTTTTGCGTCTCTTTTTCTACGATGATAGTAGCATAAACCCTGTCTATGCCCTCTTCCTCATCTATCTTTTCAATGGTAACATCAGACTCATAAGGAATTTCATCGGAGAGGTTTTCAAAAATTGACTCTCTAATAAGCTCTTTATAGATATCACGAATAAACTCGGTGGTGGTAATATCTGTGTCAAAAAGGGCTGGAGAGACTGGTAAATATTTAACTATTTCATTAAGCAGTGGCTCTTTTCCTACTTTTTTGTTAACAGAAAAAGGAATAATCGCTTCAAATCTCTCTTGATATTTTTGATATTCACCTAACTTTTCTAAAATCTTTCCTTGAGGAACATGATCCATCTTAGTGAGCAAGATAATATGTTTGGCTTTTGAACTCTCTTTTAAAGCTAAAAACTTCTCATACTCATCTAATCTATCAGTAATGGGTGCTAAAAATAAAATAAGATCAGCATCACCCATGGCTTTTAATGCTTCTTCAAGCATAAACTCATTGATAAGACGCTCTTTTTTATGAATACCTGGGGTATCTACAAAAATAAGTTGATTGCCCTCATGCATCACAATGATGTTCATTCTTTTTCTTGTAGCTTGTGCTTTTTTTGAAACCATTGCCAGTTTTTCACCTACTAAAAAATTTAGCAGTGTACTTTTTCCCGAATTAGGTCTCCCAACAACAGCGATGAAGCCTGATTTTATCTCACTACTCATATATACCACAACCTTCTATCTTATCAACACGTCCAGCGTGTCGACCACCTTCAAACTCTGTGTTACAAAAAGCATCTAACATACTCTCAACAACCCCTTTACCTACCACACGTTCACCAAAACACAAAATGTTTGCATCATTATGCGCTCTAGTAGCATGTGCTGTAAAAGCATCATGACAAAGCCCTGCACGTATGCCTGTTACTTTGTTGGCTGCAATCGAGATACCAATCCCTGTACCACAAATCAAAATTCCGTGACTGCCTTTATCTGCTATGACAGCTTCTGCACATCTCTTTGCAAAATCAGGGTAATCAACCCTATCAGCAGAATCAGGACCTAAGTCAATAATCTCATGCCCCAACTCTTCTACATAAGCTTTTGTAAACTCTTTTAGTGCATATCCTGCATGGTCGGTTGCTATATAATACTTCATTCTAAATTTCCCTAATATCTTGGTTCTTCTAATTGTAAATCATCAATAAACGTTCCTAGTCTGTCCCAACGAATGGTCTTTTTTTCTGTGTCCCAAGAAAAATAGATAAACCAAGGTTGACCAATTACTAACTTGTACGGTACCGAACCCCAAAAACGACTGTCTGCTGAATTATCTCTATTGTCTCCAACCATATAGTACTCATCTTTTTCAACTTTTTTATAAAAAGCATTCATCTTTGTACCAGAAATAGGTAAGTACATCGCCTCACCTAACTCTTTAACATAAATAGCATTCATATCATTAGGTATGTTTGCAAGATTTAAAAAAGCAGAGTTCCCCTCTGGAGCATATTGAATCCCTTTGTATTTTTCCATATATGGATTGTCCACCCAAAGCTTACCTCTAAACTCTTTGATTTTTTCTGCTTTATAATTTTTCTTTATGTATTCATCACCCTCAACAAAGTGAATGTACAGGTGTTTATCTTGATAAACTATTTCATCACCACCCGTAGCCACACAACGCTTTACAAAGTGTGTTTTTCCATCTTTAGGGTAAAGAAAAATAACAATATCTTCACGTTGTGGCTTGTCACCTTCAATAAGGTGTCCATTATCATTAAAGTCTGGAACCAAAGGAATCTGAAGCCAAGGAAGAGTAGGAATTGGTGTTCCATAAGAGAACTTCTTCGCAAACAAAAAATCACCAATATGTAAAGTTCTTTTCATTGACCCAGAGGGGATTACAAAGGATTGCACCACAAAGAAAATAAGAAACAGAACAATAATAATTGTCCCTGTCCAAGTACTTGAAAACCTATATAGCTTATTTAAAAATTCCATTAATTACCTTCATCTTGTTGTTTTTCTTTTGCAAATGCTTGTGCTGAAATCAATGTATTTTTAAGCAACATCGCAATGGTCATGGGACCCACCCCACCTGGAACAGGGGTGATGTAGGAACATTTAGGTGAGACAGCAGCAAAGTCTACATCCCCTACCAAACGTCCATCTTCTAAACGGTTAATCCCAATGTCAATGACAATAGCACCCTCTTTAATCATATCTTCTTTGATAAGATTTGGAACACCTACTCCAACTATTACTATGTCAGCATTTAGCGTATGTCTTTTTAAATCTTTTGTATAAATATGTGTTGTCGTAACCGTTGCATTGGCATTAAGCAACAGTGATGACATCGGTTTACCAACTATGTTAGAAGCACCAACGACCACCACATCTTTACCTTCAAGCTCTATGTTATACTCTTCAAACATTTTCATGACACCCAAAGGCGTACAAGCAACAAAACTATCAAGGTTGACAACCATACGTCCAATATTGTAAGCATGAAAACCATCCACGTCTTTTTTAGGGTCAATAACTTCTAAAATCTTTGTGGTATCAATATGTTTTGGTAAGGGTAGCTGTACCAAAATACCATGAATATGAGGATTTTTATTCATCATCGTAATAATCGCAATAATCTCATCTTGCGTAATGGTATCAGGCATTTTATGGGCAATAGAATAAACCCCCACATTTTTACATGCTTTCTCTTTCATAGCAACATAAGCATGACTTGCTGGGTCATCACCCACAATCACAACAGCCAAACCAGGCACCATTCCATGCTGAGTTTTTAAAATTTCTATGTCAGACTTTACAGCGTCTTGCACTTTTTTAGATAAGGATTTTCCATCGATAAGTTGCATTTTTTCACTTTGAACTAATTTTTCGGTATTATATCAAAAAATCTATTTTAGAGAGGTAATCCTCATTTTGAAACGCTTAATATTTATAAGTCTATTTTTTATTTTCACCCATGCATCTAATGAGCAAAACCATACAGCCATAGAAGAAGAAAATTTAACCGTAGAGACATCTGAGAATTTTCTCTCCTCTGTTGAATATGGAAGAATGCTTTACAAAAATCCACGAGGAATCTCATGTTCCCAATGTCACGGTAAAGAGGGAAAAGGTGGACAAAAAATTGCGAAGTATTATGACAAAAAAAGAAATCCAAAACTCTTAAGAGGAGTAGATATCACCTCCTATTCTCTTAAAGATTTAAAAGCCAGTCTTAAAAATCAATACAGAGAAAACAATAAAAGAAAACGTCATAAAATCATGCCCATGTACTATTTAACAGATGAAGAAGTTCAAGCTATTTTTGATTATTTGCAGTATTCTAATAAACAAAAAAAATAATTTTATCTAGTTTGCTTATACAAAAACTCAATACTAGAAGTATTAGGTGGCTGTATGATAATGTCCGTCTCAAAACTATTAGAGTGTTCTACTCTTACTTTTACACCATCTAAACCATCTTTATGAAGGTAAAGTACTGAAATATCTTTAGAAATTTTTGTTCCAATTTCTAAAGAGAGTTGCTCGTTACTATCTGTACCTAAGAGTAGATGGTCAACAATATCTATTCCGAAACTTTTTATGAGTCCTTTAGCCAAAGTTCCTCCTAAAAGTGTATAGGCTTCTGCTCCATTACCCGAACTTGAACCTGTTCCATCAAATAAAATAAGAGACAATATCTCTTGCTGAGTTAAATAAGGCTCAGAATTAAAATTGATAATCGGTGCATCTGTTGTACCTGATAGAAAGATATGAATATTGTATTGATCTTTTTCATAATTGGCTTTTATGTCCAAAAGAGGTGCTTTCATATCTCCTGTAAAATATAAGTGGCTCTCATCTAAACTAAACTCTTTATCTTCTACAATATAACTACCCTTTGTAATGGTTGTCATTCCTGTTAATAACATCTTTTGATTATAATTTTTTAAAAGCGATAATTCATTGACAAACTCAATATTGACCTTATCTGCAATATATTTTAATGGTTTTTTATTTTTTATTTTTAGATAAAGTTTAAAGTTATTAAATGCCGATTCTTTTTCTCTTATCATATCTTCCAATATCACAATATCTGAATCTTCAACAATACTCGTTCCCTCAATTTCATAACTAATAGTATCACCCCAAATATCTATATTACCCTCAATATCAATTTTTTCCTTGTCCAACTTAAGCATTAAATCTAAGCCTAAAACCAATGCAAAATCTTTTGTACTTAATTCATATCGATTTGCATCTATTTTTAAATTTCCCTGTAAACTAGCAATATCATAATTTCCATGAACTTTTATTTTATCATTAATCCAAAGTTGATTGATTTCTAAACTATTATCTCTAAGTGCTAAAGATGAAGCTTTAGTACTATAAAATCTATTTACATATCCATTGTCATCTAATTTAAATTGATAGTTCTCAATTTCTATATTTAAATCTTTATCTATTTGTAATGCTGCCTCAATATCATAAACATTTACAATAGATAAATCAACACTCTCCTCTAAAAGGTATTGAAGTTTTTTACTTTGAAACTTTATTGAAAATGCACCAGAACTTTGTTGTTCTACTTGAAAATCAATTTCTCCTTGAATATTTGGTGCTTCAAAAGCATAAAAATGTTTAAGCTTACTAAGCAGATCTTGGACATTAAGCACATTGGCTTGTAAGCTTAAATTTCCTCTACTATTTCGCTCAAACCTAAACTCTTCTGTGTTTAAGCCTACTATAGCCTCTTCTATTAGACCATCAAGTAGATTGTAATTCATAAAAAATTTAACTTCTTGATTTTTAAAATTAATCAAATAATTATTCTCTTCTAATCTCACACTTCCTTGAAGCTCTTTAAACGGATTAAAGTTTAATTTAGGAATCATCTGTTCTAAGGTTGCAACACTGTTTATCTTACTTTTAAAAAAGATTTCATAAGGTTTGTTTAGTTTCATATTGGCATCTACATCTACAATATCTGAGTGAGCTAAAATCTTAATTTGAGATGCTTCTATGTTTTTAAAATCAAAAAAACTTTGACTATCTAAAGATATTTTTTCCTCGCTAAGCTCTACTGGTAAATCACTTAACAACTTATTTAATTTAATAATATGACCTTTACTCTGTAGCGATAGATTTAATCCTTTATAGTTTGGCATGCTTCCATGTCCCGTTAAAAGTGCTGACTCTAAATTCATCTCAAACTCATGAGCATTGGCTTTATATTGAGCCTTTATATCCGTTGCTAAATATTCTGAAATGATAGAAGGAAGATTATTAAGTTTTAAAATTTCAACTTCACCCCCATAAGAGAAGAGACCCGCTTTGTCAATCAAAACCCTATTTTTTAATTTAAATGCATTCGCATAGCTCATTTGACCATCAATATCACTCTCAACAGTAAATAACCGATCCCTATAATCATAATGTAATTTATGTTTTGCAGCTAAAACATCTACATTAAAATCACTTTGAATTTCTAATAACTTCTTAGCTTCATGCTCAATATCAATCCAAACAGCATCATGATTTAAACGTAAAGTACTCGGTAGTTTTTCTAAAGCTTGAAAATTTAAAGGTAGAGCGTATTGAGTAAAAAGGTTTTTATTAAGCGTAATATAACCCTTTGCTTCTATGGTAGAATCTTTAATCGCTCCTTTATACTCTAACTTTCCAAAATTTGTTTTTCCCTTAAAATCTACTCTCTTTACTTGATAACTAAAGTTTTTACTAGGTTTAATTAACGCATCATAAAGATGAAGCGTTGCTCCTTTTATTTTTAAATCGCTATATTGAACAGCTTTCAATGTTCCCATAATATGTTTGATTTTAATATCTTTAAAAAAGAGTCTCTCATTACTTTTGTCTCTATTTTTTACTTGATGTCTATTTTTTGCTCTTAATCTACGTGTTAATTTTGTAATCTCTTTAGTAGAGATATCTTTTAAGTCTAAATTATCGACCAATAACTGATTCTCTTCTATTTTTGCATTCATTTTTACATTTACGATATCAGAATCAAATTTTAAATAAAGAGAGTTGGTATTGATGGTTAAATTTTTATCCAACTCAATTTGACCTGTTTCAAAAACAAATGATGAAAACTTCACTCCTTCAAACAGATAAGGGTTTATCTCTAAATGTGTCTTTTTTATTACTATTTCAAAATCTAAGTCTATTTTTTTTTCTGAACTTTCAGATTTCATTCCCTCAACCATAGCCATAATGTTTTCAAGCTCAATACCTCTAGCATCAAGCTTATGAATGGTTATTTTATCATGAAGAAGGGTTAAGGGGTTCCAGTGAATTAACGCAGATGAAAAAAGAGGTTTGCTCTCATAAGAGAGTCTCTTAATCTCTAATCCATTAAAAAGGTTTCCCTCGATACTTTCATAACTCAACCCTGCCGTATCAAGTGAAGTTTTGGCAATATATTTAATGGCTCTTGAATCTGTTACGATAAAAAGTAACAAGGTAGCCAAAATTAAAAGTAGCTCAATGATAACTAAGCACCAATAAATCAAACGTATCAAAATGATTGACCTACTTGAAAGTGAACAGCTCTCTCATCAAAATTATGAATATTAGTACCTATGTCTATTTTAAAAGGACCAATTGGTGTCAAATAGCGAAAGCCAATACCTGCTGAAGTTAATACTTTATTGGAAAACTCCCAAATACCTTGATTGTCCGATATCATCGTATTGTCTGTAAAAATTGCTCCTCTAAAGCTTTTATACAATGGGAAATTAGCCTCTAAACTTAAATTTGCCATCGTAAACCCACCTAAGGGTGCATGAGAAGTAGTAGATTCCGTAATCCCTATTCTCTCATATCCATACGCTCTATTTGAAAATGCTCCACCAGCAAAAAACTTTTTTGATTGGGGTAAATTATTATTAAAAACTTCAATAGAGCCAATTCTTCCAACAGAGGAGAGTGTAATATCATACATGGGTGTATAAATTAATCGTAGCTCTTCAATATATTTTAAATAGGAGGTAGTATTTGGAGAATAAGGTAGTCCATACTCCATTTCATGTGAAAAATAGAGTCCATTTTTCGGATTTAACTTAGAATCTCTTTTGTCATATACCAAACGCATAAAAGGATAAATTAAAAAATTTCTCTCATTGGGAATATCATTGTGTAGCGTATCAATTTGTTCAAAACCAATACCAAAACTGTTGTACCACTCAGAACTAGAATGAGAAAAATAGAGCTTATCATAGAGTACCCTTTCATCAAAAGGGTGAATATTAGCTTCTTCGGCATAACCTAAAGAGTTTTGAAAATCTAAATGGTAATCACCAATACTTAAAACATAAGGTACAAAAAGCCTTGTTTCTAGAATTTTTTGAATACTAGAATATCGACCATCTAAAACAATTTTTTTTCCATTTCCATGAAAGTTTTTATACTCTGCATAAAGCTTTGCTTGTATTCTCAAATCTGTAGCATAGCCTAAACCCATTCTAGTATGAATTTTTTTTTGAATCTCTTTATATTTAATATTAACAGGCTTTACATTGTAGAATTTTTTACTATAATCCAATGTTAACTGATCAAAACTCTCTAAAGCAAAAAGTGATTTATAGGACTCTTGAATTTTATCAATATCAAATAAATCACCCTCTTTAAAGTGTAAACGAGAACGAATAATATCATTGTCCATGCTCTTTGAATTTGTCTCAATAGTCACTTTACCAAAATGACAAGGTTTTTTCTTTTGTAGCTTAATCACAATATTCGCAGCATACTCTTCTAAACTCAAATAGGCTTTCGTACTTAGCTTTGGACTACAGTAGCCCTCTGAAAGTAATTTTTGATGGAGATTACTTTTCATATTGGTAAAATCTTTTGCTCTAAATCGCGTATTTTCAACCAAAGTAACTTCTTCTAAAATATCCAAATCACTCTCTATTTTTATAGATTTAATAACAATAGGTCTGTTTTCTTCTATGCTAACTTTTATACCTTTTGGAGTAATACTATGAGATATATTGGCTTCATAAAATCCTTCATTTTTATAAAACGAGATATATATTTGATTAATCCTTGCACGTAGTTTTGCATCTATTTTAGAAGTGTCATCTTTCCAAAAAGCATAAGCAGGAGGCTTTTTTACACCAATCACCTCTTCAAGTGTTGAAGTATCAATTACCTCATTACCTTCAAAAAAAATAGGTGTAAAAACCGAGTCTACTTTTTTAGCAACAAGTAAATTTATTAAAAGGGAAAAGATTAAAAAAATCTTATATATTTTAAATTTCATAATGATTCTTTTTTAAAATTTTTCTAACGCACTTGCCCATTCCCATAAATTTTAAATTTATAAGTTGTTAATTCATTCACACCCATAGGTCCTCTAGCATGCAACTTGTTTGTAGAAATTCCAACTTCAGCCCCAAATCCAAAAGCCCCACCATCTGTAAAACGTGTACTGGCATTGACATAAACACAGGCTGCATCAATCGCATTCATAAACTTCTCAGCAGCGGAATAGTTTTCAGTAATAATCGCTTCAGAATGTCCAGAACCATATTTTACAATATGCTCCATCGCCTCTTTGATACCCGTAACAATTTTAATATTCAGTTCATTGGCTAAATATTCCGTATTATAATCTTCATCTGTAGCAGCATCAATAAAAATATGTTCTCGTGTCTTCGCACAACCTCTTAACTTTGTTCCAGCATCTACAAAAGCTTTATATAAAGCAGGAAGAATAGTTTTTGCAATCGCTTCATCTATAATAAGCGTCTCCATGGCATTACAAACACCAGGGCGTTGACATTTTGCATTCACAGCAATATTCAAAGCTTTACTTTGACTGGCATCTCTGTGAATGTAGGTATGACAAAGACCTTTATCATGTTTGACCACAGGAACAGAAGAGTTTTTAGAGATAAACCTAATAAGTGCTTCACCTCCACGAGGAACAATAAGATCTACATACTCATCTTCTTTAATAAGCTTTGCAACACCTTCTCTTGAAGAGTCAGGTAACAAAGAGATTATCTCTTTTGGTAAATCATTTTTCACCAAAACCTCTTGTAAAACTTTGGCAATAACTTGGTTTGAATGTTCAGCCTCTTTTCCACCTTTTAAAATGGCAACATTTCCACTTTTAAAACAAAGCCCAGCCACATCAGAGGTTACATTGGGACGAGATTCATAAATGACCCCAACCACGCCAATAGGTACAGATACTTTCTCAATGCGTAAGTTATCATCACTCACCCAACCATCAAGAACCCTTCCAACAGGTTCTCTTAGTGCTGCAATTTCACGTAAAGAGTTAGCAATTGCTAAAACTCTATCTTCATCTAAGAGCAGTCTATCAAGTAAAGCCACTTCAAGGTTAGACTTTTTCCCTGCTTCCATATCTTTTTTATTTTCACTTACTATCTGTTTTGTATTGGCTACTAAAGCATCTGCCATTTCATTTAATATTCTATTTTTTGTTTTTCCATCTATTGTAGCAATGATTTGAGTAGAAGCTTTTGCTCTTTTTAAAAATTCTTTCATATGAGTATTATTTCCATTTTTTATTTATTATATCTTCTTTGCTCTTTTATTGACATAAACATAGATTATACTCGCTAAAACTATTAATCCCAATGTTCCTAAAACAATCTGATGAAGATACTCTTTCACCATAGCTTCATTCTCTCCAATAACATAACCTAAAAGTGCTAATACCGTAACCCAAAGACCAGCTCCAAGTGTGGTATAAAGAGAAAACTTTCCTAAGTTCATTCGTGAGAGTCCAGCAGGAAGAGAAACCAACTGACGAACCCCAGGAATTAGCCTTGCAAAAAAAGTAGAAAAAGAGCCATGTTTCACAAAGAATTTTTCCATCTTTTGTAATTTTTCTTCATTAAAAAAGAAATACTTACCAAACTTAAGTACCCCAGCACGTCCATATTTACGAGCTAAAAAGTAGTTAAACAAAGCTCCAAGTAAAGAACCAGCTGTTCCTACCAAAATTGCCAAAGTCAAACTCATTTCACTTTTAGCTGCTAAGATTCCAGCAGGTATCATTGCTACTTCTGAGGGAAAAGGGAAAAAAGTACTCTCCAAAAACATCATCACAAAAATACCTAAGTACCCAAACTCACGTGCTATATTTACTACAAATTCTACTATTTCATGCATTTATATTCTTTATATTGATTTGATTTTGAAATTATAGCTAGAAAATATGTAACCTACAACAAGGCCCGAAAATCTTCCAACTCAAACAACAACAAATCTTTAGCCGTACAACTCTTTAACTCATTAGAAAATCCATTTTTAGAAAAAAGTGCAAACAGATCTACTTTAAGTCCTGAGGTCTCTGCCTTTTGTCTAAGTTTTCTAAGTTCACTTTTACAAACTCTTCTGTTGGTGTATTTACACTCACCAAGTATGCCTCTTCCATCTTTATGCGTAGCCCAAATGTCAAACTCTGAGTGTTTGTCCCAATAGTTACCATTTATAATGAGTTCTTCATTAAAATAGACATGAAGTAACTCTTGTGAGAGCTGTTCAAAAACAAACGAATGTAATCGTGAGAAATGCTTGTTAAAGTTTTCATAAAAACGTTTAGAATCACCTCTGTTTAAATCTTTATGATATGGCTCAACAAAACCAAACCAAAAACGATGAAAAGGCTTTTTAAAACGCACCTTAGGTTCTATTTTGTAAGAGCGTAAAGATTTTTCTAGTTTTTGATTTGGGTATTGTTTAAGTGCAGGTTCACGTGAGTCTTCTAGTTCGACAATGCCCAGTTCTACCAATTCATTTAGTAAACGTAAGCCCAGTGCTTCACCCACTCTTGCTTTTCTAAAAACATTGGACAAGCGTCCATCTCCTCTAGCAATAGAGACCAATAAGTAACGATAAGGTTCTTCTATAAGATAAGAAGGAGAGATAAGTTCATTGAAGATTTTATATTTTTCTACGAAGTTAAAACGAATAATAGAATCTAAATCATCCAAAGAATCTAACTCTAAATTCTCTTCAACTCCCCCAAAAACTGAAAACAACTCTAAAGCTTGTTCCAGTTCTAAATAGCCATAATGATTAAAAAAGTTTTGAAATCTAGTTTTTATGTATATCCTTTTCTTTACGTACTTATAACTATTGTAATACTTTTTATCTTTAATAATTCTAATATTTTATATAATTAAAGAAAATAACGAATGGCTGCAAAACCTTCTGCTCCATTTTCACAACATAAATCAATATGCTCTTTTCTAACAATCCCACCCAAAGCAATCACAGGAATAGAAACTTTTGAGACTACATAATTTAAAATTTTAAGCCCTACAGGTTCGCCTTTATTGGGTGAGGCAAAGACAGGACTGAAAGTTATCATGTCTGCACCTAACTTTTGAGCTTTAAGAGCTTCATCAAAAGTATGTGTACTCATAACAACAAACAAACCTAAAGCCTTAGCTTTAGCGATATCACTAAACTGTGTAGACTTCAAATGCACCCCATCAGCCTCTAGTTTATAAGCCAGTTTATAATCCGTATGCAAAAGTATTTTATCAAAAGAATATTTTTTAGCTTCAAGAAGAAATTTTTCAGCATCTTCAGCATAATTAGCATTAAGTTTATCTCTATAGACAATCATATCTGCTTTTTTAGAAAAGCGTTCTAAATCTGTTTTTAGTGTTTGAAAATTTAAAGTTGAGGGGTCTGTAATCGCGTAAGCTATCATTTATGATTTGGCTATAAGTTCTTCAAGAAGTTTGGTCTGTTTTTTTAATTCATTTAAATGTTCTTGCCTCATAAAAAAGTATTCAAGAAGTAGCACAAAAAATAAACCAGGTATTCCACCAAGTAATCCTCCAAATATAGCATAAAAAATACTTACATCCAATAAAGTAAAAAAGAAGATTGTTGCACCTGCAAAGGCAAAAGCCCAAGATGCACCTAGTAAAAAGTTTACTAGGTAAGACAAAAGAGGTGAAGAGAGTTTCATAAGTTTCTTTTGCTTAATATAATTTAATGGTCTTCATCTACCAATACAGCACCTGCAAGGTAAACATAGGTAAGAATCATAAAAATAAATGTTTGTAACACTGCAAAGAATGTTAACAACGCATACGCTGGAAGTGGTGCAAAGAATGGTACCAACATAAGAAGTACTGCTAAGAAAAGGTCATCCCCTTTAATATTTCCAAAAAGTCTAAATGAAAGAGAAACAATTCTTGATAAGTGAGAAAGTATCTCAATTGGGAACATTAACGGTGCTAACGCAGGAACTGGACCCATGAAGTGTGCAAAATAGCTCTTAACACCTTTTTCTCTTATACCTTCGTAGTTGTAGTATATGAAAACTACCAATGCTAAAGGAAGGGTAATATTAATGTTTGATGTTGGAGACTCAAATCCTGGGATAATACCGATTAAGTTAGAAATCAATACAAAAAGACCAATTGTTAAAATTAGTGGTAAGTATTTTCTAGCTCTCTCTTTACCGATGGTATCATTACCCATAGAAATGGTACCTTGAATAAAGGCTTCCATAATGTTTTGTGTTCCTGTTGGTACAGCTTTTAACGCTGAACTGGCTGATTTAGCAATAGCTAAAATAATCCCTGCTACTAAAAGTAAGTGTACAACCATTAATGCTGGTCCATGCCCAGTAAAAACGCCTATAAAAGTCCATGGTGCTTCCATCTATCCATCCTATGTTACAAAATAATTTGGGGGATTATAGCTTAGAAAGGCTTAGTTTATCGTTATGTTAGGTGTAATTTTGGATTAACTAAGATGTATAAAAATATTGTGTATATTTGGTACATGTAGGGACAATAACAACATTAATCTAAAAGTGAAAATTCTCACCCAAGTAGTGTTTAATAACATTGGGGTCACTCTTAATCTCTTCACTTGTTCCAGATGCCAACATTCCCCCAGACTTCATAACATAGGCTCTGTCACAAATCCCCAAAGTTTCACGAACATTATGGTCGGTAATCAGTACCCCCATGTTAAGCTTAATAAGCTCTCGTATAATCCCTTGAATGTCCTCAACAGCAATGGGGTCAACCCCTGCAAAAGGTTCATCTAACAAAAGAAACTTTGGTTCAGCGACCAAAGCACGTGCTATCTCCACACGTCTACGCTCACCACCTGAGAGTTGAATACCAAAACGTTTTCTAATGGGTTCAATGTTAAAAAGATTTAACAAGTTGCCAATACGCCTCTGGGCTATTTTTTTATCTATTTTCATCGCTTCAGCTGCCATCCAAAGGTTATCTTCAACTGAAAGGTCTTTAAAAATACTCGCCTCTTGAGGTAAATACCCAATGCCCAGTTTTGCTCGTTGACTTAAAGGCATTTTAGTTACATCATCGCTGTCTATAAACACAGAACCTTTTGTAGCGTCAGTTAAACCACAAATCATGTAAAAAGAGGTGGTTTTACCAGCTCCATTAGGTCCTAAAAGTCCAACAATCTCACGGGATGAAACCTTTATAGAGACATCATGCACAATGGTTGTTTTTTTTATGGTTTTAGAAAGGTTTTTGGCTTCAAGTGTGTGTATGGTTTCCATTAATTCTTCTCTATGCTGTATTTTCTTTTCTCTTCATAAGGTTCAATCGTCACTGTAAAAACATCATATCCTGCATTTAATAAAAAAGCTTTTAATGCTTCATCGCCCCACTCGACCATGTGCCAACCCTCTTTGTCAAACTCTTCAAAGAGTCCCAGTTCCATAAACTCTTCGTTTTCTATTCGGTACAAGTCGTAATGAAAAAGATTTTTGTCATAACATTGTTGTAATGAAAAAGTCGGAGAGGTTACTTCGCCTTCAATTCCTTTTACTTTTGCAATGCTTTTGGTTAAAGTTGTTTTTCCTGCTGCTAGGTTTCCTGTTAGGAAAAGTATAGCAGAAGTAGGAACGACACTATTCAAATAATTTACAACCTCATCTAACTCATTTTCTGATGCTATAATCTCTTTCATATTTTTCCTGTAGGGTCTATTTATCGACCAATTTAATACTCTTTGCTCACTAAAACGACCCTACGCAAAACTATTTGAAACTTCAGAAATATATTCTAAATGTCTCATAGCTTGACCAGAGCTAATACACTCGCGTACCATTGACAAGGCTTCTTTCATATCTTTTACCGAACCATCTATAAACAAAGCAAAAGCAGCATTGAGTACAACAATGTCTAGCTTTGCATCTTTTTCGACACCTGCAAATATTTCACGTGTAATCATCGCATTCTCTTGGGCTGTTCCACCCAAAATTTCACCAGCTCCTGCCATGCGAAAACCAAAATCTTTAGGCTTTACAACTCCTGTAGAAATCTTTCCATTTTCCACATAAGCAAAAGGAGTTGTGGTTGCCAATCCTATCTCATCCATACCATCGTTTGAGCTCACCACAAATGCACGTGTAATGTCCAGTTCAAGGAGTGCCAATGCCATACGTTCGATGTATTCAGGATGAAAGACACCCAACAGATACTTTTTAGCCCCAGCAGGGTTGGTAAGTGGTCCTAAAAGATTAAAAATAGTCCGATGTTCAATAGAGTGACGAATAGGCATAATGTGTTTCATCGCAGGATGATGGTTCACAGCAAATATGAAACAAAATCCTGTCTTCTCTAACATCTCAACTTGCTGTTCAGGTTTGAGGTTCAAGTTAATGTTCAAAGCTTCCAGTAAATCAGCAGAACCAGAATTTGAAGTGATGCTTCGGTTACCATGTTTGGCAACCGTTTTACCCATGGCTGCTAGTAACAGTGCCACTGTAGTAGAGATGTTAAAAGTTCCACTCTTGTCTCCACCCGTCCCCACTACATCTATGGCTTTTTCTCTAAGCTCATCGCTCAGAGGAAGTTTTATAGAGTGTTCACGCATCACCGAAGCTGCAATAGCAATCTCTTGGGGCGTTTCACCTCTTTCATAAAGCTCAACTAAAAATGCTCTTGCATCTTCTGTGCTTAACTCGTTGTTAAATAATTTTTCAAATTTTTCTTTTGTAGTACTCATGTTGCGATTATATCAAAACAATATTAGCCTCATCATCTTTGTAGGCTGTCACTTTAAACTTTTCTATTTTGGTTTGTGAAAACTCTATGCCCATGTTGTAAGTACTAAAAGGGATAATCCTCTTAGGCTCTATCATAAAGTTACATTCACGTTTAATGTTCGTCGAATCAAAGTTTACAATGTCTGAAAACTCTGAGATGACCAAACGGTAAACATTTTCATAGCCCATGTCAGAGGGTGCTAAAAAGTCGGGCCAACAGCAAAAAAGTGTTTGTTTGATTTTGTCTTTTAAAATCCCCTCACCCATTGCTGTATCAAGACTTACTGTGTCGATGACTGTTTTAACAAAATCTCTATCAAGTTCAAAGCTTACCGTACCTCTGTAATCAGTAATCAATTCTTTGGGTAACTTACCTGTTACAGGCATAAGTGTCGCAAACTTTTCACCATGCTCATCTTTACCCATGGTTTTAGCTGCATAACCAACCCCTATTTTATGTGGATGACAAGGCAAAGGTATCATGTCATCAGCTGTAAACGGATTTGCTGCATCATCAATGATGATTTGACGAATCTCTGAGAGGGTAATTCTAAAGTCACCATTGGCATTGACTCGACCAGCCTCTTCAATAGGCTGAAACACAACTCCACGAATACATTTGTAGGTTCTTGAAAACTTGATTATCTCTGGAATTTCATGTTCATTAAGTCCTTTTTTAACCACCACGACCAAAGTAGTTGAGATGTTATGTTTCTCTAACATATCCAACGCTTTTATGCGAATGTCGACCATGTCTCTGGCTCTTAAGTCTTTGAGTACTTTGGGATTGAGTGAATCAAACTGTAAATAAACCTCAAAACCACCACCCAGTCGTTTAAGCTCTTTTACAAAACTTTCCTCTTCTGCAATTTTAATACCATTGGTGTTAAGCATCAAGTGTCTTACTGGTGACTTTTTAAGGTATTTTAAAATCTCTACTATTTGAGGATGCGTGGTGGGTTCTCCACCTGTTACTTGAATGAGGTCAGGTTCGGACTCTGTTGAAAGAAGCGTGGCTAACATTTGTTCAATCTCTTCCATGCTTCGGTGATTACCTAGCCCAGGTTCTGCTGCGTAATAACAAATATTACACTTCATGTTACATTCGTCTGTAATGTTAAAAAGTGCCAAACAAGGGTGGTTTTGATGTTGAGGGCAAACACCACAGTCAAAAGGGCAACCTTTTAAAACTCTGGTCAAAGGCTTTTCTGGTAAATCTGGTGCTTTTAAATAGTTATTACATTTGTTGTAGTACTCTAAATCGGTTGAGATTTTAACCATAGACTCCCCACACTTAGGACAAAACTTCCGTAAATAAACTTCATTGTCCTTACTCACAACATGCGTGTCAATAAGATGTTTTAAGTCATCACAGATATGACAAAAACTTTGGGTTGAGCTTAAAAATAAATCGTATGTTTCTGAATAAATTGCCATTTGTTTTCCTTTTAAATTTTAAAAAATCATCAGCATATATAAGGGTGAAAGTATTACATTAACACCAACCACAATAATATTTAATGCTGTATCACCTACCAATGCCAGTGGTGTCATCGCAATTTGTTTTAGCATACTTTTATCTTGATATTTATGACCACGTACCCGTAAACGTCTTGCTTGTTTTAGTTTAATAGCCTTTGCATTTAGTTCTTGATTACTGATATATCTTTTTCCTATCATTAGAAATGATTTTTGATAAACCGTTATGTTTCTATAGGTAGGAGAACTCACATAAATAGGGTCAGGTACTTGACCAACATAAATTTCTTTATCTTTTGGAATAAACTTATGAGTAGCCAACCAATCTTTTTGAGCATTACTAAGCTCAGAACTAGGAATAACAGAACTAATATTTAATTTTATAACTCGGTTGTCATCAGTGTCAAGTTCAGCATTTATTTCAAAGTTCTTCTGCTTAAGGTCAAGAAAATCTTTAGATTTTAAAAGTTCAGCAAATTCATAGGCACCTTGGTCAAAAATATAATGATATTTCTCACCTAAAAATACAAGTTCATGTCCTGTTTTACTACTATAAAAAGAAACAACTGTATCGGTATATGATGTATTCACGCTTTCTTTATCTTTATCCCAAATATCTTCGGTTATTTCAAATGGAGGTCTTTGCATACAACCAATCGAACTCAAAACAAAAATTGCGATAGCAAGTATTAATATAAATAATTTTTTCATAAGTTTCCTTTATTTTGTTATTGCTTTATACAACCATATAGGGGACATAACAATACCAGCACCTACAAGTACTAACCCACCCACAGCATCAGCCGTTAAAGTTAGGGGAGTCATTGCAATCTTTTTTAAAACAGAACGGTTAATCTCTTTAGGAGCACGAATATCTAACTCAATCGCTTTTGTAAGTTGAAAAACATGTTTATTTATTTCATTATTTGCAATGTATCGTTTACCTCTTATATTGTAACTTTTAAAATAATCATTCTCTGAGTACTTTTCAAAAAAATGTAATCCAAGTACTGACATTTCTTCTTTAGTAAGTGTTAAATGCTTAAACTCAACCATAATATTTGCAGAAATATTTTCTATATTTTCATTATCAACATGAGCAGAAATATTTAAATTTTCCTGACTAAGCTTCAATATTTTACTATTCTCTAAAAGCCTAATAAACTCTCTTATATTTTCATCAAAGATATAATGATATTTTTCTCCAATAAAAACTAATTTTTCCTCATCCCTATTAATATAGAATGAAACAATTTTTTCTTTATAAGATTGATTATAATTAGGATAAAGTGTCCTATCAGACCAGACCTGTTTAGTCATACATCCAAATGAAAGAAAAATAAATAGTGAAATAGCAGTAACAGAAAAAAAGAGTTTTTTCATAAGCTTCTCCGTAAATGATATATTGCATAAAAAATAAGCCCCAAACAAAAAAGTTGAAACAAATTAAATTCCCAAAAGACTTTTTCATAGGGTTTTAAAAATTCCCATACAAATCGTTGTGTAGCATACAGTAATATGAAGTGATAAAAAATATTTTTTTCAAAGTACTTTCTATGATTAAAATAAACATAAAGTACATAAAAAAAGAAAAGAAGCATTACAAAAGACTCATACAGTTGTACAGGATGACGTAAAACTCCATCACCAAAATCATAGGCTAAAATGAAGTTTGTCTCTATGCCATAAGTATAGTCCTCTAATCCACTCATAAAGCACCCTATTCGACCAATAGCGATACCAATCGCTAAAGATGGTACAAAATAAGCTCCTGTTGAGCCTTGAATTTTCATGATTTTTTTGAAGACTTCTATAGCAATGGTTGCCCCTACAATAGCTCCAAGAATAGACTTACCAATAATCAAAGAATTTTCAGATGCAACAGAGAAGTACGTGTTAAGTGAACCTAAAATAAAAGCTCCAAGTAAAGCCCCAAGAACGGCTGTTATGTAATAAGCATAACGTATATTTTCATTTTTAAAAGTTTGTTTTTTAGCGTTGAAGATTTTCACTGAGAGAAGAAAGCCTACTAAATAGGCAAGAAGTTCAAAAAGTAAATGTGTCAGCATTTAAGCCTACAACTCTTTTACATATTCATCTTTTTTACTTTTAGGAATGGTCTTAGTAGTAGGTATTTGTAGTACTTCATAGTTTTTAGCACCCTTAAGATACTCAATGGTTATCTTATCACCTATGACAACATTTTTAGACGCTTTTGCTTTCATGTCATTGATGAAAACAACACCCGACTTTACCATGTCTGAAGCCACTGTTCTTCGTTTTACTACATTTACGGCTGCTAACCATTTGTCTACACGCATATTTTCTCACTTTTTGTCTTTATTAGTGAAATTTTATCTGTTTTTGTTAGTGAGTTTGCTTTTAAAGCTATATTTGCTAAACTACGCAGATGATAAAAACACAAGACTACTTCAACAGACAAATCCAACTTTGGGGTGAAGCAACACAAGCTTCACTGGAAAACAAAAAAATTGCCATCATAGGTGCTGGAGGTTTGGGTTCTAGCCTAGCTTTAGCACTGGGAACTTCAGGCATAGGTCAAGTTGACATGGTTGATTTTGACACGGTTAGTCTACACAATATCCATAGGCAAATTGCATTTACACTTGATGATGAAGAAAAATTAAAAGCTGATGTGGTAGTAGAGTTAATGAAATCTAAAAACCCTTTTCTAAAAGCCAATGCATTTTTAATGCCTTTTGAGGAATTTACTAAAGAAGCAGAAAGTTATGATTTGATTTTAGATGCAACTGATAACCTTGGAACTCGTGAAGAGATAGATGCCTATGCAAGAAGCGTCAATACTCCGTGGATATACGCTTCAGTTGAAGAGTTTAACGGTCAAGTCTGTTTCTTTGAGGAGGCTTCTTTTCAAGTTTTTAATGCAAGTGACCATAAACCAGGAGGAATTACAGCTCCTATTGTCATGCACATAGCCTCACTTCAAGCCAATATAGCTTTGCGTTACTTAGCTGGACTAACAGTTGTTAAAGACAAGCTTTATTATCTTTACTTCAACAATGAAGGTGAATTAATAACCCAAAAATTTGGAATGCCAAAAAACTAAAACTCAAACTCTTGTGTTAAAATAACACAAATACTTTTATATGGAGAAAATTATGAAATTAAAACTGGCTCTTATTACTATTTTTTTACTACTATTAAACGGATGTACTCAGGAGACGCAAAATAACTTAAGTCGTTCTATTCAAAACTGGACAGGAACCAATGGAACACTTGATATTTATGCTGGAGATAAATTGGTTAAAAGATTTATTGAAATTGACAAACTTACCACTGCCTCAGGTACAGATAAAGATATTGAGCGTCCTTATAGATTTGGTTATGGTTATGATGATAAAAATTTTAACAATAAAAAAGATGCTGGAGAGAAGAAAGTCTATTTTGAATTTTCAGACTACTCAACTTCTTACATTTTCTATGAGAATAAATAAACAATAAACAAAGGAAAAGATTAATGAAATTTATTTCAACAGACAAAGCACCAGCAGCCATTGGCCCTTATTCACAAGCAGTTGTAGCCAATGGTATGATTTATACCTCAGGACAAATTGGCATGGATGAAAATGGCATTGTCGTTGCTGATGATGTTGTCAACCAAGCACACCAAGTGATGAAAAACCTTTTTTATGTACTTGAAGCTGCAGATGCACATTTTAATGATGTTATAAAAACCACCATTTTTCTAGCTGACATGGATGACTTTGCCAAGGTCAATGAGGTTTATGCTCACTATTTTGGTACACACAAACCAGTACGTAGTACAGTAGCTGTTAAGACTTTACCTAAAAATGTACTTATTGAGATTGATTGTATTGCTCTTGCCAATACAGAATACCACGTCTAATGTCTTCAAAATTTTCCCATACACTTTCCAAAGTTGTCATGGGCGTTTTTGCTCTTTATTTTCTCTATCTCTTTATCCAAGTTATTGATGTTGTAAACAGACGACATACAGGAACGAGTGAGGGAACCTATGTTAACAACACACGCTCTTCTGCCCAACTCCAAAAACTTGCCTTTTCATTAACTCAAAACTGTTTTGATGACAAGTGTAGAGTTCAAAACCTATTGGACTATGTTACAAATATCCCTTATGTAGTTAATAACTATACAGCCCATTTACCAAAAGATACCATAGAAAAAAACTTTGGTGATTGTGATGACAAAAGTAACCTACTTATCTCCTTACTTCATGCCTTAAAGATTGAAAGTTATTTTGTTTTAGTCCCTAAACATATCTTTGTTATTGTACCTTTAGAGAAAATAGCCTCTAAAAAAGCACTCTATTTAAACAGTAAACCCTACTATATTTTAGAAACCACAGCTAAAGACTCAAAAATTGGCTATCCTCTCACTTACAAATTAAATGAAATCTCAACTATTCTTGAACCTTTTGAAAACAGAAAATTAGATATTGATAACATAGAGTATAGATAAAACGTTTAATTTACTCTTTGTTTTCCCTCACAGCTAACTTGCACAATGACAGGCTCTTTTGTATCAAGTCTTGCAGCAGTTAAAGCCCCACCCCATAGGCACCCTGTATCTAAACAGATTACATTACCATCTGAATAGTAGTTTAAGTTTGTATCATTAACCAACGTTGACCAGTGACCAAAGATGATTTTAAGTGCTACAGAACGACGTGTGGGACAGACAAACCAAGGTTTTAACTTTTTATATAAATTTTTAGTAACCGTAGGTGAACCTTTTTGCTTAAAATCCAAACGTCCATCATCTTCACAAAATCGCATGGCTATAAAAGAGCTCAAAATATACTTTTCAATATCTAAAGAAGAGGCTTCAGCAGAAAATTTGTTAGAACTATGTTTAAACATCTGTTTTAACCAATCTTTATAGTTTCGCCCTTGTAATTTCTTCTCAATACGTGCAGCATGAGTAACTGCCATGCCAAAGTCAAATTGAGGAGAGATACCTGCGTGAGCCATGCAATAGCCTAACTTAAAATCCCAATGGAAAAAAGGTTGCTGACGTAACCAATGAATGAGTTCACTTGCATTGGGTGCATCTAGTATGGGTTGTATGGTTTCATTTGATTTTTTAATCCCAGCATAAGCAGCGATAAGTGCTATGTCATGATTTCCTAAAACCACTTTAATGGAATCTTTTATAGCATACAAATAGTTCAATGTTTCTAAGGACTTGTCCCCCCTATTGACCAAATCACCAGCTACCCAAAGTTCATCAACTTCAGGGTCAAACTTAATTTTTTCAAGTAACTCTTTAAAAGAATCAAAACATCCTTGTATGTCACCAACTGCCCAAACTGCCATTAAATCACCAACAACTTTTTATAATGTTCTAATTTCATCTCAAAACTCATTTTTGCATAAGCTGCTGAGGGAGAGGGTAAATAAACCGTCTCTATCTCCAAGTACCCAAAGTGCATCTTAAAAAGTTTCTCAGACAATCGTCCTGTAAAAGCCACTTTTTTTATGCTTGGGTGCTCTTCTAAAAATTCTGCTAAATTATTTACTTCTATCTCTTCAAGTGAGCTGTCTAAAGAATTTTCACGGGTACAAGACTCAATCATATCCCAAAGTGCAAACTTAGCCTCTTTTAGTAAGCATATTTTTTGGTCTCTGTTATTGATAGGAAAACCTGTTAAAGCTGAAAGTAACTTCCAAAACTGATTGCGTGGATGAGCATAATAAAATGATTTTTCAAAAGACTCCAAAGAGGGGAATGAACCCAAAATTAAAATCTCAGAGTCTTTAAATACTATGGCGTTGAATGATTGTTCTTGATTAGTCATTAAATTGAATAGGTCCTTTCCCACTACCTGAAAGAAGTTGCACCACATGAGGGTTTGTAGTGTTGTTAAACGCTTCGTTTGCAGCCCATTCGATAATCTCACCTTCAAAAAGAAATGCTAAATAATCAGCACACTTAAAACTCTCTTTCATGTCATGCGTAATGACAATGGAAGTAACACCCAACTCTTTTTGAAGCTCCAAAATCAGTTGGGTAATCAAATCAGAGGTAATCGGGTCAAGCCCTGAAGTTGGTTCATCATAAAGGATGATTTTAGGCTCCATAATAATCGCTCTAGCCAAACCAGCACGTTTACGCATACCACCACTAAGCTCATTTGGTGCAAGTTTTGCCACACGCTTTGCATCTAACCCTGTCATGGTTAACATTCGCATGACTTTTTCTTCTATCTCCTCTTCGCTAAGGTCATAATGCTCACGCAGAGGAAAAGCGACATTATCAAAAATATTCATACTATCAAACATCGCTCCATCTTGAAAAAGGTAACCAATGTCTCGTCTTACCTCTCGTAGCTCCTCTTCTGAACAGGTTCCTACATTTACCCCATCTACATAGACAGCACCACTCGTTGGCTTCATGAGTCCTACTATGTGTTTAATAATCGTCGATTTTCCCCCACCAGAAAGCCCCAAAATAACCGTTGTTGAGCCTTTAGGAAAAATAAGATTAATATCTTTAAGTACCTCTTTTGTTCCAAATACTTTTTGAAGATGTTCTATTTTTATGAATGGATTCTCTTCATCAAACTCCATCTTCTCTTTTGTAGCATCAATAAACATCTATCTAAGTACCTTTTTTAAAGTAAGTATCAACAAGCCCAAGGTTGAAAAAGCAAAGAGTTTAAAGTTCAGTTCTGAGCCTTTATGCACATTCTCAAAAGCATCGCTTTGTGTCATGGCTTCACCTAGAAGTTGCATCTCTAAAATCTGAGGAATATAATAAGAGGTAAATAGTAAGCCAGAAGCAGCCACTAAAAAAGTAAATATCATCGACCATTTTGTGTTCTCAAACGATTTAAATTTAACCACTTCATAAACAATAGCAATCACTACCAAAAAGTTAACAAGATAAGCCAAACGTTCAAACACTTGAGTCATAAGTAGACCCTCTTGAAAACGTGTTAAGAGTTCAGAACCTAATAGGACTTCTGAATGGAAAATGGTTGGAGCAACCACGATTCCTGCCAAAAGTCCAGCTCCCAGTGTTACACCCATAGTGATGATGAATATTATGGTAAATATTCTAAAGTATTTTTTTATCATTTTGTCTCTCTTATTTTGATTATACAAGAGTCAGTTCACCGACCCTACACAAACTCAATTACAAA
>OBIK01000004.1_pt1 | contig 34741 bp, 27 predicted proteins | sample 1496171 | NCBI WGS metagenome assembly OBIK01 (sample SAMEA3367191, study PRJEB22510) | hydrothermal vent metagenome | biome: marine hydrothermal vent; material: sea water | place: Cayman Islands | collected 2012-01-19 | depth 2308 m | reverse complement strand
CTGAAATGCTCTTATAAAGAGAGGTTTTAAAAGCATTATTGTTATTAAAAAATAACTTTTTTAGATACAGATTGGGATTTACCGTATAAAGAGAAAATAGATGAACAGTTTAGCATGGTAACGAGTGAAGCAATATTTTCATATTTAAATTGAAAATAATTGTTAAAAGCCAATACTTACACGGTATCTGTTAGAATGTCATTAATTTAATTATCTATATTGAAAATAATATAGAACAAAGGAATAGATGTGAAACAGTATAACGTTGCTGTCGTTGGTGCGAGTGGAGCTGTTGGTGAAGAGCTTTTTAGAGTTTTAGAGGAGCAGAAATTTCCTATTGGTGAGCTTTTGCCTTTGGCTAGTGCTAACTCTGCAGGTAATTTTATTGAGTTTGCAGAAAAAAATTATAGGATAGAAGAGCTTACCGAAACTGTATTTGAGGGGCGAAATATAGACATTGCTTTCTTCTCAGCAGGTGGAAGTATCTCTGAGAAGTATGCCAAGTATGCAGTAGAAGCAGGGGCTGTGGTTATTGATAATACTTCACATTTTAGAATGATGGATAGAGTGCCATTGGTAGTACCTGAGGTTAACCCACAAGATATTGAGCTCTGGGAAGATACAGGGATTATTGCCAATCCTAACTGTTCTACTATTCAGATGGTACAACTGCTTAAGCCTCTACATGACCTGTATGGTATTAAAAGAGTAGATGTCTCTACCTATCAAGCTGTTTCAGGTGCAGGAAAAGCAGGAATGGAAGAGCTTGTATTACAGATGAAAGATTTCTTTGCCTTTAAACTAGATGATTCAGAAGTTAAAGCTTTTGCTCATCAGATTGCTCTAAATGTTATCCCTCATATTGATACACCACAAGAGAATGGGTATACAAAAGAGGAGATGAAGATGGTAAATGAGACCAATAAGATTATGGATTCAGAGTTTGCTATTAGTGCAACTTGTGTGCGTGTTCCTGTCTTGCGTTCTCACTCTGAATCAATTACTATTACCTTTGAAGAGGGTGTAGATGTAAGTGTTGAGATGGCTAGAAAAGTTTTAGGTGAGTTTGAAAATGTAACGGTTATTGATGATATAGAGAACAATAAATACCCAATGCCTATCACCTCAACTGATACAGATGAGACCTATGTGGGAAGAATTAGAAAAGATATTTATGCTTCAAATATGTTACATATTTGGGGTGTTGCAGACCAAGTGAGAGTGGGAGCGGCTACTAATGCTGTTCGTATTGCTCAAAAATGGACAAAGTTGGAGGCTTAAAAGTGGGTATTATAGAGAATTTATTTGAAAGAGCAATGTGGGGTACAAGATTTTTTGTACTATTTGCTGTAGTATTTTCAGTTTTGGGAGGAATCTTACTTTTTGTTGTAGGTTCTGTTGATATTTTTGGTGTAATAAGTCATGTGTTTACAACCTATATCTCAGGAGCACACCCAGAGACATTTCATGAAGATATTGTGGGTGGATTAATTGGAGCAGTTGATTTATATCTGATGGCAGTTGTACTGTTTATCTTTGGATTTGGTCTCTATGAGCTGTTTATTTCAGAGGTTGAAGTGGCAAAAAAAGAGGGTGTTTCTAAGATTTTAGAAGTACACTCTTTAGATGAGCTAAAAGACAAACTTGGAAAAGTTATCGTCATGGTACTTATCGTTAACTTCTTTCAACGAGTTTTATATACCAGCTATAATGGTGCAGTAGATTTGATATACTTTGCAGGTTCTATCTTGGCACTTGCATTAGCACTATATTTTTTACATAAAGGGAGTAATCATTAATGAGTAAAATTTTTGTAGATGCGTGTTTGGGGAAAGAGACCCCATATACGCCCGTATGGATGATGAGACAAGCAGGACGATACCTACCAGAGTATAAAGCAGTTAGAGCAGACGCAGGTAATTTTTTGAATCTTTGTCATAACCCTGCAAAAGCAGCAGAGGTGACCATTCAACCACTTGATATTGTGGGTGTTGATGCAGCTATTCTTTTTACTGATATTTTAGTAATTCCTGATGAGATGGGAATGGATTTGGAGTTTATCACAGGATTTGGTCCAAAGTTTAATGACCCGTTGACCTGCCAAGAGGATTTAGATAGACTCATTGGTGGAAAAGAGGCATCAGATAAGTTAACTTATGTTTATGAGACTATTGAGATATTAAGAGAGCAACTTGATGCTAGAGGTGATGAGATAGCCTTGATTGGTTTTGCAGGTTCTCCTTGGACATTGGCAACCTACATGATTGAGGGACAAGGGACAAAAACTTATAGTTTATGTAAGAAAATGATCTATTCAGACCCTGAACTTCTGCATAATATTTTGGCAAAAGTAACAGAGGTTCTTAAGAGCTATTTAGAAAAGCAGATAGAGTCAGGAGTGGATGTTATACAGATATTTGACTCATGGGCTGCGGCGATTGAGCCAAGTAAGTATGATGAGTTCTCTTGGAAATATATGGTGGAGATAGCTGACTATATTAAGTCTAAGTATCCAAATATACCAATTATTATGTTCCCTAAGGGTATCGCTTCATTTATCGAACAAGGTCTAGTTTATGGAAACTTTGATGTATTTGGTGTGGATTGGGGTACGTCTATGGCACTTGCTAAAGAGAAGCTTGGAGACAAATATGTACTTCAAGGAAACATGGAGCCTACACGTTTATACTCAAAAGAGGCGACAACGGAGTGTGTGGAGTCATTAGCCGAGACTATGAGAGATGGACGACATATCTTTAACTTGGGTCATGGTATTTTACCTGATGTTCCTGTAGAGAATGCAATTCACTTTGTTAAAGAGTGTAAGAGGCTTTCTCAGCGTTAATATTATTTTGGTGCGTTAAAAAATAAACGCACCATCTATATTACTCTTGTATATCTCTTTTATTTGTCGCTTGAATTGGACGGTTATTTGGGAAAGCAAAAAGTGTAAAGAATTTATTAATCTGTGCTCTTGAAGCAGTCAATGGATTTTTATAAACATGCCATTTAACATTTTCGCTACACGGTGGAGTTGTAAGTGAACCCATAAACTGATAGTAATCTTTGTTTTTTGGCATAAGAGCTTTTATATCATCACTACTTAGACCACATTTAGACTCTTCTCCTACTTTTAAACTAGAAAATTTATTCCAAGCTTTTGCTAATGTTGGATTCTCTTCACCCTCTGTAAACATCACAGCAACAACAGCAAGTTTTCCATCATCAGTTGCGTGTACAAAGTGTGCCTCTAGTGGAAAAGCATCTCCATTGATATTATTTTCACTTGGTACATGAAAGTGAAACTGTTTAAGTTTATAATCTGCACCATCAATTTTCAAAGCACTACCATCTTTGATATTTACTTGGACAGTATGACCATTGTTAATAATACTTGTTGAACCTGTTTTATAGTTCAATGCAAGAGCTTTTAAATCAGCATCTTTAGAGGCTACAACATTGATTGGTGATTGCTGTTTACCCTCTGAACACATATTAAACTCTTTTTTAACTTCACTCCAGTGACTAGGTCCAACATCTCCCATATATCCCCAATGTTTAGCGTGTGATTTCTCTTTAGTGCTATTTTCATCAGCTTGAAGTGATGTGCTTAGTAGTAGTGTAGTTAAGGCAATTGCCGAGTATGTTATGATTTTTTTCATTTTTTTCCTTTTTTATCTCTTTTTTGTGAAAATTTATTATATCAAAAATATTGATAAAGAATCAATAAAAGTTAATATTTAACTTAGTATAATTTTATGAAACATAAATAGTGAGTAAAGTATGAATATAATATTTGGTCCAGTTAACTCCAGACGCTTTGGAAAGTCCTTGGGGATTGATTTGAGTCCAAGCAAAAAACAGTGCAATTTTGACTGTCTCTATTGTGAGCTTGACCCTGCAAAAACTGTAGATAGTTATGAAGATGTAATTTCTGTAGAGGAGATTATAAAGGCTTTAACACTCTCTTTGGAAAACCATCAAGATATTGACGCTTTGACGGTAACTGCCAATGGTGAGCCTACACTCTACCCTGATTTATCAGAGCTTATGGAGGAGATAGATAAAATAAAAGGCTCTATCAAGACATTAATTCTCTCTAATGCTGCTAAGATTCATGAAGATAAAATCCAAGAGGCACTATTGAAGTTTGATACAGTTAAGCTCTCACTCGATTGTGCCTCAATGCGTTGTTTGAAACGTTTGGATAGGTCTCATGAGGGTATTGATGTGGAGATGATAAAAGAGGGAATGTTAAGTTTTAAAGCTAAATTTAAAAAACCTTTAATCATTGAGATACTCATGGTAAAAGGTATAAATGATAGTGATGCAGAGATAGAAGCATTAAACTCTTATCTCCTAACACTAAATCCTACACGCATAGATATCGGCACGATTGATAGACCACCTGCTTATAAAGTAGAGGCTTTGAGCTATGAGGAGTTACGTGAAATATCTTTAAAGTTTGATAGCTCTTTATCCATATATATCGCTTCTCGTAAAAAAGTAGAGAAAAAACCATCATTTTATAGTCGAGAGGATATTTTAGATACTATTAAAAAACGTCCATTGACCCAAGAGGATATTGATGTCTTGTTTGATGAAAAAAGTAAAGATGAGTTACAGGTTTTGCTCAATGAGAAAGAGATAAAGATAGTTAATAGCAGTGAATATGATTTTTTTATACGATAATAGCTAGAAATTTAAAAAAACTCTTGACATCAAAGGAAAAATCCCCTATAATCGCACTCCACAAAAGATGTGGAGATTGTTCCGAATTAGCTCAGCGGTAGAGTAGGTGACTGTTAATCACTTGGTCGCTGGTTCGAATCCAGCATTCGGAGCCATATTTACAACCATTATCTTTTGAAATTTAATTTCATATGTTCCGAATTAGCTCAGCGGTAGAGTAGGTGACTGTTAATCACTTGGTCGCTGGTTCGAATCCAGCATTCGGAGCCACTTTTTATCTAAAAAGAAGTGAAAGATAAATCTGATCATAACTAACTTTTTTATCAAATGCATCAAAAATTGCTCTTAATCGTAACTTCCCATTTTCATTAAAATTCTCTTCTATTTTTTCAGACTCTAACTGTAGTATAATTTTATGTATCGGTTTTAATAGTTTATCACTTGGTCTAAATTTTTCTAAATCTAAACTCTTATCTTCCTCTTTTAATCTAATGAGATGTGTAATAATGGTGCTTTGTTTTAAATTTCTATTTTCGGATAACTCTTTAAGATTTTTTGACTTTTCTATCAATGCTTTTGTTTTTAGATGAGTTGGTGTGTCATCTTTTTGTTTGATAGTTTTTCCCTGTTTCATTCTCTTTTTCTCCTCCTCAATTGCTACAAAACTGATAAGCCCACCTAAATATGATATATAACTCATAGCTTTTTTATCTTGCTCCTCTTGTGTTATATTCTCTATCTCTTTTGTTGCTCTTTTTGAAGCCTCTTTAATTGGATTGTCTATACGTAAGATAAGAGGGTCAACGCTTAGTGCCATATCATTAAACCCCATTAGACGTAACCCCTCAATGTTTCTGATACGAGAGAGTGCCACATATCCTTGTCCTACCTCAAATGTTTTTGATAAATCTATCTCGGCCGCGTCTAGTGTCATTCCTTGCGATTTATGGATAGTGATTGCCCATGCTAGGCGTAGAGGAGTTTGAGAGATGGTGGCTATGGTTTCAGCTTTGTCATTCTCTATAGTCCAATCCTCAGGAACTACTCTGATAATCTTTCCCTCTGAAGTCTTAACCAAGGGGATATCGTTATCAAAACCCATGACAACACCTGTTGTTCCATTGAGATAACCTTTTTCTGGATTGTTTTTAATAAATATAACAACAGCATCTTTTTTTAGTGTCAACTCCTCTAAAACTAGTGCTGTTTTAAAGATTTTTTCTATATTTCTAGCACTTCCCTTTGAGCTAAATTTAAAAAGTTTAGCAGGGGTCTCTAGTCTATTTAGCTCCTCTAGGTTTATTCTATCTACATCTACATTGTGTGTATATAGTTTGGTCGGTTGATGTTGACCACCTAATTGACTCATATATCTACTCTCAAGTAGCTCATACGACTTTTGTGAGATGTTTGCAGAGCGTATCTCATCAAGAATCCCTATAAGCCTCTCATCATTTTGTCTAAACTTCTCATCAAGATAACAACTTTTTAAATCCAAGCTTTTCCAAGCAGGGGATTGCCAAGCAAAACGTTTCTCTTTGAACTCTCTACTCACAGGAGGCAACTGAAAAAAATCTCCTGAAATTATAACTTGTACTCCACCAAACGGTGCAGGAGAGTTTTTAAAAGCCCTTAAAATTCTATCCATAGAGGAGAAAATTTCAGGTGATACCATAGAGACTTCATCTATTATCAATATCTTTAATTTTGAAAATCTACTTTTTAGATAACTTTTTTCCAATAAAAACTTAACATACTGATTATCTACCACACTGTCACGAATTCCCAATGCAAAAAATGAGTGAATGGTCTGTCCTTTGAGATGTGAAGCCGCAATTCCTGTTGGAGCAACAATAGTAGGGTAAATTTGTCGTTCATGTAGATATTGTATAAATTGTTGTAAAAGATATGTCTTTCCTGTTCCTGCTGAACCTGTTATAAAAACATTATGTCCAAGTTTTAGAATATTAAGTGCCGTATTTTGCTTCATAGTAAGATTCTTTTTTTAGATTTTTGTTATTTTAACATAAGAAGTCATGCTTGGTTTAAAATATGTCAGATTGTCATATTTTTCTAGGAGTTTTTAAAAAAAGTGGTTAAATAGGAGTAAAATACTCTTATTTAAAATTTTCTTTTCATTTTCTATTTAAGTTTATCTTTTTTTATGCTAAAATCATTTTTAATTAAAATATATTATAAGGAAAAAATATGTCAGAACAGATTTTTAACCCCAACCCAGAATTCGCAAAAGACGCAGCAGTAAACTCAATGGAGGCTTATTGGAAGCTACAAAACAGAGCCATTTCAGATTATGAAGGTTTTTGGAAAGATTTTGCTGATGAAAAAATCGACTGGATAGAACCTTACGATACTGTTCTTGACGAGAGTGATGCGCCTTTTTATAAGTGGTTTAGCAATGGGAAGCTAAATGTTTCTAACCAATGTATCGACCGACACCTAGCAGAAAAATCAGAGCAAAACGCTATTATTTTTGAAGGAGACAAGGGGGATGTTCAACATATCACTTACGGTCAACTCTCAGAACGTGTTAATAAATTAGCAAACCTTCTTAAAAACAAGTTCAATGTTAAAAAAGGTGATAGAGTAGTTCTCTATATGCCAATGATTCCAGAAGCTGCATACGCAATGTTGGCATGTACACGTTTGGGTGCGATTCACTCTATTGTATTTGGTGGATTTTCTTCAGAAGCACTAAAAGATAGAATCGAAGATGCAGGTGCAAAACTTGTTATCACAGCAGATGGAGCGTTCCGTAAAGGTAAACCATATATGCTAAAGCCAGTGGTTGATGATGCTCTAAGTGATGGTTCAGAGAGTATTGAAGCTGTTTTAGTTGTAAAAAGAAATAATGAAGAGATTACTTGGGTAGAGGGTAGAGACCACTCTTACAATGAGTTAATAGAAGCAGAGTCTGATGTTTGTCCATTTGAGCCAATGGATTCAGAAGACCCACTTTTTTTACTCTATACATCAGGTTCAACAGGTAAACCAAAAGGTGTTCAACACTCAACAGCAGGTTATATCCTTTGGGCTCAAATGACAATGGAGTGGGTATTTGATTTACGTAAAGATGATGTTTACTGGTGTACAGCAGATATTGGTTGGATTACAGGACATACTTACATCGTTTATGGACCACTTGCCGCTGGTGGAACAACCCTTATGTTTGAAGGTGTACCAACCTATCCAGACGCTGGACGAGCATGGAAAATGGTTCAAGACCATAACATTACTCAATTCTATACAGCACCTACAGCGATTAGACTGCTTCATAAAACAGGTGAAGATGAGCCAAAGAAATATGACCTATCTAAATTAAGAGTTCTAGGAACAGTTGGAGAGCCAATCGACCCACCTGCATGGAAATGGTACTATGAAGTAGTTGGAAATAGCAAATGTTCAATTGTCGATACCTACTGGCAAACAGAGACAGGTGGACAGATGATTAGCCCACTTCCAGGTGCAACACCTATTAAACCTGGGTGTGCAACATTTGCTCTGCCAGGGATTATTGCTGAAATCATCGAAGAGGATGGAACACCAACACCTGTGGGAGAAAAAGGTTTCATGTGTATTACAAAACCTTGGCCATCAATGATTAGGAACATCTGGAATGACTCTGAAAGATTCAAAAAATCTTACTTTGGGGATTGTAAAAAAGATGGGGAACCAGTCTACTTCACAGGAGACGGTGCAATGATAGCCGAAGATGGATACATTACCATTACAGGACGAACCGATGACGTTATCAACGTATCAGGTCACAGAATGGGAACAGCAGAAGTAGAAGCAGCGATTAAAAAGCATGACTCAGTTGCAGCTGTAGCTGTTGTTGGAAAACCCCATGAGATTAAAGGTGAGGGAATCTTTGCGTATATCGTATTAAAAGACCCAAGCGAAGCGAGTGAAGATTTAAAAATCGCTATTAATAAAGTGATTAAAAAAGAGATTGGTGCTATTGCTCTATGTGATGCGATAGCTTTTGTTCCTGATGTTCCTAAGACGCGTTCTGGAAAGATTATGAGACGTATTTTGCGTTCGATTGCAAAAGGCGAGGAGATTACTCAAGATACTTCTACGCTTGAAGACCCTAGTATTGTTGGGGTTATTGAGAAGATCGTTAATAAATAATTTTTTGCCTAATGCTATAAGCCAAGTTTGCTATAATCACAAAATTATAACACATTTAATAAAAGGTAATATTTATGGCAATTTCAACCGTTAATTCAACAGAAGAGTTTAAAGCATTGGTAGCAGAGGTAACAGGACAAGAGGGATACAGAGAGCCTATCGCATTTGGTATCGCTAGAGTAGACAGAGGTCAGAAAAATGCAGATAAAGTTCTTCAAGCTAACTATTCAGTTGTAAACTGGAGTGAGAACTTTGGTTCAGCAGCTGTGTTTATCAAAGCACTTCAAGAGGCAAAATGTGATGTTGACTTTTCAGGTTCTGAATTTGTAGCAACTATCAATGATAATTTTGTCTCTAATGCAATGTCAGCTTTTGCTCCTTATATTGGAGAGGCTACAGGTGATGCTCACAAAAATGTACAAGTAATAAAAGCTCTATCAACAATGGAAGATTTAGCTAGAAATTTTAGAATTACATTTCTTTTTGCCGATGAAGCATCACAAAGTGTAGAGGCAGTTTATCTTAAACTTTATGCTCTTTCACTTGGAAAAGCTCCTCTTAGAAGTTTAAATCTTGATGGTGCATTTGGAATTTTATCAAATGTAGCATGGGTAGGAAATACTCCTTATGAGTTAGAGTATCTAAGAGATAATGAGATAGAGATGAAGCTTAATGGTACATTCCCAAATATCGACAGTGTAGATAAATTCCCAAGATTTTTACAGCATATTATCCCTGCTGATAATACAAGAATATTAGAGGCTTCAAAAGTAAGAATGGGAGCTCAATTAGCAGGTGGAACTACTGTTATGCCAGGTGCTTCATATATCAACTTTAATGCAGGAACATTAGGTTCGGTTATGGTTGAGGGTAGAATTTCTAGTTCTGCTATTGTCGGTGCAGGTTCTGATATAGGTGGGGGTGCTAGTATTTTGGGTGTTCTTAGTGGAACAGATGGAAACCCAATCTCTATTGGTGAAAATACACTTCTTGGAGCAAACTCAACTTGTGGTATTCCTCTTGGTGATGCTTGTATTATTGATGGTGGTGTGGCTATTTTTGCAGGAACAAAAGTTAAAATTCATGTTGATGAGTTAGCTAAAATAAATGAAGCAAATCCAAAAGCTGGTTTAGAGAACATTGAGATATTTAGAGCAGATGCACTTCAAGGGTTGAGTGGTCTTCACTTTAGACAAGACTCAACTACAGGTGAAATTGTGGTTAATAGAAGTACAAGAGAAGTAAAGCTAAACGCTGAACTTCATTAGGAGATAGATATGGAAGAGTTAGATATCATTAAACGTGTCTTTCTCTTGGGTATTTCCAAGAGAGAAGAGGGTGAGAGTATGAAAACTACTATGGAAATTCTAGTTGAAACAGGAATGTTTGAAGGTGGAATGAAAGAGGCAAAACAGGTTTTAGAGGAGCTTAAAACTTCTGGTCATATTGCAGGTGATAATCTCTCTATAATAGGGGTTATGGAAGCTGATAAGGCAGAGAGAGACTTTAAACAGTAAGGATTTACTTATGCGTGTAGATAAATGGTTAGCAGCCGTAAATGTAATAAAAAGAAGAACTATCGCTTCTGATATGGTAAAAAGTGGTGTGGTTTTTATAAATGATATGAAAGCAAAAGCTAGTAAAAATGTGGCTATTGGTGATAAGATAACGATTGAGTATCTAAAAGGTGCTAAAAATTATGAAGTTCTACAGATACCTACCACCAAAACTATTCCAAAAAGTCAAAAAGATGAGTACGTAAAAGAGCTGTAGGTTCGGTATCACCGAACACTAATAAAGGAGCATAAGATGAACCAAACCAAAGAGCAGTTCGAACAACTGTTTAATAATAAACTATCAACCAAAGAGGCACAAGAGTTTCTAATTGAGCTTTATCAAAAAGGTGAAACTTTTGAAGATATAGCAATGGCTGCTTCTGTGATGCGTGAACACTCAATAAAGCTATCTCTATCACAAGAGTTACAAGATAAGGCGATTGATATTGTAGGTACAGGTGGAGATAAGAGTGGAAGTTTTAATATCTCTACAACTGTATCTCTACTTTTAGCCTCTTTGGGTTCAGTAGTAGCAAAACATGGAAATAGAAGCATCACCTCTAATTCAGGCTCTGCTGATCTCTTAGAGAGGCTTGGTGTTAATCTTAACCTCTCTGTTGAGCAACAGGTTAAGATGCTTGAAGAGACGGGTTTTTGTTTTATTTTTGCCATGAACCATCACCCTGCTATGAAACATATTATGCCTATTCGTAAATCTATTGAGCATCGTACTATCTTTAATATTTTGGGTCCACTTACGAACCCTGCTAGAGCTAAAAAGTATCTTTTGGGTGTTTTTTCTCCTGATTATATTGAGCGAATAGCAAAAGCGTTAAATGAGCTTGATACCTCACGTGCTTTTGTGGTGAGTAGTGATGATGGAATGGATGAGATATCGTTGGCAACGACTAGTCAGTTTGCCTATGTTGAGGGAGGGATAGTCTCACAAGGGGTTATTGACCCAGAGGAGTTTGGATTTAAATTAGCTCCAAAAGAGGCGATACTTGGTGGCTCTGCTTTGGATAATGCAGGAATTACACGAGATATATTTAGTGGAGAAGCAACAGATGCACAGAGAGATATAATTGTCTTAAATGCAGGATTTGCTCTTTTTACTGATAACAAGGCTAGAGATATGCAAGAGGCGTTTGAGATAGCTAGAGATGGCTTGGCTAGTGGTAAAGCAAGAAAGCATTTAGAGCTAATATCCCAAGTTTCAAATAGAGTGTAGGTGTGACCATGTCACATAAAGAGATAGTTGCCTCACTAGATGAACTTGATATAGTTGTTAATTATCTGAATGAAACAGTTCTTCAAAATAGTATAATTTTTTTAACAGGTAATCTTGCATCAGGAAAAACCACACTAACAGCGAAGATAGCTAAATCAAAAGGGATAGAGGGAGAAGTTACTTCACCTACTTTTTCACTTCAACAGTGCTACTCTATGGACTTTTATCACTATGACCTATATAGAATAGAGAATGAAGAGTTTATGGCACTTGGACTTTTTGAGGAGTTTGAGAAGTCAGGTTGGCATATGGTAGAGTGGGGTGATGATGAGTTAAAAGATTTCTTGGTTAATGCAGGTTATGAGGTCTATACCGTAACTATTACCCCTTTTGAAGATAGGCGAAAATATATAATTGAGAAGAGCATATGATACATACCCTAGAGGCTAAAAATTTATCTAAGACAATTAAAAAAACAAAAATTATTCATGATGTAACGCTAAAGGTATCTTCTTGTGAGATTGTTGGTCTGCTTGGACCAAATGGAGCAGGTAAGAGTACCTCTTTTTATATGATATGTGGGGTAACCGATGCCACTACAGGTGAGGTTACTTTAGATGGAGAGGATATCACTAAACTGCCTCTAAGTGCAAGGGCAAAGCTTGGTATTGGTTATCTTCCACAAGAGTCAAGTATCTTCAAAGATTTAACTGTAGAGGATAATCTTCTTATGGCAGCTAAAGCGATGAGGTTAGATATGAAGTTAGCTAATAAGAGAATAGGGGATTTGCTAAATCTATTTAATATTGAGCCTATTCGTAAAAGATTTGGTATTCAGCTAAGTGGTGGAGAGAGACGGCGTGTTGAGATTGCCAGAGCATTAGTTGCTCAACCAAAATTTCTTCTACTCGATGAGCCGTTTGCAGGAGTTGACCCAATTTCAGTAGAGGATATTCAAAATATTATAAAGCAGTTGATAGAGTTGGATATGGGGGTGCTTATTACCGACCATAATGTACGGGAAACTTTGGGTATATGTGATAGAGCATATGTGATGCGAAGTGGCGAGATGTTAGCTGAGGGTACGAGCCAAGAGATTATGGAAGATGAAAATGTAAGAAAATACTATTTGGGTGAGAATTTTAGTTTTTAATTAATAAGGTCGGTGAACCGACCCTACTATATTAAAGTCCTATTTTAAGGGCATTTAATGTTTCGTAAGTGATTCCACCTGTTGCTAGTGAATTATCTCTTTGGTATTTATCAAGTGCTACACGTGTATCACGTCCTAGAACACCATCAATTTTACCAGGGTTATAGTTTTCAGCTTGTAGTGCATTTTGAATACTTAAAATAACATCTTTGTTCATGTTTGTCTGACAAAGAATTCTCTCCCAACCTTGAGTTGCATCTGTGATTTTCTTTCTCTTTTTAAGAAGTTTGTATTCAGCTTCAATAGGAATTTTAATCTCTTTTGCTTCTGTAACTAGTTTCTTAACTTTCATATCTTTGAATGTCGCTTCAATAGCAACCTCTTTTGTTGTTGCAGGTGTATCAAGCACTGTTTTTGTAATTTTTTTAGATACTGCTGCTTGTTCTATTAGACAGATTCTATGTCCTGTACTGCTCCAACCTTTTTCAACTGATTGACCAACTTTTATCCATGCAAAGTCAGATTTAACATCAAGTACTTTTTTCTTAATGGTCTCTTTAACTTCAGGGATAGTAATTTTTTTAACAGTTGCTTCTGAGATAAGTTTTTTAACTTTGATTGTTTTTGTTTTAGCTGCTATCTCAATAATTTTAGTGGTAGCAGGAGATTTAACCACACGTTTTTTGATGATTTTGTATTTAGCAGGTACTTTTACCAAACACATAATATCACCAGTTGCACCGTTTACTTTTTGAGCAGGATTATGACCTTTTTTCCATACAGTCTTCTCTTTTTCAACAAGAATTCTCTCCTCTTTAAACTCATAAGTAGCAGGAACTTCAACAGTCTTTTTTCCAGCAGGGCTTATTTCAATGGTCTTCTCCACCATCTCATATTTAGCAGGAATTATTTCAGTTTTTTCACTCTGGGCTCTAGTTACAACCTCTTCTGTTACGGTTTTATATTTTGCTGGAGTAAAATACTCTTTATAACACGTTCCAGGTACAGTACTATCTAAATCAACACCTTTAAGCTTCGCAGCTACTAAAATCTCTTTACTCACAGGTGCCGCAACTCTATTGGTACTAGTTTTCCAGATACGTGTAGCTGGTTGTATCTCAATGGTCTCTACAACTTTTTTATACTTAGCAGGAACTGGAATAATTTTTTTACTCGCAGGAGTAATTTGTACTTTTTCGCTAGTCCACTCATATTTAGCAGGAATAATTTTGATTTTTTCAGAAGCCTCTTTTACTAAAACTCTCTCTTCGACTGTTTTGTATTTAGCAGGTAGTACTACCTTTGCATAACACTCTCCTGCTTTAGCATTTGGTGGGATGAGTGATGCCTGGTTAGCATTTGCATATGCTAAAGGTAGCAGTAAACCTACCAATAGATGCGAGTATTTTATTTTCATTATATCTCCTTTGGGTTATCATATATTTATCGTGTAAAGTATTATAGTCTTTTATTCTTTAAAATAAAATTGTATAGTTTTATAAAATCTTTAATACTTTATAACCCTTTTAGCAAAACTTTGTAAAGTTCATCAACCATATTATCGTTAATATGAATGCTACTCTTGGTATCAAAAAGAGTAAAAATAAGATTTTTTTCATAAGCATTAGCATAGATACAGCTAGGGTGAGCTGGAATATATGCTCTCATTAAGCCAACCATATCATCAAGTGGCTCTTCACAAACATAGCAAAAATCATTGTCATAAACTCTTCCCTCATGTTCCAATAGTTTTAAATATCCCTCTACTGCTAACCTTTTTGGACTCTGTTTGTCCCATTTTTTAGCAAGGCTTAATAATAGGTTCAAATAAAAACTTTCTACATGAGTAGTCTCTTGTAGGTGTGTATTAAATAGTTTAATGAAGTTTTGCCAAATTAATAGATGATTTGTCCAAAATAACCAAGGAAAGCCCATATGAGATATTTTTCTTATTTTTGGCATAAAATTTCCATTATTCTCTTCTATCTCAAAATCAATAAAATTACCAATTTGAAGTATAGAGTGTCTTGCTCCAAAGAATCTATAGTAGCTTTGAACGCTATTATTGCTAAGAACTGTAACAATAATATCTTCATTTTTTGCTTTTCTTATATTAAGAATAAATCCACGCATTACTTTAAAGCTCTTTTGATAATATCTACCTTATTTGGGGGATAACTATTTATTATAGTGGAAACCTATCACATTTTAAATTAAGGTTGGTTTATGGAAAAACTTTTCACGTCATTTAAAGACAATTGTGGTTTTGGACTGTTGGCATCAATTGACAACAGACCTACACACAAAAATTTGGAAGATGCTATCACTTCACTAGAGAGAATGATGCACAGGGGAGCAGTTGCTGCAGATGGTAAGAGTGGAGATGGTTCAGGACTTCTTCTCTCTATACCAAAGTCATTTATGCTGAAAGAGGCAAAGAAGCAGAGAGTTGAGCTTCCAGATCAGTATGCTATCGCTATGGTATTTAACAAAGATGAGAGAGATTTTGAGGTATTTGAAAAGTATTGTGATGCTAATGATTTAAGAGTTATTATGAGAAGAGAAGTGCCTGTTGATACCAATGCACTTGGAGAGTATGCTTTAAATCTTCTGCCAAATATAACACAAATTTTTGTTGTTCCAAACTCGATTATGTCATATAAAAGATTTGATGCGATGGTCTACTTGACACGTAAAGAGATAGAGCATGAGCTAAAGGGAAGTAATCTTTATATTACCTCTTTTTCTAGCTCTACAATCTCTTACAAGGGACTGGTGATGCCAACGCATATCAAAGAGTTTTATGTAGATTTGCAAGATGAAGAGTTTCAGATTTCATTTGCACTTTTTCACCAACGATTTTCTACCAATACCTTGCCAGAGTGGCGATTGGCTCAACCGTTTAGAACCATTGCACATAATGGTGAGATAAACTCTGTAACAGCAAATAGATTTAATGTTGCTATTAAGAGAGGTTCTCTAAAATCAAAACTCTTTTCAGATGAGGAGTTGGGGCGAATCTCGGCTATTATTCAAGAGGATATGAGTGATTCAGCTAGTTTAGATAACTTTTTAGAGTTTTTACACGCAAATGGTATGGACTTCTTTAAGTCGGCAAGAGCATTGCTTCCTGCACCGTGGCACAACTCACCACATATGGATGCTAAGTTAAAAGCATTTTATGAGTTTACCTCTGCTTGTTATGAGCCGTGGGATGGTCCTGCTGCTGTGAGTATGACAAATGGTCGTTTTATCGGTTGTGTGATTGATAGAAATGGACTTAGACCTTCTAAATATATTATTACCAAAGATAATCGACTACTAATCTCTTCTGAGTATGGTGTACTTAAGATACCTGATGAGGATATTGTTGAGAGAGGAAAGTTAAACTCTGGTGAGATGATGGGGCTTGACCTAAAAACTGGTGAGATACTTACAAATAGTGATATTAACGACTATATAAAAACAGGTGTACCTTATGGTAAGTGGCTCAATGAAAATATGACTTATCTTCAAGAGTATGAGTTTGAAGGAGAGTTAGACCCAATTGACCATAAAGAGATGGAGTCTAAGCAGCGTTACTTTAATTATACTTTAGAGCTTATGAGAGAAGTTATTCGCCCTATGATGAAAGAGGGTAAAGAGACCACTTCTGCGATGGGTGATGATACACCTTTGGCAGCTTTTTCTAATGAGCAGAGAAACTTTACTGATTTCTTTAGACAAAAATTTGCACAGGTGACCAACCCTCCTATTGACCCTATTCGTGAGAAATCTGTGATGAGTTTAAATACAGGATTTGGACCTATCAACAATGTTCTTGAAGAGTGTGAAAATAATGCAAAGCGTATAAAAACTACTCTACCTATTATGTCGGAGCAACGTCTTAAGCTACTTTTGGAGTTTGGTGATGAGTCAAATGCCAAGTTTAACACAAGATATAAGGCAAAAAATTATAGTACGGTTTTTGAGAGTGACCTAGAGAGTTCTCTTAAAAATTTGGTAGATATGATTGTCTTAGATGTAAAAGATAATGGAGTAAGAACCATTACACTTGATGATAGAGCTATAGATGAGAGTAGCAAAGCGATACCGATGTTGATGGTTATTGGGCATTTAAATGATAAACTACTTGCTGCTAAGTTGCGACACTTAACAAGTCTTATACCTATCACAGGAGAGGTGTTCGACCCTCATTCGGCTGCTCTTATGCTGGGTTATGGTGCAACTGCTATTCACCCTTACTTACTATTTTATACTATTGAAGCATTGGTTAAAGATGGTGATGATGCACAGGTTATTCTTAAAAAATCAAGAAGAGCTATAGGTGCAGGTATTCTTAAAATTATGTCCAAGATGGGTATCTCTACATTGGCAAGTTACAGACACTCAAAACTCTTTGATGTTATTGGTCTTAGTGATAAAATAGTTGCTGACTGTTTTAATGGTTCTCATGGTCTCCTCTCAGGGCTTTGTTATGCAGATATTGAAGAGAGACTTAACTCTAACCATGCAAGAGCATTTACAGACGCTTTTGATGGTAAAGCTAAAGCACTCTATAAAGGTGGGTTCTACAAGTATAAAAGTGGTGAGGAGTTTCATGACTTTTCACGTGCTACTATTGTTGCTATTCAAGCTTCTGCTGATACGGGTGACAAAAATGAGTATGAAAAATTAAAAGTTTTAGTGGACAAGAGAGACAAGAAATTTATTCGTGACTTCTATGAGTTGACAAGTGATAGAGAAGCTATTTCTATTGATGAGGTAGAGTCAAAAGAGGCTATCTTAAAAAGATTCTCTTCTGCTGCTATGTCTATGGGTTCTATCTCACAAGAGGCTCATGAGACTTTGGCAGTGGCGATGAACCGTTTGGGTGGGAAGTCTAACTCGGGTGAGGGTGGTGAAGACAAAAGAAGACTCCATGACCCTGAACTGAACTCAAAAATTAAACAGATAGCCTCTGGAAGATTTGGAATTACTCCTGAGTACTTACGTTCAGCAGAAGAGATTCAGATTAAAGTTGCTCAAGGTGCAAAACCAGGTGAGGGTGGACAGCTTCCTGGAGCGAAGGTTACACCACTTATTGCAAAACTGCGATATACAAAACCAGGGGTAACACTGATTTCACCTCCACCTCACCATGATATCTACTCTATTGAGGATTTGGCACAGCTTATCTTTGATATGAAACAGATAAACCCAAAGGCAAAAGTTGCCGTTAAATTGGTATCTACAGCAGGAGTAGGGACTATTGCCGCAGGTGTGGCAAAATGTTATGCTGACAAGATTATTATCTCAGGTGCTGATGGTGGTACGGGTGCTGCACCTATTGGTTCTATTCGTTTTACAGGTAACCCTTGGGAGCTTGGGCTTATAGAGGCTCACAATGCACTAAAAGCAAATGGACTTAGAGAAAAAGTAACGCTTGAAACTGATGGTGGGTTAAAAACAGCTCTTGATGTTGTAAAAGCTGCGATATTTGGGGCAGAAGAGTACGCATTTGGTACAGCTGCATTAGTTGTTGTAGGTTGTAGAATGTTCCGTGTTTGTCACCTAAATAGTTGTGGTGTAGGAGTTGCAACACAAGACCCAAGACTACGAGAGAGATTTACAGGTAATGTGGATAAAGTTATTAATTATTTTACTTTACTTGCTGAAGATGTACGTGAAATTCTTGCATCACTTGGGTATAAATCACTTGAAGAGATAGTAGGTAAAAATGATTTACTAAAAGTTATAGATGATGAGTTTGCTAAGAAGTTCTCGTTTGAAAATCTACTCTATAAGGTTGATGGAATTAATACTTGTCAAGAGCCATTTAATGAGCCTTATGATGATAATGCATTTGAGAAAGAGTTGGTTGAAAAGTTAATGCCAACTATTAAAGACCCATCGACTCCAATAACTTTAGATTTAGAGATAGACAATCTAAAAAGAAGTTTTGCAACTAGAATTTCAGGTGAGATAGCAGAGCTTTATGGAGATGTAGGTCTACCTAGAAACACTATTAATTTAAATCTAAGAGGAAAAGCAGGACAATCACTTGGAGCACTGCTCTCTGAGGGTATAGCAATTAAATTAAGAGGTGCAGGAAATGATTATGTTGGTAAAGGTATGAGTGGTGGTTCTATCTGTATTAGCTCTCCACTACAAAATGCTTCATTAGCAGGAAATACTTGTCTCTATGGTGCAACAGGTGGGCGACTCTATGTGACAGGTTCAGTAGGTGAGAGATTTGCAGTTCGTAACTCTGGAGCTAATGCAGTAGTAGAGGGGACAGGTGACCACCCATGTGAGTATATGACAGGTGGAATAGTTCTTATTCTTGGTAAAACAGGAACAAACTTTGGTGCTGGTATGACAGGTGGTTTGGCATTTGTTTATGATGAGACCAATGAGTTCTTTGAAAAAGTAAACAGAGAGTTAGTAGAAGCGATACGAATTGATACAGACGAGAGAGACCAAGAGATGTTTATGATGAAGAGACTTTTACAGAAGTATTATGAAGAGACAAAGAGTGCAAAAGCTAAGATGATTTTGGATAATCTTAGAATAGAAATATCTAAATTTTGGATGGTAGCCCCTAAAAATATGGAAGCTACTTTAATTGTAGAGAAGAAAGGGGAGTAGTCTTAAAATTTATCTTTATAAATTTTACTTAATTTAATTATTATCTATTTTTGCTATTATAGCCCAACAAAAAATAACTATTTTTTAGTAAAATAAATAGGAGAAGATAATAGATGAAACTAGAATGTTATCCCTGTAAAGAGGGCCTCTACGACCCAGAATTTGAACATGATGCTTGTGGTGTGGGCTTTGTAGCCCACTTAAAAGGTGAGCAGTCACATAATATTGTAGCACTTGGGTTGGAGCTTTTGACTAACTTAGAACACAGAGGGGCTGTAGGAGCTGAGAAGAACTCAGGAGATGGTGCTGGTATTTTGACACAGATGCCAGATAGGTTTCTGCGAAGAGTTGTGAAGAATAGTAGCAGTATTGATTTACCTCCGTTTGGCTCTTATGGTGTTGGAGTTGTTTTTGTTCCACGTGAGCCTGATGCTTATTCTGAGACTCAGAGTATTGTAGAGCAGTGTATCGAAGATATGGGTCAAGAGTGTTTGGGATGGAGAAAAGTTCCTACAGAGAACTCATCACTTGGTGAGAGTGTCAAAGGTGTTGAGCCTATTGTCAAGCAGGTTTTTATTAAAAAGGCTGATGATATTGATACAGAAACATTTGAGAGAAAGCTTTTTGTTATACGAAAATATATACAATCAAAAGTTACAGCTTCATCAGTTAGAGGTACGGGGTATTTCTATATGCCATCTATGTCTAGTAAAACTATCTCTTATAAAGGGCAGTTGATTACAGAGCAGTTGCCTCTATATTTTCCTGATTTAGAAGAGGATGATTATGAGTCAGCTATAGCACTAGTTCACAGTCGTTTCTCTACCAATACTTTCCCATCATGGGCATTGGCTCAACCTTTTAGATATATCGCTCATAATGGTGAGATAAATACGCTAAAAGGTAATATCAACTGGATGAGGGCTAGGCAGTCGCTTTTAAGCTCTAAATTATTTACAGATGATGAGCTTGATAAAATCTATCCATTTTTGATTAATGAAGATAAGGGTTCGGATAGCTCTGTTTTAGATAATGTTATAGAACTTCTTACTCTTGCTGGACGCTCTTTGCCTCATGTTATGACTATGATGATTCCAGAGGCGTGGAGAGATGAGGAGATGAGTGAAGATAGAAGAGCATTTTATGAGTATCATGCTACTTTTATGGAGCCGTGGGATGGCCCTGCTTCTGTGGCGTTTACAGATGGTAAGGTTGTGGGTGCTACGCTTGATAGAAATGGGCTTAGACCGTCACGATACTCTTTGACCAAAGATAATATCTTGGTGATGGGTTCTGAGCAAGGGGCGTTAGAGTTTCCTAGTGAAGATATCGTAATGAAAGGGAGACTGCAACCTGGAAAAATGTTCTTGGCTGATTTGGAGCAGGGTAGAATTATCCCTGATGATGAGTTAAAAGAGAGTATGGCTACGGCGTATCCTTATAAAGAGTGGGTAAAAAATCAGAAGATAAATCTTGATGATTTAGCACTCGACCATGAGATTTGTCAACCAAATCATGAGACGGTAAAACAGAGACAGAAGTGTTATGCTTATACGGTTGAGGATTTGAAGACTATTATCACTCCTATGGCAAACACTGCTTATGAGGCTACAGGCTCTATGGGTAATGATGCGGCATTGGCTGTTTTGTCTCACCGTTCAATTAATTTATATAACTATTTTCATCAGCTGTTTGCACAGGTAACAAATCCACCGATTGACCCTATACGAGAAGAGTCGGTAATGTCTTTGGTATCTTATATCGGTTCACAAGGAAATCTATTTCAAGAGTTAGATGAGGATAGAAACTTTATCAAGCTATCAACACCTATTTTAGATAATGAGCAGATGGCAAAGCTTAAAGGTATTAGCAAGTTTAATTTTAAAGCTAAATCTATAAGTATACTCTTTGATGCAGATAAAAAAGGAGATATGAGAGATGCTCTTGAAAATGTGAAGCAAGAGGCATCTAAAGCAGTAGAGGAGGGGTATGAGGTTATTATCCTATCTACTAGAGGAGTAAATGAGAATTTAGCCCCTATTCCAACACTTTTGGCAACCTCTGCTGTGCATCAGCATCTTATCAAAGAGGGTACAAGAACCTCTTGTGGTTTGGTTATTGAGTCTGCTGAACCTAGAGAGATACATCACTTTGCAACGCTTATTGGGTTTGGAGCAAATGCTATTAATCCATTCTTGGCGTTTGAGACTATTGAAGATATGCGAAAGAGAAAGCTTATTAGAGAGGATTTAACCCAAGAGGAGGCAGTTACTAACTATATCACTGCTATTGGCAAGGGTATCTTTAAAATCATGTCAAAGATGGGAATCTCTACTATTCGTTCATATACAGGAGCTCAGATATTTGAAGCTGTTGGTCTTGGTGATAAGTTAGTAGAGGAGTATTTTACAGGAACACCATCGAGAATTGGTGGGATTGAGATAGATACACTAGAGCAGGAGACGCTACTGTGTCACACATTGGCATACTCTAATCAGATAGTTGAATCTAATAGTTTGGGTGTTGGGGGGCAGTACGCTTATAGACAAAGAGGTGAGAGCCATCTCCTAACACCAGAGAATATATTTTTGTTGCAACAGGCTACTAAAAATAACTCTTATGAGACTTTTAAGCAGTATACAAAAACGGTAGATAGTGTAAATGAGGATTTCATAAGTCTTAGAGGTCTGCTTGATTTTAAAGGTCAAAGCCCTATAGATATAGATGAGGTTGAGCCTGTTGAGAATATTATGAAGAGATTTGCTACAGGGGCTATGAGTTATGGTTCTATTTCGCAAGAGGCTCATGAGACTTTGGCTATTGCTATGAATAGTATCGGTGCTCAGAGTAACACAGGTGAGGGTGGAGAAGACCCTGCTAGATTTGGAACTAATAAAAACTCAAAAATCAAACAGGTAGCCTCTGGACGATTTGGGGTAACAGCTAACTATCTTATCAATTCTGAAGAGATACAGATAAAATTGGCTCAAGGTGCAAAACCAGGTGAGGGTGGACAGCTTCCTGGGGATAAGGTAGATGAGGTTATTGGAGCGACACGACACTCGACTCCTGGGGTTGGATTGATTTCACCACCACCTCACCATGATATCTATAGTATTGAGGATTTAAAACAGTTAATTCATGATTTAAAAAATGCAAATGTTAATGCTAGAATAAATACTAAGCTAGTATCAGAAGTGGGTGTAGGAACTATCGCCGCAGGTGTGGCAAAGGCGTATTCTGATGTAATCTTAATCTCAGGTTTTGATGGTGGTACGGGGGCAAGTCCTCAGACATCTATCAAACACGCAGGGCTTCCTTGGGAGCTTGGACTCTCAGAGACACACCAAACACTGGTAAAAAATGGTCTAAGAGGTAGAATTACACTTCAAACAGATGGTCAGTTACGTTCGGGTCGAGATATCGCTATTGCGACACTACTTGGTGCTGAGGAGTGGGGAATTGCTACCTCGGCTCTTATTGTTGAGGGGTGTATTATGATGCGTAAGTGTCACCTTAATACTTGTCCTGTAGGGATTGCTACACAAGATAAAGAGCTTAGAACCAAGTACAGAGGAAAACCTGAACATATAGTAAACTTTGTAAGATTTTTAGCTACAGAGTTACGTGAGATTATGGCAGAGCTTGGATTTAGAAATATTAATGAGATGGTAGGTCGAGTTGATAAGTTAAAAGCTAGAGAGGGGATACAGCACTGGAAAGCAAAACATCTTCATCTTGAAAAACTTCTCTATAGAATGTATGTACGAGAAGAGGATAGTAAGTATAAGACTATAGAGCAAGACCACGGGATTGATAAGGCGTTAGATAATGAGCTTATTGAGACCATGCGAGATGCGATATATAATAAAACGCCAATAAAAACAGAGCTAAAGATAAAAAATATACACCGAACGGTTGGAACAATGCTATCAGCAGAGATGACCCGAAGACATGGTGAAAAAGGTCTACCTGATGATACAATCTATATCAAAGCAAATGGTACAGGTGGGCAGAGCTTTGGAGCATTTACTAACTCTGGAATTACGTTTGAGATAGAGGGTGATGCCAATGACTACTTTGGAAAAGGTCTCTGTGGTGCTAAACTGATTCTCTATCCACCTGCTAACTCTACATTTGAAGCTAATGATACGGTAATCCTTGGTAATGTGGCATTCTATGGGGCTACTAGTGGTGAGTCGTATATCTATGGTTTAGCAGGAGAGAGATTTTGTGTAAGAAACTCTGGGGCTAAAGTGGTTGTAGGTGCGATTGGTGACCACGGTTGTGAGTACATGACAGGTGGACGTGTGGTTATCTTAGGTGAGATTGGTAAGAACTTTGGAGCAGGTATGAGTGGTGGTATTGCTTATATCTATGATGAGCATGACACTCTATCTAAGCGAATAAATGATGGCATGGTTGACCTTGATAGAATTGAAACGAACGCAGATTCTGATGAGGTTAAAGCTATGATAGAGAATTATATTAAATATACAGGTTCAAAAGAGGCTGGTAATATATTAACCAATTGGGAAGATAGTAAAAAGAGGTTTATTAAAGTTATGCCAAGAGACTACAAGAGAGTTTTACAAAGCAAAAAAGTTGAAGTTGAAAATAGAGAATTGGCGTTAGCAGGAGAGGAGAAGTAAGATGGGAAAAGTAACAGGATTCAAAGACTATAAGAGAAAAAACTTCTCTCTAGCTCCAGTAGAAGAGAGAGTAAAGCACTATAATGAGTTTACAACTCCTCTAAATCAAGAGGAGATGGAGGAGCAGAGTGCTAGATGTATGGATTGTGGTATACCATTTTGTCATAGTAATTATGGTTGTCCCGTAGGAAATATAATCCCACAATTTAATGACCAAGTCTACAGAGGACAATGGGAAGTTGCGTTTAGAACACTCATGAGTACCAATAATTTCCCAGAGTTTACAGGTCGTGTCTGTCCTGCACCTTGTGAGAGTGCGTGTGTACTAGGTATGAATGATATCGCTGTTGGGATTAAAAACATAGAGTACTCCATCATAGAAAAAGCATATGATGAGGGTTGGATGAAGCCTCAAGCACCCAAAAAAAGAACAGGTAAAACAGTTGCGATAGTAGGAAGTGGTCCTGCAGGATTGGCAGCAGCCAATCAACTCAACAAAGCAGGTCACATGGTTAGTGTATATGAAAAAGATGCACGAATAGGTGGCTTAATTCGTTATGGAATTCCTAACTTCAAACTTGACAAACAAAAGGTAGTTCAAAGACGTGTTGACCTTATGGCCAAGGAGGGTGTACGTTTTATCCCCAATGCAAATGTAGGTGTAACCTTACCAATTAAAGTGCTACAAGAGACCTATGATAGCGTAGTTATCACAACAGGAGCAGGAAATCCAAGAGACCTACCTATCGAAAATAGAGATGCAAACAATATTCATTTTGCAATGGAGTTTCTATCTCAAGCAAATAGCAGAGTTGAGGGTGAGACATTTAATGCAGAAGATGAGATATTAGCTACAGATAAGCACGTTGTGGTTATCGGTGGAGGAGATACAGGAAGTGACTGTGTAGGAAACTCAATCCGTCAAGGTGCTTTGTCTGTTACACAGATTGAGCTTATGCCAAAAGCTCCAAATGAGAGAACTGATGATATGCCTTGGCCTACCTACCCAAGAGTTTTCAAGCTCTCTACTTCACAAGCAGAGGGAGTCTCGTTAGATTTTAATGTTTTATCAAAATCTTTTATTAAAGATGCAGATAACAATGTAACAGGTATCAACTGTGTCTACATAGAGTGGGAAGGTAGAGGCTTTAAAGAGATAACAGGAACAGAGTTTATTTTAAAAGCAGATTTAATTCTCTTGGCGATGGGTTTTCTAGGACCCCTACAAGATGATGTAATCAAAGAGATAAGCTTGGAGACTGATGAGCGAAGTAATATCAAAACAACAGGGTATGCAACATCTGTAGAGGGAGTATTTAGTGCAGGAGATAGCCGAAGAGGTCAATCTCTTGTAGTATGGGCAATCAATGAGGGTCGTGAGTGTGCTGTTGAGGTTGATGAGTTTTTAATGACCCAAAGAAGTATGCTTAATCGTAAGAGTAAAGCTTATTGTGAGATTTAAACAGTAGAAGAGTTATAAAAAGCTGGTAGTAAAAATATAAATTACTACCCGTTTTTACTACTATTTTGAACTATCTAATTTAACAGTAAAGTTCTTTTCTTGGATTACTTTAAACTCCGTAGCCTCTTTGTTATTTTCTAATTTAAACTTTTTCAGTGCTTTAGGCTTAACTAAATAATAACCAAATCGTGCAGTAATAACATCATCATCTTTTAACTCCCATTCATACTTATATGCCTTTTTAGAGTTTGCTTGAATTCTTGTATCTCTTATTATCTGTGTTGCTAACCAAGGTGGTGCAGGATATAGAGACTTACCTTTTATATTTCCAATAGTATTGTCGATAACTATATCAAGCATTTTTGTAATTTTATCACCTCTCTTAATCGTCACTTCAAGCTTGGCTGAACGTAAAGGGTGTAGTGTCGATGCGTGTGGTACATCATGCTCAATCATAACACCAAACATACGATTATCCTCTTTTATTGCTATATGTAGTTTTACATACTGAGAGAGATTTGTTAGGTCACCATGTAGTCCAGGGAAGCCATGAAAAGTATGCTTTTTGGTTGTTGACATTATGGAAGGAGCTCCATCTACTTTGTGCATATGACACTCGATACAGTTTTTCTTTGGTGCTTTTTGATTGATATCTGTCTTGCAAACATCAAAACCTTTTTTGTTGGCTTTTCGTGCATGACAACCCATACAGATTTTACCATCTTTAAAAATATCTTTTTTTGTTTTTATACCATGAAATGGTGAACTGCCTGGTTTCTCTTTGGCTGTAAAAAAAACTTTACTCTCTTTAGAGATAATATTTTTACTCATCGCCTTACCTGATACCGTATCTTCTATTCTGTGACAGTAGGCACAGGCTACAGCTTCGCTCTGTGTCTCGTTTTTAGCATCAGGGGTTATGCCATTGTTAGGAGTAAGTAGCTCTTTTAAATTATCAGCTGTTGGTGTGTGACATTTACCACAACGATACTTCTCTTTTTTTGTATGTTGAGGGTGTGGTTCATAGACAGCACCGTGAATTGGGTCTTTGAAAATCGTAGAGTTTGCGTGTTGAGATTTCATGTACTCTTTGTAGATATTGGGGTGACAGGAGCTACACTCTTTGTTTTTAGTAAACTCCATGTTTGCTAAAGAGAGTCCACTAAGTAGACACAGTAGTAGTAGTTTTTTCATTATAAATCCCTTATTAAAATTTGTAGTTGACGATAAGTCTTGTATGATTTTGTGTACGCTCTTTTTTAGATGTACTAAATTCTGATCTTCTATTTGCATTAAAAAGTTTAAACGATAAGTTCTTCATTGGTTTGTAAACAACAATAAGATTGCTCTCTTTTGCATCAGTTTGTGAAGCAAGAGCAGGTTTCTCTTTGCCTCGGTTAAGTGTCATATCAGATTGACCATAATCAGCATGAGAAACAATTACTTTTAGACCTTTCATTATTGGGTACATAGCTGTTACTTTGTAAGCATCTACTCCTGCTCTATACTCATTTCTTGAAAAAATACTAGAGGTATAACCCATGTTTGCACCAGATGGATTGTGGAAACCACCCTTGTCATCTTTTTTGTTATATGCAAAGTTTACTTTTAGTTTTTTCATTTTTGTATTTACTTTAACACCATAAAAGTTTCCTCCATATTTATCTTCAAATTCTTTATCAACTTGTTGGTTTAAAAATTGAAAGTGTATCCCAAGACCATAACCTTTTTTAAGATAGAGAGGGATTTCGGTCTCTGCGTAAAAGTTGTTACCAGCATTTTGAGCATAATAGTCCCATAGTTGAACATTGAAATTCTCAAAAGATTTTTCAGCACCAAAAATAGCGATACCTTTTGTATCCTCTCCTACAATTTTCTCCATAGAGTAGTATTTCCCTCTCTCTACATCTTTAAAAGGATTCAAGCTCATACCTGCTGTACCTGTTTTCTCTCCAATCAGTCCAAAATCTGCAGCTGACCTTGAACCATATGCCATTTTATCTATATATGAAAATGAGAGCTGGGTACCATCAATATTTTTGTCTACTCTTATAAACTCAAACATATTGGGTACATGAGTAATATGTGTCTTTGTTAGTGGTGAGTCAAATTGACTTCGTGCAATACTCGCTGTGTATCCGTTATCTTTGTAAGATAGATGAAGACCATAGGTATCTCCATATGATAAATCTTCGTTCATAAATTGACCATAAGCAACAGTTTTATCCTCATCGGTAAGACCTGAATCGGTTACTCCATAGTACTCAGCACCTGCTGAAAACTTATCATTAAGTTTCAAGTTATATCTAAGCCCTAGTCCTACTGTAGAGCCTGTATCTTTATCAAACCCATTATCCTCTCCTGCAAAAATATGGTGAGCACGTAGATACCCATGTACTTTACCATCATATTTATGTTTTGAAAAAAGTGGACTCTTGTCACAGACACAAAAAGGGTCATGAAAATGTTTCAATTTTTTCTTTTTAACCTCTTTTGCATTTGTACTTTTTTCGTTATGGGGTTTATGATTATCTTCTGCTGTAAGAAGGCTTGAACTAACCAATAGGCTTAAAACTATAACTTTGTAATTACTCATGAGACACATCCTTTGAAAACTATTATAAATAATTATATTTAAATAGTAGTAATATAAATATTAATAGATAATAATAAATAGTTTTTTATTATTATTTATGTGTCATTTTTATACATGATAAAAAGTAATAATTATATATTGTTAAATATGAGAGTTTAGATTTGATAATAAAGTAAAGTAGTAGAAATAAATGGAGAGAGAAGTCTCTTACCCCATCATTTTTTTAAATGGATCAAGAAGAATACCTATGATACCTTTTGGTATGATTAGTTCTGTTATAAACTCATCATAAGTCAATTCAGACTCTTCTAAAAATCCTTGTAGATATACAAGTGATTTCTCCATACCATGCTTTTTTTCAATCGCCAAGAGTGATGCATACAGCTCCTCTGTGGTATCAATAACATTTTGTGGTGCAGAACGTCTAAATGCAGTTAATGCATTGATACTTCCATCTGAATTTAGTTTTGCTTCAAAATCAGATATAACCCAGTAGTATCGTCCATCTTTTGCTAAGTTTTTAACAACACCTGAGATGGGTCGACCTGCTAATAGGTTATTCCATACAAGATAGAATATAGCACGTGGCATATCTGGATGTCTCAACATATTATGAGGCTCACCAATAAGCTCTGCTTCATTGTATCCTGAAATATCAGTAAAGTTTTTGTTAATAAAAATAATGTTCCCTTTAGCATCTGTTTTACTAACAATAAATTTTTTCTTTGAGAATCTTATCTCTTCATCAATAACAATTGGTCTGTATATCATAATTTACTCTTTCCTAATAAAATATTATATTTAATACTAACTAAAAACATTAGGTTTATGACTGAAAAGTTAGTTTTTTTATATAATTTTAAACAGTTATTTTATGTTTTGGGAGATGGCTTCAAAACTTAAATTTTTAGTAAAGCTTCTGATAGCTCTTTATTATCAAGTCTACTAAGTTGTGTAAATCTATTTTGTATGCTTTTTAAAACTCTCTTCTCCTCTTTTATCTCAAGAAGTTTAAGTAGAGCAGATAGATGTTCGCCTCCAGCTTGTGCCATATTTAGATTTATGCTCTCTCTATTTGAGTCTATATAGCTATGTCTACGAACTCTTCTCTCTTGGGTGGTGCTGTAGCTTGTTGCCTCTATAGATAGTGCAAAAGAGAGTTCAGTACTAATATGTGCCGTGGCTTCTGAACTAGAGAATAGGATATCCTCTTTTACTCCTTTTAAAGAGTTATGATGACCACCTCGATGAACTCTTTTATCTTTTGCTTTGACTTTTTTAGGCTCTATTGTTCCTGCATTTATGTAGATTAGGTTGATGAGTAGTAGAATTAGTATCTTTTTCATATTGGTGTTACTCCTTTTAGTTTCTTAATATATTATAGTACAATTAGATAAAAAAATAGAAAAAGATATATATGAACAGAGAGTTTAATGTAGAAAATAGTGGGCGTTTAGACAAAGTGTTGAGCCAATATCTAAACAAGAGTCGTAATCAAATAGAGCAACTTATCAAGGAGGGCTTGGTTAAAGTCAATGGTAGAGTAGTTGTTAAAACTAGTTTTAAAGTGATACTTGATGATAAGATAGAGTATGAGTTTAAAACTGCTATACCAAAAGAGAAGGTAGTTGTAGATTTTGATGTAGAGGTGCTTTATGAAGATGATGTAATGATGGTGGTAAATAAGCCATCAGGATTGGTAGTTCACCCTGCACCCTCTGTAAAAGAGGCAACACTTGTGGATTGGTTAATACAAAGAGGTATATCTCTTTCTACTCTAGCAGGGGAAGAGAGGCATGGGATTGTGCATAGAATAGACAAAGAGACAACAGGGGCATTGGTAATTGCAAAAACAAATGAGGCACATCAAAAATTGAGTGAACAGCTTAAAGATAAGAGTATGGGGCGTTATTATTTAGCACTTATTGATTGCCCGTTAAAAGATAGTGGTATCATAGAGAAGCCTATTGGTAGAAGTATTAACAATCGTTTGAAAATGGATGTAATCCCTAATGGGAAAGAGGCAAAGTCTGCTTTTTATAAGATTGATGAAAGTGACACAAAAGTGGAGTTAATAGCTGTTAAGCTCTTTACAGGACGAACTCATCAGATAAGAGTACATCTTAACAGTTTGGGGCGACATATATTGGGAGATGTTTTATATGGTTTTAAGAGCAAACGCGATACAATTAATAGAGTTTATCTTCATGCCTATAAACTTTATCTGACACATCCAAGTTCAGGAGAGAGAGTTGAGTTCGTTGCACCTCTATTTTCTGATATGCGATACTTTATAGATAAAAATTTCAACCAAGGAGAGATTAATGAAAGAATTAACCCTACTACCATTGATGGCTATTTCAGGACTCTTGTTAACAGGATGTAATCCTAAGAGTATGCTGAACTATACTTTGGACCCAAAACTACCTAAAGTTATGAATGTAAAATATATGGTCGATAGTACATCGGTAGGTTTTGAGTGGCAACCATTAGAAAAAAAAGGGATAGATGGTGTTAATATTTATCGTACAAAAGCAAATGCTTATCTTAACTCAGCACAAAAAGAGGCAGAGAAGATTGCTACTATCTCTAGTAGATACACTTCTCATTATGTAGATACAGGCTTACAGCAAAATAGTAAATATACTTATACGTTTACTACAATCAAAGGTGACCGTGAATCGTCATATGGAAAAGTGATTGAGCTTAAAACTTTGTCTGCTATGTCTATGGTGACTTTTTTTCAAGGAGTTCAGAAGACTAATAAAACAATTAAGCTTATATGGAGACCACACCCTGATAAAAAGGTTTCAAAGTATTATGTGCAAAGAAGTGTAAATAAAGAGGATTGGAAACGGATTGCAACTGTCTCTAATCGTTTGATGTCAGAGTATATTGATAACTATGTTATCTCTGGAAAAAAACATCAGTATCGAGTTATTGCAATAGGTTTTGATGGTAGTAGCTCTAAGCCTACTCATCCTGTCACAATTCTTGCTAAATAAGAGGTCATATGCCACATATAACAATAGAGTCGTTTGATACCTCAAAGGTAGTTTTGGGTGAGTATGGAGAGACTAGAGTTCTATTTATCTCACAAGATTTATTTTCAGATGATGAGATGTTAGGTGTAGAGATAAGAGGTGAGACCTTTTTATTGCATATTAAAAAAGCAAAAAAGTCTTGGTTATTAAAATACGATAAATTAACAAGACCTCTTGATGTTAATATAGTTAAACAAGCTATCTCTGATATCTCAATGGCTTTTGATTTAACGGTACTAAACTCTAATATCAATATAAATAGCTCTCGTGCATCTTTAGCAAACGCTTATGAAAAAGGGATTGAAGATTTTATTGATATTGAGTTTTCTAAATCAGTTTTTTTTAAGTCTGTCTCTATTGAAGTTGGTTTTGGTTCAGGTAAACATCTTATCTATCAAGCCCAAAAAAATCCCAAAAGACTTTTTATTGGTATTGAGATACATACACCCTCAGCACAACAGGTTTTACGTCAAGTAGAGCTATTGGGGATAGAGAATATTTGGGTAGTAAACTATGACGCTAGATTACTCTTTGAGATGCTACCCTCTAACTTAATCCATAGGATATATGTTCATTTTCCTGTGCCTTGGGATAAGAAGCCACAAAGACGTGTGATTTCTAAAAGTTTCTTAGAGGAGTCTATGCGTATCTTGGAGCAGAGTGGAAAGCTAGAGCTTAGAACTGATAGTTATAAATATTTTTGGTACGCTTTGGACACTTTCTTGGGTGATGAGGTGGCTAAAACCTCTGTAGAGATTCGTAAAAATGAGGCATTGGATATTACAAGTAAGTATGAAGCTCGTTGGTTACGTCAAGAGAAAGATATTTATGATGTCTATGTGACCTCTGCTAATAAATCAGAGCCAAGAGTTTTAGATTTTGATTTCTCTTTTAACGGTATAAAATATAAAGAGAGTCTCTTGACACAGTTACCAAAAAAACCTGTTATTTTTGATGATTACTTTGTACATTTTGAGAGGGTATATAGAGTATCTCAAAGTGCTATTTTGTTAAAATTGGCATTTGGTAGTTTTGATAGACCTGAGCATAAATATATCTATATGAATGAAAAAGTAACAGAGTATTTTAGCTCTGCCCCTGTAAAGACTCTCACCAATCATAAAACACATCTTAAGATAGAGGGGTTTCTAAATGTCTAATATTATTTCAGCAGAAAATTTAACGTTATGGTACGAAGAGAATGAAATTATTATCAATAGTGCTAATTTCTCTATCAATAAAGGTGACTTTGTCTTTATTACAGGACCTAGTGGGTCGGGTAAATCAACACTGCTTCAATCTTTTTATGGAAAACTACAACCCAATCATGGCTCATTAAATATTGGTGGGCTTGATATGACAAATATTAAAAAGAAAAAGCTACAAGAGTTACGAAGCCATTTAGGAATTGTTTTTCAAGATTATCGACTGATTAATGAATGGACAGTTGAAGATAATGTGGTTTTGCCTCTATGGATAGCAGGGTATTCAAAAAAAGTTCAGGCAGAACAGGCTAAACGACTACTACATCATGTAAAACTCTCAGGAAAAGAGAAAAAATATCCAATGGAACTCTCAGGTGGAGAGCAACAGAGAGTAGGGGTAGCTAGAGCATTAGCAAAAAATCCATTTTTGATTTTGGCTGATGAGCCTACAGGAAACCTAGATGAGTACTCATCTAATGTGATTTGGGATTTATTAGAGAATGCCTGTCAGCAGTTAGATACCACTGTAGTCGTAGTAACACACCATATACCAAATGTGTGTAATATCCCTTTTAAGCATCTACGTATTAAGGAAAAAGGGATTGTCTATGAAGCTTGTTAAAAGCCACATATCTATTATCTTTCCTATGGTTGCTATTTTATTAGGTTTGGAGTTTTTTATTGTATTTGACCGTACCACAAAAAATTATGAAGAGAGCTTAAGAGATAGTTATGCAATGCTAGTAGTCTCTAAAGATGAGATGAGTATTGATGATTTTAAAGCTTGGGATACTCATGTTTTTAAAGTCTCAGAGATAGAGAAATCCAAAATAGTAAATAGAGTCAATTCAGCTTTTGATAAATCTGCTACAGGAAACCAAAAATTAGAAGAGGAAATTCCAAATTTTTACTCAATTAAGTTAAATAGTTATCTTAATCAGAGTGAACTAGAAGAGGTAAAAAAGAACTTTTTAAAGAGTAGTAAAATAACAAGAGTAGAGACTTTTGATACTTTGCATCAGTCTAATTATGGACTTTTTTCATTTATTAAATTTGCATTTAGTACCTTTATAGTTTTCATGACAATTATCGGCTCTTTTTTGATTATTAAACAGATGGAAGTATGGAACTATATGCACTCTCAACGTATGAAAGTTATGAATATTTTTGGGGCTTCTCTCTTTTTACGCTCCAAGGTATTGATTAATATGGCACTTATAGATGCGATTATCTCAGCTATTTTGGCAAGTGTTATCTTCTACTTTATTCAAAAATCTTGGTTAAGAGACTCAAATATTACTATTATTAGAGATAACATAGAGAAGTTGTTTATTTTTTCAGATATTTTTACACTTGTAGCTGCTGCTATTATTATTGTTATGACAGCTGTAACATTGGTTGTAATTAACGTTAAGGAGGAGTAGATGAAAAAGATATTATTTATGGCTCTTTTTTTACCTCTCTTTTTGTTCTCTAGTATAGATTCAAAGATAAAAGAGAAAAAAAGAGAGATTTCTAGTCAAAAAGTGGAATATGAGAAGATGGATAAAAAGTTATCCACTATAGCAAGTAAAATTATTTCTGCTAAAGAGGAGAGAGAAAAGCTTGACCTTAAAATATCTAAATTAGAGGAGAGTATTAAAAAAAATAAAGTTAACTATAGAGAGCTTCAAAATAAACAAGATGTGATTAACCAAAAACTTTCAGAGCTTACAACAGAGATTTCTGAAAAGGAGGAGAAGTTTATCTCTTTGGTTGCTAAAAAATTCTCAATGGCACTTGTACTTGAGGAGTTAAATCAACCAACATCAGAATCTATTATGTTACAAGAGACTTACTCTATCTATGCCAAAGAGAATGAGAGGCAGATAGCAATATTAAAAGATAACATTCGAGAATTAAAGATTAAAAAGGATTATTTTCAAAATAAAAAAGAGAATATTCAAAGAGTCTTAACCTCTTATCAAGAAGAGCGTGAAGAGTACAAGAGCAAAAAGTATAAAAAAGTATTGCTCTTAAAAGCATTGGCACAAGACAAAGCCATATATAGAGAACGTTTTGATAAGATAAGAGGAACTCAAAGAGCCTTACAACGTAAACTTTCCAGACTACAAATTGTGAAAAGAGATAGAGCAAGAGAGAAGAGAGAGTCTAGACGACTAGCTGAGGCTCAACGAGTTGAAGAGCTTAGTTTTGTGGAAGTGGATAATATTGGAGAGGTAGAACAGGATAGAATAGAGGTTGAAACAGAACCGATTATGGCTGAAGCTCTTGAAGTATATAAAGAAGAGCCTATAGAAATGGCAACATATCGTGGTAAAAAAACCATCTCTCCATTGGCAGATTCACGGCTTATTAAAAAATTTGG
>OBIK01000003.1_pt1 | contig 42778 bp, 46 predicted proteins | sample 1496171 | NCBI WGS metagenome assembly OBIK01 (sample SAMEA3367191, study PRJEB22510) | hydrothermal vent metagenome | biome: marine hydrothermal vent; material: sea water | place: Cayman Islands | collected 2012-01-19 | depth 2308 m | reverse complement strand
GCTTACCAATATTTTAACCAAGAGATTAAGTAGTTAAAAAATAAAAAATATCCTTGATAAGACTCAATCTTTAAAGAATACAACTTAGGTTACAATAGTATCTACTAAATGTTAAGGGAGTTATTTTGGGCTTGGATATGCATCTACACCTTATTGCGGCAGTGTCATGGATAGGTGGTTCTGTTTTTATGTTTGTTTTAGGAATTTCACTTAAAGACAAGGAGGATCAACAGGCTGTCTATCCTAGAATTGGTCCTATTTTTGGTTATTTTGAGATTGGTGCTTTAGTGGTTCTGTTAATTACAGGAACATTGATGATTATTAACAATGGACTAATATATATACTTTTTGATGATAGTGTAAATAATGTAGTAACCTCTGCTTTGCGTGAGAAGTTGATAATTGTAGGCGTTATGACTGTAATTACTGTTATACATACAGTTATTGCTTTTAAAACCAATGGAAAAGAGCGAACTAAACTAGAGAGGATTGTATCTCGTGCTTCATCTATGGGTATTTTTATCTTAAACTTTTTGGTTCTACACTATGCTATAGTCATTCGAGATATCTTATAGAGTAAAAAGATGAGGTGTTTGATTTGTCATAAGTTTAGTATAGAAAGTTTTTGTGATACTTGTCAAAAAAAACTACTTCAGCCATCTATCTCTAAACGCCAAATAGGCTCTTTGGCTGTTTATAGTTTTTTTAAATATCAAAATATAGAAGATTTACTTCTTACTAAACATACCCCACAAGGCTTTATAATCTATAAAGCATTGGCAAAGATGACATTTAAACCATTTATTAAAAAGTTTTTAAAAGAGGATGATAGATTGGTTTATGTGATAGGAGTGGATGAGATAATTAAGAGTGGATATAGTCATGTGGCACTCTTAACTCATGAGCTTAGAGCCAAAAAGTCAAAAATACTTCATGCCAAACTTCTCTCAACAAATCAAGTCACTTACGCAGGAAAGAGTTTAGAGTATCGTCTGAAAAATCCAAGAGAGTTCAAATATAGTGGGATTAAAGATATAGAAGCAATTTTGGTTGATGATATTATTACGACAGGAACAACTCTAAAAGAGGCAAAAAAAATTTTGGAACAAGAGGGGGTGAGCATACTTTTTTCACTCACTTTGGCAGATGCAAATAGATAGTTTGATATAATAGAGTTATCTAAGGATTTTAAAAGGAGAGGTTATTATGAAGTGTATTAAAAAATATATTTTGTTGTTATCATCATTAGTTATATTTACAGGCTGTGTCTCTGATTTAAACTCAGGAAATAGTTTAGCCCCTGGAGAGAGTGGGCAGGGGAGCAGGTTTAGTACCAATCAGTATTCATTTTTAACATCACAACTAGATGCAACAAGTAGTAAAAATGATAGAAATAGTTTTCTTGAAGAGTTCATCACTCAATCAGATATGCAGTGTCAACACTATTTATTAAACAGTCAAAATAGAACAGAAAAAGTGACAAATAGTGTAGAGCAGACGCTTTATATGAGTATTTTTGATACTGTGAGTCTGCTTTTTGGTGTAAAGTATATAACCGACACTGCCAAAGAGGTTTTTATCAGCAATACCAATACCAATACCCCTGAAAACCAGTCGATGTATCAAAATGCTTTAGGTCCTGAGATTAAGCGTGGTGTTGAGATAGCACGTCTGCGTTATGCAAATGCTATGAGAGCTAGAAAAAATGAGAACCTAGAGAGCTACTCTATAACTAATCTTCAAAATGATATGGCAAAATATGATAAGCAGTGTAGCAATGAGTTTGGACTAATTGAGATAAACAAAGCTCTTAGACAAGCACAAAATCAGATGATGCGTTCAGGTGTAGCCAAGCCAAAAATTGACCCTGTTTCGATTAAGAAAAAAGTAGAAGATGCTACTAAAAAAGTAGAAGAGGAGACAAAAAAGAAAGAAGTCAAGAAAAAAGAAGCAGTGATAAACGAAAAAATAAAACAGATAGAAAAAAATAAAATATATAAGGTTGATAAATAGATGAAAACAATTTTTAGAGAATATGATATACGTGGAATTTTTGAAAAAGAGTTAAATGAGCAGAGTGTTAAATTAATAGGTTATTTTTTGGGTCAAAAGATAAAAGCCATAGGTGGGGTGGTAGCTATTGGATATGATGCTAGAACACACTCACCAATATTAAGAGATTATCTAACATCAGGACTAAATATGGCAGGTTGTCAAGTCCTAGATATGGGCATGGTAGCCACACCTGTAAACTATTTTGTAAACTATGTACAGCCTAAAAATATAGAAGATAAAGTTGTAGCTTCTGTGATGATTACAGGCTCTCATAATCCAAGTGAGTATAATGGTTTTAAGATAACACTCAACCAAAGCCCTTTCTTTGGAGAGGATATCTACGCCTTGGGCGATGAGATTATAAAAAATCTTGATATGAGTATTCCTAATGATACAACACGAACTCTTATTGATACAAAAGAGCAGTATATTAACTATATGATTGAGGAGTTTAGAGATCTAAGAGTATTTGATAAAAAGATAGTATTAGATGGTGGAAATGGTGTTGTGGATACGGTTATTTCTGATATTTTTGATGGCTTAGATTTGAACTATGAGGGTATCTATATGCAACCCGATGGTACATTTCCTAACCATCACCCCGACCCCTCTGTGGAGGAGAATTTGGTAGATATCAAAGCACTATTGGCAAAAGATGGGGATATCGCATTTGCCTATGATGGTGATGCTGATAGGATTGCTGTACTCACACATAGATATAATATAAAAGGGGACCAAATGGCACTTTTATACTCGATGAAGATGGATAGCCCTACAGTTATTGGTGAAGTAAAATGTTCACAAGTGATGTATGATGAGTTAGAGAAGCGTGGAGCAACTGCTATTATGTACAAAACAGGTCACTCAAATTTAAAAGTAAAGATGAAAGAGACAGGTGCAGAGTTGGCGTGTGAAGTAAGTGGGCATATCTTTTTCAAACATCGCTATTTTGGTTATGATGATGCTATCTATGCCACACTGCGTATGTTGGAGTTGATTCAAGATGGCATAGATTTAGATGCAGAGTTAGACGCTCTACCACAAGTATTCTCAACCGAAGAGATAAAAGTAGAGACCACTGAGAGTGAGAAATTTTTGATTATAGATAGGATTAAAGAGTTATTAAAAGATTTACCAAGTGATTTAGCTACAGATTTCCCTCCTATTAAAAATATCATAGAGGTAGATGGCGTAAGAATAAACTTTGAGCATGGTTGGGGATTGGTTCGTGCAAGTAACACCACCCCTCTGCTTGTAACACGTTTTGAGTCTACTGATGAGGTTTTGGTGGAAAAATATGCAGATAGCATTAACAGATTAATTCAATATGCAAAATAAGATTCATTTTAATATTTTTGAGAAGCAACAAGAGCTAAAAGAGGAGCTTCTCTCCAAGATAGAAAAAGAGCGTTTAGAGATTGGATATTATAATCTGCCCACACAAAATATTGACGAAATTTTAAATTTTGTAGAGGAGTTTGATGAGAGGATTGAGACCATTGTAGTTTTGGGTATTGGTGGGAGCTCTCTTGGTTCAAAAGCGATATATGAGTTTTTGAAACCTGTCAAAAAACTAAAACGAAATCTTCTCTTTTTTGAAAGCACTGACCCTCTTAATATTCAAGATATACTCTCACAGATAGATATGAAAAAATCACATTTTTTGGTGATTAGTAAATCGGGTACAACGGTGGAGACCATCTCTATTTTCAAGTATCTATATGCACAAAAACAAGATGTAAACTCCTATACCTTTATCACGGACAGTGGCTCAATGCTTGATGATTTTGCAAAAAGTATCAAGGCAAAAAGATTCTATCTACCAAATGATGTAGGAGGAAGATTTTCAGTACTCTGCGTTGTTGGTCTATTGCCATTGGCTCTTTGTGGGGTAGATATCAGCTCTTTGTTAAATGGTTCAAATAGAGTAAAAGAGAGTTTTTTCAATGATGGATATCTAAAAGAATCCTTGCTAAACAAAGCGATATTTTACGCCAAATATCACACAACCTATAGTATCAATTGTCTCTTTGCCTATACCGAGACCTTGCGTTATTTTACAGAGTGGTATGTACAGATTTGGGGTGAGAGTTTGGGTAAAAAACAGCAAAACTCAGCCTTTCATGTGGGACTTACCCCAATAGGTCTAATAGGTCCAAAAGACCAACACTCATTTCTGCAACTCATTGTTGAGGGAACACGAGATAAATCAGTCACTTTTATCAAGATAGATGATTTTGAAAATGAGTTAAAAGTCCCAAATCTCACTCTTCCATTTTTGGAAAAGCTTGATATACTAAATGATATAACGTTTCATGATTTAATCACAATGCAGAGTGATTCTGTAATAGAGGCACTACTAGAACAACGAGATATCCCATTAGATGAGATTATTATAGAGCGTGTAGATGAAGATAGCATGGGTCAGTTAATCTACTACTATGAGCTATTGACCTCACTGGTTGGGCAACTGATAAATGTCAATACCTATAATCAGCCAGGCGTTGAATCGGGTAAAGTTATACTTAAAGAAAAATTACAAGAAAACAGATATAAAAATATAAAGGTTAAAAATAATGATAAATAAATGTCTATTCCCAGCAGCAGGATATGGTACAAGGTTTCTTCCTGCAACAAAAGCAACACCTAAAGAGATGTTACCCATATTGACTAAGCCACTAATACAGTATGGAGTTGAAGAGGCAGTTTTGGCAGGTATTGATACTATGGCGATTGTTAGTGGACGTGGAAAACGGGCTATTGAAGACCATTTTGATACCTCTTATGAGCTAGAGCATCAGATAAAAGGTGGAAGTAAAGAGATACTTTTAGATGAGATACGAGAGTTGATTACAAACTGTACTTTCTCTTATACTAGACAGGTAGAGATGAAGGGGTTGGGTCATGCTATCTTGACAGGTGAGACTCTTATTGGTAATGAACCTTTTGCTGTGATTTTGGCAGATGATTTGTGTCATAATGTAGAAGAGGGTGTTTTAGAACAGATGATAAAAGTCTATGAGAGATATCAATGTTCAGTGGTCGCCATAGAGGAGATACCTATGGAGCAGACTCATAAATATGGGGTAATTGCAGGTAAGTTGGTAGATGGGACAGATGATACCTATCGGATAACGAATATGGTAGAAAAGCCTGACCCAAAAGATGCTCCATCTAATTTAGCAATTATAGGACGTTATATTTTGACCCCTGATATCTTTGATATTTTAAGAGAGACAAAAGCAGGAAAAGGTGGAGAGATACAGATTACAGATGCTCTGATGACCCAAGCCAAAGAGGGTAGGGTTATTGCCTATAAGTTTAAAGGTAAACGGTTTGATTGTGGTTCAGTTGATGGGTTTGTAGAGGCTACCAATTGGTTTTATGATAGGTTGAAAAAGTAGATAGTCTTTTGACTATCTACATACTATCTGTAGTCAGCTCCGATAGCTTCTGATATATTGCTATAGCCATCTGCTTTTAGAAGCTCTATTAGACCCTCATTTATATCTTTTATCATTTTTGGACCATTATAGATAAGCATAGAGTATACTTGAATGAGGGTTGCTCCTGCTTTTATTCGTCTATAGGCATCTTCGGCATTCTCAATTCCACCTACAGAGATAAGGATAGTTTTACCATAAAGTTTTTCTCCTATGGCTTTAAAAAGTTCATAAGATTTTTCACGAACCAATGCACCAGAAATCCCACCAAAATCTTTAGCGTGTTGGGTAATAGAGTAATCTATGGTTGTGTTTGTTGCAATAATTCCTGCTGCACCTGCATTGACAGCTATGGTACATAAATCAATGGCATCTTGTTTCTGCATATCTGGTGCAATTTTTAAAAATATAGGTTGAGTAGTAATCTCTTTTGCCATTGTAAATAGCTCTGTAATAAACTTCTCATTTTGTAAATCACGAAGACCAGGGGTATTTGGTGAAGAGATATTTATGATAATATAGTCACCATAATCTTTAAAGGTATGAAGTAGACTCTCATAATCTTTTAGAGCATCATCTTCTGATGTTAGTTTATTTTTACCGATATTAATCCCGATTGGGTAGTCAAAAAAGTAGAGTTTGTTTAATCTCTTAACCATAAACTCTGCACCACGGTTATTGAAGCCCATTGCATTTTGGATAGAGCGGTCCTCTTTTAGTCTAAAGAGACGAGGTTTTGGGTTTCCATCTTGTGGTTTTGGTGTGATAGTTCCTATCTCTGTATATCCAAATCCAAGGGTAGGCATGGCAGTTATATACTCACCATTTTTATCAAATCCAGCAGCTAGTCCGACAGGGTTTGAAAACTTACGTCCAAATAGCTCTTGTGTTAAGATAGGGTCTTGTACAAAGTAGTGGTTTTTAGCCAATTTTAGGATAGTTGGAGCATAGGCAGCAGCTTTTAGAGCTAACCCTCCGATAGTATGGGCTGTCTCTGGTTCTAGTTTAAATAGAATGTTTTTAATAGTTTGATACGAAAAAAATGACAATCTTGTCTCCTGATATTTTAGTCAAAGTAGTAGTGTAAAGATAGATTTAAATTATTCATTCCATCAAGGTTTTCTAATTTACTACCTGTCCAAAGATGTTGAAAGCTTAAATCTAAATCCATATTGTTATTTAGAACATAGTTTAGTCCTGTATTAATACCATATATAAAATCACTGTTGCTATCCCCTTTGTATCTATGTTGCATCATACCAATAGAGAACCCAATATATGGTTTAACTGGAAGGTCAGCAAACGCTTCCATCATGATACCGTGGTCTACTTGGGCTACTACACTATGAAATTTTTCATCAGAGTGATGTGCATAGTTGTAGTAGATGGCAGTTCTCCATTCTGATGTCTGTTGACCATATTTAAATCCAATAGTTGGAGAGGTTGTATCTGAGCCAGATTTATTTCCTGCACTAGCAGAGGAGACTCCTGTTTGAACACCTATAAACTCATACATCTCTGTAATACCATCATTATCTGAGTAACCTATAGAGCTTAGTATAAATATAGATAATATTATATTATTAAGTTTCTTTTTCATTATTTTCTGTCAACCTTTTATGGTAAATTGTGTTGCAATTATACCATTTATATACTTAATATTAAAATAATCTTAATCTATTGATTATTAAAAATATAAATAGTGAAAGTGCTGAAATAAGTATAATTGCAGCTCCAGAAGCGATGTTGTAGGTATAAGATATATAGAGACCAAATATAGTAAAAATAGAGGAGAAAACTCCTGATAAAATCATCATAATAGATAGTGTATTTGAGAGTTTTTCTGCAATATATACAGGAATAGTAAGCAGGGCTATAACCAAAATGAGTCCTACTACTTTTATGGCAACTACCACGGTAAGTGCTGATAGAACCAAGATAAGGGTATAGAAAAATTTTACATTAATGCCTCTTAGAGATGCATATTGGCTATCATATGAGACGGCTAATATATCACGATACCAAAATGTCATGATAAAGAGAATGACAAATAGAAGTCCACCCATATAGTATAAATCACTATGACTTACAGCCAAGATAGAGCCAAAAAGATAGCTCATAAGGTCGATATTGTACCCAGGGGTCAGGTCTATTAATAGTACACCAAGTGCCATACCTATAGCCCACATGAGACCTATAAAAGTATCCATTCGGCTACGATGATTAAAGGTGATAAAGGCGATAATTAGAGCAGCAATTACGGCAAATATAGATGCTCCTAAAAAGATAGGAAATCCAAAAAAGACAGCTAATCCAATCCCACCATAAGCAGTATGTGCAATTCCTCCTGATAAAAATACCATACGGTTTACCACAATCAAAGAGCCGATAATTCCTGATGCCATAGAGACCAAAATACCTGCTATAAATGCATTTTGGATAAATTCATAAGAGAGTGCTTCTATCATATTAATTCTTTCATTTTGACTCTTTTAGGCTGTTGAAAAACTCAACTTCACAAAAGTGTTCAGAGTTTTTTATTTCTGAATTTTCTGTTTTATTAAGAACATGATAGGTCATTTTCTTGTTGATATGTACTACTTTTGAAGCAAAGCCTAAGACTACAGAGATGGCATGACTTACTACAATAATAGTAATACTCTGATTAAGCATTTGTAGGAGTTCATATATCTGCTGTTGTCCATCTACATCAATATTTGAGGTTGGTTCATCTAAAATAAGGATTTGTGGGTGAGCACATAAGGCTCTTGCAATCATTACACGTTGTCGCTGACCTCCTGAGAGACTACCTATCTTTTTTTGTGCAAACTCCTCCATACCTACTTGTGCCAATGCACCCATTGCACATATGGTCTCCTCTTTTGCATAACCAAAAAGAGGCTGTTTTGTACCGATATGACCCATTAGCACAACCTCAATCACTTTAATAGGAAAATCTGTATTGATATTGGTATCTTGTGGTACATAGCCTATCTTGGAGAGATTTTTTTTTGGTTTTTCACCAAATGTTGTAATACTCCCTTTTTGTATCGACTCCATGCCCAATATAAGTTTTAGTAGAGTGGATTTGCCTCCACCATTTGGTCCAATAATGGCTAGAAAATCTCTCTCCTCTATTTTTAGGTTTATATCCTCTAACACATTGTTTTTATGATAGGCAAAAGAGAGATTTTTAATTTCAACTATAGACATATTTTCTATCTACTTTTTGCAATGGCTTTTGCTAGATTTTTAAGATTTTCACTCCACTCTTTTGCTAAATGTGAGGTTTTAAAAACTTCTATCTTTAGCTCTTTGGAAATAATACGAGCAGACTTATCGGAAAACTCAGGCTGTGTAAATATCGCCTTTATCTTCTCCTCTTTTGCCTCTTTTAAAATCTCAATAATCTCTTTTGGCTTAGGAGTTTTCCCCTCAACTTCAATGGCAATCTGCTTTAAACTATAACGTTTTGCAAAATATCCCCAAGAGGGGTGAAAAACCATAAACTTGGTATCTTTTGGTACTTCTTTGAGTATCTCTTTTATCTCTTCATCTAGTTTATCAAGCTCTTTGATATAGGTATCTAAGTTTTTTTGATAGTAGTCACTATTTTTCTTATCCACAGAACTCAGTGCTTCAAATATATTTTTTGCAATAGTTTTAACATGAATAGGGTCAACCCAAATATGAGGGTCTAAAGCGTTCTCTTTTTTATGTTTTTCTTCATGTATGTGATTATGTTCACTCTTCATAGCACTTCTGTTAATATCTTTAGATATATCTATGATTTTTAATGTACTATTTTGAGAGCTAAATTTAGGTAGCCAAACATTTTCAAACTCAAGACCAATGGCTAGATATAAATCAGCTTTTGAGACCTCTATCATCTGTTGAGGTTTAGGTTCATAGGTATGAGGTGACTTTCCAGGAAGAACCATAAGAGTAGTATTTATATGCTCACCACCAATCTTTTTGACAAACTCCATTTGAGGTTGAATAGAGACAATAACATTTAGTTTTGCAAACATAGGGGTGGATATAATAGCAGATAATAGTATAAATAGTGATTTTTTCATGTAGAATTTTACCATAAGATAGGTTATAATCTCTCTTTAAAATTAAATTATAAAGATAAAGAAGGAATTATATATGAAAAAATGCTTAAAAGTATTGAGCTTATTATTTTTACTCACACAGTATCTAAGTGCAGGGTGTTCAACCTCCAAAGAGTTTTGGCAGATTAAGATAGACAAAAGTTCATCAATAGAGCAGTTTTTTTTAGAAAACCATGATTGTAAAAATAGTTTTTATCCAAAACTTGAAACCTCTCAAAAAATTTATTTTGATACTGTTTTATATCCTAGTAATTTAAACAAAGAGGCGTATCTAAATAGATGGTCGGCGATGCTATTTACTAATGACAGTGATTTTTTTAGAAAATTTTCATTTTTCAATAACTACTTTACTACACACAGAGAGAAGATTAAAAAAGAGGAGTTAAACTGTTTTCAAAAACAAAAAGGCTTTGCTAATCCTATCCCTAGTTCTGAGTTTTATGGTGAGCTTAGTAGAAGAGATATGTTAAATGATGTGGGGTATTTATATCCTCTAATTCGTTGGGCATATGTGCATAATGGGGTCGATATGAGTTTGAGTAGGGAACGCGTGGAGAAAGCAGAAAAAGCCTTTGGTATCAGAAAAGGAGAAGTGGGAGACAAGGAGCAGTTTGCAAGGTTTATCTCACTTTTTGCAGAGGAGTATGATAGTGTAGCAACAAGCTTATCTGAAAAACTAAATATTTCTCAGATAAAAGCATATAAACTACTGTTGGTGATTACCTACTTAGAGTCTCGTGGAAATATTTTTGCAGTCTCTACCACAGGAGCATTTGGACCTACTCAATTGACCTTACACTATTACATGATGTATGGAGAGCCAAGCAATCCATTCTCTGTAAAAGCTAGTCTGATTAAATTGGCAAATAAGTTTATCCACTATAATCGTATTGGAAAAACCCTAAACAGTTCCGTGGTAGCCTATAAATCAGGAAGTTTGAGTAAGTGTCAAAATGGAAAAAACAATAATGATGTAGATTGCCGTTACTACAATGATTATAGACGCTATATGTCCGATATGAGTGGCTTTAGTAAAAAAGATGAGATATCACGCTACCTAACAGGTAAATCATATTTTTTTCAAGAGATAAGCAAACTTAAACGTGCAAAAAATCAATATGACTTAAAACACTATGAGCCATATCAATATGCTGTATTAAATGGAAACACTCTAAGAGACCGAGCCAAAAAAAGTATGTTTCTAGGAGGAAAACCATTTAACTCTCTAGGACGAATGAAGAGAAGTGATATTTATGAGTTACAAGATAAGTTTGGAGCGAATAACATTGGGGTTATTTCGGATAAAAAAGTCTGTTATTGATTTAATTTATTAAAAGAAGGAACAAAGAATGAAAATACCAAAAATAATAGAAACGATATCTAAAAAACTAAAAGATAAAAATGCAAAAGCTATTGTGGTGGGTGGTTCTGTTCGTGACCATTTTTTGTCACTTCCTATTAAAGATTATGATGTAGAGGTTTATGGATTAGCTTCTATAGAAGAGTTAGAGAGTATCTTAGTCCAATATGGTTCAGTAAACTTGGTAGGCAAAAGCTTTGGGGTTTTGAAGTTTAGTTATGAGGGAGAAGAGTATGATTTTTCATTTCCTAGAACAGAAGATAGAGTAGGGATAGGTCATCGAGGATTTGATGTTACTTGTAATGGTCTGTTGAGTTTTAAAGAGGCATCTATTCGCCGTGACTTTACGATTAATGCAATGGGTTATGATGTTGAAAAGAGGATATTTTTAGACCCTTATGGTGGTATGAGTGATATAAAAAATAGAATTTTGCGTCATATAGATGATGATACTTTTGTAGAAGATGCTCTGCGTGTATATCGTGCTGTTCAGTTTGTGGCTAGATTTGAGTTTACTCTTTGTGGTGAGACAGTTGAGCTATGTTCTCGTATGGTAGAGCAAGGAATGTTAGAGGAGTTGGCAAAAGAGAGAATTTATGAAGAGTTTAAAAAACTTCTTTTAAAATCACCTCAACCATCAATAGGATTTGAGTTGATGAGAGAGCTTGGGATTATTGAAAAATATTATCCCGAGTTAAATGCGATTATCGCAGTACCTCAATCAGAGGTTTGGCACCCAGAAGGAGATGTTTGGGTGCATACCATGATGTGTATAGATAAGATGGTTGGGCTAATGATAGGTGATGAGAAGCATGATTTAAAGATGATATTTTCTGTACTTTGTCATGATTTGGGAAAAGCGACACATACACAGATAAAACCAGATAGGATATCTGCTATTGGGCATGAAAAAGCAGGAATAAAACCTACAAAAGAGTTTCTGTATAGATTAACTAATGAGCATGATTTTATTGACTCGATTTTGCCTCTAGTTGAACATCATTTAGCACCCTCTATATATTTTAGAAGTGGGGCAAAAAACTCTACCATACGAAAACTCTCTACCAAAGTAAATATAGAGGAGTTGGTAACAGTAGCAAGGGCTGATTTTTTAGGACGAACAACAGAGGCTTCTCTAAGTGGTGTTTATGAAGCAGGTGATTGGTTACTACATAAAGCAAAAGAGCTAGATGTCTATACTAAACCACCAAAAGCACTTCTGCAAGGTAGAGATTTAATCGCTTTGGGGTATGAACCATCTAAGAGGTTTAAAGAGTTACTTGATGCTGTTTACTTGGCTCAAATTGAGGGAAATATCTCTACTAAAGAGGAGGCTATTTCTCATATAGACTCCTTGGAGAATTAATTATTTCTCTTTGCCTTTGCAATGTTTTTAAGATGCTCTTTATACGAGTGCGTAAAGTCATGTACTCCATCGCTATTTTTCATAAAGTATATATAGTCAGTAGTATCAGGTTTTAGTGCTGCTTTTATCGCTTCAACTGAAACAGCACAGATAGGATAGGGTGGGAGACCTTTGTTTAGATAGGTATTAAACTGGCTCTTGTCGGTTTTAATTCGTTTTGAGGTGACTTTGAGATGAGAGTATTTACCATAGTTTAGTGTACCATCCATCTGTAGAGGCATCTTCTTTTTTAATCGGTTATAGATAACAGAAGCTACTATTGGCATCTCTTTGTTGTTGGCAGCTTCTTTTTGTATAATAGAAGCGATAGTTAAGTATCTTAGCCACTCTTTTTTATCATATTTACCTAGATACTCATCAGCCAACTCTTTATATTTTTTCTCACTAAGTTTTACTAGAAACTCAATAAGTTTATTCTCTTTTATATTGGTAGGTAGATGATAGGTCTCAGGCATTATTCCTGCCTCTTTGTAGTTACTATGTTTATCATAACTTATCTCCAAAGCGTCGTAATCTAGTTTGGTATTTTTTGCGACCTCTTCTAAAAAAACAGGGCGTGTCTCTCCTGGGATTAGTGTTATTACTTGAAATGCCTCTGTGGCTGAGGTTAGCTTTTTTAGGAAATTGATACGATTAATTTTTCCTTTGCCGATATTTAAATCTCCATATTTTGGCTCTCCTAGTAAAACAAGTAGATAAGTATCTATTTTATTGACCCCTATACCCTCTTTTTGCAAATGATTTATGGTATTTGTAACAGAGCCTTTAGGCAGAGTGAGAGTTTTAGTAGGAACATCTATAGGTATGGATATATAGAATGCCAATGAGATAATAGTGATTAATATTAGGTGATATAGTATAGAAATAATTTTCCAAATAGTATTTTTTATATTCATAATTGTAATTATATCCAAGAATAAATAAATAAAACTATGTTATGATTAGTTTATGTATAAAAAATTTTTAATTTTAATCACAGTTTTCTTGTTACTATTTGTTGTGGGTTGTTCTGCTAAAAAACCAATCACATGGCAAAAGCGTGTGCTTCATACAAAAATAGAGCCATTAGATTTGGTCTATAAAGAGTATGGAAAAGAGCATAACCAAAGCATAGTGTTTATTCATGGTTTTGGAGAGAGTCAATATACTTGGCGTTTTTTGGTAGATGATTTGTCCAAAAAATACCATCTCTATACCATTGATTTAAAAGGTTTTGGAGAGTCTCCAAAGAGTGATGATGATGATTACTCTGTCTATGACCAAGCTATTTTGGTACAGCAGTTTATGCAAAAGCATCAGATACGAAACACAACAGTCGTAGGTCGCTCTTTTGGAGGAGGGGTCGCTTTGGTATTGGCTCTGATGCAAAATGAAAACTGTATGGAGAAAAAGATAGATAAACTTATTTTGATAAACTCCATGTCTTATAAACAGAAACTGCCCTCAATGCTTAGAGATTTAAAAACACCTATGTTTGGTTTTTTGGGTATTCATCTTTTGAGTAACTCATGGATTGTAGAATCAGGGTATAAGTATGCCTTTTTCAATGATGATTTAATCCCAAAAGAGAGTCTAATTCATTCCCAGAAGATGCTCTCTCTACCTTTGGCAAAGTCTGCCTATCTAAAAAGTGTACACTGTTTAATTCCCGATGATATTGAAGATATTGAAAAAAAGTACAAAGATATCCTGTTGCCAACTTTGATTTTATGGGGGGAGGAAGATGTATCTATCCATGTAGATATGGCAAAACGCCTCCATAAAGAGTTACCAAATAGCTATTTAAAGATTTTTGAAGATACAGGACATATGCCCCAAGAGGAGAAACCCAAAGAGGTAATTGAGGAGATAGAGAAGTTTATGGAAGCGAATAGATAACATTATAAGCAAAAGGTGTCCATCTGCTAACTGAGATATTGGCATCATACAAGATTTCTCCTGTCCATGTGTTGCAGGTGTTTATGATGTTGTATTGATTAGATTTTGAGTTATAAAAATTGTCATTGTTTCTGTAGCCTTTTTGATAGAATTTAATCTTTTCTCCAAAGCTTTTTAATATATTCTCTTCAAGTTTTTTATGTTGCTCTTGGGTGATTTTGACCTCTTTTAAATGTTTAAATCTATGAATACTCTTGTGATAGGTGACGTGCATCAGAGATGGGGTGTTGATAAAGAGTGCTTTTAGTGCTGTGGATATTTTTAAATCGTCCCATGTAGGTGTATTTATATAGGTCTCTTGGTCACCCCAACCAAAAGAGATGTAGCCACTATCTTTTGATTTTAGCATTTTGGGTAGATACTCTCTCCACGGAAGTTCACTTTTTTTTAAATCAATAACAATATCACTATGCATAGAGCTATAGAGTATATGAATGGTTCTATCTCTCTTATTTTGGATATTATTATCTGCATGGGTGGTGAAAAAGCTTAATCCAAAGGCGATTGAGATATAGAGCATAAGTGCTATAAACAGGAGTAAAATAGTATATAGAGTTGGTTTTAAAATTTTCATAAATCTCTTTTTCTTTGTAAAATGATGAATTGTTAATATTTATGAGTTATAATAGCATATATTAAATTAATTAAGGAATATTATATGAATCTAAAAGTTGTCTGTCCTCACTGTGCAAAAGTAAATAAGATACCAAAAAAAGAGAGTTATGCCAAGGCTGATTGTGGTCATTGTAAAGAGTCTCTGCTTGATTCTAAACCAATAGAGGTTGATAAAGCAGAGCTATTACACATTTTGGTAAACAGTGAAATACCTGTTATTGTTGACTTTTGGGCTCCTTGGTGTGGACCATGTCTACAGATGGCACCTGCTTATGAAGAGGCAGCACTGGAGATACCTCTTCAAGCTCAATTTTTAAAAGTAAATACAGATGAGCATCAAAAGTTAGGGGCGGCATATGGAATTCAAAGTATACCAACGATTATAGCTTTTAAAGGTACGCAGGAGCAAGAGCGTCTATCTGGTGCGATCTCCTCTCAACGGTTAGTTAATTGGGCGAAACAGTTTGTATAAACTGTTTTAATAGAGTTTAAAAATAGGGAGAAGATTATGTCTAAAGCAAAAATATTACTACTAGAAGATGATAGTACACTAAATGAGACCATTACAGAGTTTTTAGAAGATGAGGGTTATCTCATAGACAGCGTATATGATGGGTACGAAGCACAAGATAAGCTCTATGAGAGTAAATATGATTTGCTTCTTTTGGATGTCAATATACCAGGGATTGATGGGTTTACGGTTTTAAAAGAGTCTAGAGAGGGTGGAGTGGTTGCTCCTGCAATTTTTATTACCTCTTTAGATGGTGTTGATGATTTGGAGAAAGGGTTTCAGAGTGGTTGTGATGACTATATCAGAAAACCTTTTGTCTTAAAAGAGCTACTAATTCGTGTGGAGACACTGTTAAGGCGAGGGTTCTTTCATGAACCAGCAGAGTTGATCTCTTTGGGTGAGGGTGTGGAGTATAATGCCAAATCAAATGAAGTATTGATTGATGGAATACCTGAAACTTTAGGAAACAAAGAGTCTGCACTTTTTAAGCTTTTTATGAAGCATACCAATGAGGTTATATCTCATGATAGAATATATAAAGAGCTTTGGGATTTTGATGAGACTCCAAGTGATACAGCACTAAGAACATATATTAAAAATATTCGTAAATTAATAGGTAAGGATAGAATTGTCAGTATCAAAAAACAGGGATATAAGTTTACATCGTAGTAATGAGAAACAAGCTCTAAGACGTTTTTTAGGTCTATATATCTTTTTAGTTGTAGCACTTCTATCTCTTCTTAGTACTTTCTATTATCAGAGTCAAGAGAAGCTTATGTTCTCTAATCAGAGGACTATTCTCTCTACTTATGCTAATGAGCAGGTTAAGAAATTAAAAATTTTGCATCACTATTTTCCTGCAAAAACAGAGTATCCAAGAAGTATCCATTTTAAAAGTGCCATCTATGATATTGAGCGTGTTTTTATCTTCTCTACATTAGAAAATGAAAATATAAATTTTGATAAAGAGGTATATAGAGTAGGTAAAAAAATACACTTTGTAAAACTTTTAGATGATTATTACTTGGGGGCACACTACCTTTTTACTGAGATTGATGAGGATAGAGCGTGGGTAAAAGAGACAATTTTAAATATTATTGCTTTTGGAACAGTTGCTTTATTTATTTTGGGTATATTTGGACTCTTTTTTGTAAATCTATTTTTGCGTCCCATGAAAAACTCTATCGCTCTTTTGGATAATTTCATTAAAGACACTACTCATGAGCTAAATACTCCAATTTCAGCGATATTGGCAAATATTGAGATGATGGATAAAAGTGTTATGGCAGAGAAAAATATCAAAAAACTCTCACGAATTAATGTGGCTGCTAAAACCGTCTCTCACCTATATCAAGATTTAACCTATTTGGTATTAGGACATCAACGAAGTGTAAGAGATGAGTGGATAGATTTAGAAGCACTAGTTATAGATAGGGTTGAGTACTTCTCTCTGTTAGCTGAAGCGAAACAGATTAATTTTATATTGGATTTAGAGCCAAGAGAGATTTGGATTGATGGTGCAAAAATAGCACGTGTTGTTGATAATCTTATCTCAAATGCTATTAAATATAATAAACGTGGAGGAGAGATTGTCTTTAGGTTGAGAGAGGATTGTTTTATGATATCAGATACAGGTATCGGTATCGAAAAAGAGAAGATATCAGCAATGTTTGAGAGATACAGCAGATTTAACTCTAGCGAGGGTGGCTTTGGAATAGGTCTTAATATTGTAAAAAGTATCCTAGATGAGTACTCATTGGAAGTAGAAGTAAATTCTGTTATTAAAATGGGAACGACTATTAAGGTTCATTTACCAAAAAGGAAAAAAAATGATTAAAAAACTATCACTTCTACTGTTACTTTCAATATTGTTTTCTAACGTACTTTTTTCAAAAACCAAAATAGAGTCAAAAGAGAAGAATATTTTTGTAAAAAAGTGTATACCTTGTCATGAGTATCTTCCATCATCTTTGGAGAGAATGTTTATGTCGTATCTCAAAGTTTATAGTGGTGAGTTTACCTTTAAAGAGTCTCTAAAATCTTTTCTACGTGAGCCTGATGAGGTCTCTTCTACTATGTCAGATCTGTTTTTAGACCGTTTTGGTGTAAAGTCAAAGAGTGAACTTAGTGAAAAAGAGCTAAAAGAGGCAGTTGATATCTATTGGGATATGTATAATATTCGTAATAAATTGAAGTAAAACGGCTATTCAAGTATTATTACGCTAAACTCTCAAAATAAAAATTAAAATGAAAAAATTTAAACTCATTTGTTTAAGGAACTACTTATGACATCTTGTCACAAATCGTATATTACAACCCCCATCTATTATGTAAATGATGTTGCCCATATTGGTCACGCTTATACTACTATTATCGCAGATACTATTGCACGTTATGCACGTCTTATTGGTCAAGATACTTATCTTTTGACAGGTACAGATGAGCATGGTCAAAAGATTGAAGAGGCTGCTAAAAAAAGAGGCAAAGAGACCAAGGTTTATGTTGATGAAATCGCGGCAACGTTTAAAGATTTGTGGGACGAGTTTGATATCTCTTATGATAAATTTATAAGAACCACAGACGAAGAGCATAAGCGAGGTGTTCAAAAAGCCTTTACAACTATGCATCAAAAAGGTGATATCTACAAAGATACTTATCAAGGTCACTACTGTATCCCTTGTGAGAGTTTTTTCTCAGCTATTCAGCTTGTAGATGATGAGTTTTGTCCTGATTGTGGACGAAGCACCTCTATTGTAGAGGAGGAGAGTTACTTCTTTAGATTATCTGATTATGAGGATAGGCTACTCGCATGGTACAAAGATAATCCTGATTGTATTTTACCTAAAAGTAAGAGAAATGAGGTTATTCGTTTTGTAGAGGGTGGGCTTAATGACCTCTCTATTACTAGAACAAGCTTTGATTGGGGTGTAAAGCTTCCTGAGAGTTTTGATGACCCAAAACACGTTATGTATGTCTGGCTTGATGCTCTGATGAACTATGTAACAGCACTTGGTTATGGTAATGATGAAAAGAATATGGATTTTTATCCTGCTAGAGTTCATCTAATTGGTAAAGATATTTTGAGATTTCATGCTATCTACTGGCCTGCGTTCTTAATGAGTTTAGATTTACCTCTACCTAAACATATTGGGGCTCATGGTTGGTGGACTAGAAACGGTGAGAAGATGTCTAAAACAAAAGGCAATGTGGTTAACCCAAAAGAGGTAGCTGATGCATATGGTTTAGAGAATTTTAGATACTTTATGCTTAGAGAAGTTCCTTTTGGTGGAGATGGTGATTTCTCTCAAAGAGCTTTAATTGATAGAATTAACTCTGATTTGGGTAATGACCTTGGAAACTTGCTTAATCGTCTAATTGGTATGAGTGGAAAGTATTTTGATGGGCGAGTTGAGTGTGATAACGTCTCTAAGTATTATCAAGCAGAGTTAGATGAGATGCAAATCTCACTAGATAAGCTCGAACCGATGTTTTTTGAGCTTCAACTTCATAAGTATCTCGAAGAGTTGTGGCGACCATTAACTGTTGCCAATAGAGCGATAGACAGATATCAGCCTTGGACAATGATAAAAGAGGGTAAAAGAGAAGAGACAATGGCTCTAAATGGGCTTATAGCTACTATTCTTGCTAAAGTTTCTCTTATGCTTCATGCTGTAATGCCAAAGACAACAAGCACTATCTGTAGTGATTTAGGGTTTGAGATAACGCCTGAAAGTTTTGAGAAGATTATTCGTAATGGTGAGATACTAGAGCCATTTGTAACTGCCAAAAGAGAGCCATTATTTCCAAGAATAGAGGAGCAGGTTTTAGCAGAGAAGAAGCCTTTAGTGCAAGAAGAGGTTAAAAAAGAGAAAAAGAAAGAGACTCAAACAAAAACAGAAGGTATTGCTCTTATTGGTATTGACCAATTTTTTGAAACTTCATTGAAAATCGGTACGATTGTAAGTGCAGAGGAAGTTCCAAAGAGTAAAAAGCTTCTACTGCTTCAAGTGGATATTGGTGAAGAGAACCCAAGACAGGTTGTAGCAGGGATAAAAGAGTGGTACAGTGAAGAGGAGTTGGTGGGAACACAAGCGTGTGTAGTAGCCAATCTTAAACCTGCAAAGTTGATGGGTATGAAGAGTGAGGGTATGCTTTTAGCTGCCAAAGATGCAGATGGTTTATCTCTTATTCGTCCAGAGAAGCCAAAAACTATTGGTACTCCAATAAGTTAAGGGTAGTTATGAAGATAGAAGATTTATTAAATTTAACATCAGGGAATATTGTCTCTGAACCAACCGTTACAGCTATAAACTCAGTGACGGTTTATCCGTCAAAAGTAGAAGAGGGTGACCTCTTTATCTCTGATAATAGTGAAGATATCGCAACAGCACTTGCTAATGGTGCATATGCAATTGTATTCTCTGACTCTTCCATAAAAATCACAGATAGTGAAGTGGCATGGATAGAGGTAAAAGATATTCAAAAAGCAGCGTTTAAACTTATTCGTTATGTTCTAATCTCTCGTGAAGCGAATTTCTATCTTTTTACTGAGCATGAGTTGTCATTTTTGAAGATGATAGTTACTCAAAAGAGTAATATGGACATCTTGCCTGATGATTGGAGAAAGATGTTTGAGAAGATTTTAAACTCAAGAGCAAAAATGTTTATTGGTACTGATATAGAGCTAATGAAGATGATAAAACCTGATGTAAATGTCTTAAATAAAGAGGCAAGTTGTGAAATTATTAGTGATACACTTTTTAAAACCACTTTTAAAATCAATGACTATATCTATCAAGAGAAAGAGATTACCCCTTTTCATGTAGACTTTTTACAGCGAGTAGTTGAGTTTTGTGACCTACATCATCTACCGTATGATTTGGACAGAGTAAAGTATACAAAGCATTTTGTCCCTGTATTTATAGATGCCACATTAAGTGTGATGAACCCTAGTAAAAGTGACAAAGTTGCCATCTTTACAGATAATCTACAAGATGTATATAAAGCACGTGAGTATGTCCGTTTTAATGGAGCATGGGTCAAAACTATTGTTCTAACTCCTCCAAAAACAAAAGTAGATGGCGTGGATAGACCAAACTGGTATCAAGATATAGATGAAGCTAGAGAGATTTTAAAAAATGCTTATTTTAACTATGCATTTATATATGCACTAGATAGGTCGATGTTGCCTACGATAAAAGAGGAATATTCGCTCTTTTAATCTCCTCGGGAATAATTCCCCGTCTATGGCATACTTCAAAAGAGTGTTGTTTTTTATTATGATTTTCTCTTTGTAAAATGCTCCATTACGTACCAAAGAGAACCTAGAATAGAGAATAGAACTAAGATAGGAACCCAAGGATACTCTTTGAAGTACTCAAACAGAGATTTAATCGTCTCACCTGCATAAAATGCACTTAACATAATAACCGAGACAAAAAATGGTGAGGCAAAAAGATTGTAAAAACCAAACTTTTTAAAATCATACCTAGATAGTGCCATCGAAATAGGTATTAGTGTTTTAATTCCATATAAAAACTTCTGTATAAATATAGCAAAAACTCCATATTTACGCAAAATAAGTGTGGAGAGTGCAATTTTTCGTTTATGTTTTTCAAAATATGGGTTAATATCCTCTTTGTGATAACGTCCGAGATAAAATAGAAACATATCCCCCATATAGTTAAAAACTGTGGCAATAGCCAATGAGACAAGCAGACTCATCTCTCCCATATAGGATAGTACTCCTGCTGCGGCTACTACTACCAATGAACCACCAAATGAGAAAAATGCCAAAGCTACATAGCCCCAAGTGCTAAGATTTGTTAATGTATCTTCCAAAAAAATCCTTTTATTTTAAAACTCTTTAATTTTTAAAAGGATTATAGTATTATTTCTTTAATAACTCCTAGCAGAAATCCCAATGCTCTTTAGCCGTTGGAATTTTTACGCTATAATATCATATCTACGCAATATACAGATACCATATTAATTAAAAGGAAAAAAATGAAAAATTTGGTAAAACTTGTAGTGGTACTAAGTGCCATAACAATATGAGCATAGACTAATATCACAATGCTTTCTATTACATTTGTCTATGTTTTTATCCTATTGGGATATATCGCTAAACGTATCTTTAAAGATGAGATGGATACTAAGACACTAACACTTTTTTCTGTCTATTTTCTTCAAGCTTTTGTAACCATGTGGGGGTTCTCTACAGCTACTTTATCTAGTGAGCATCTTTTTGTACCTATTTATTATATTGGGATTATCGCTATTCTGTTTGTACCAACGCTTTTTATTGCTAGAAAACTTTTTGATGACCCAAAAGAGAGAGCCATATTTTCTATTGCAGGTTTTGTAGGTAATACGGGAAATATTGGTATTCCTTTAGGTATTGCACTCTTTGGTATGGAGTCTGTTATCTATACGACACTTATTAATATAGCTAATGTTTTTGTGGTTTATATCTTGGGGGTTTATATCTACTCTCGTGGCTCATTTTCTATTAAGAGGTCACTTTTTAATATTATCAAAATTCCTATTATTCCTGCTTCCATTATTGTCATTACGCTTAATCTAAATGGGGTAACTTTCCATCCACAAATTCAAGAATTTTTCAAGATGGGAGCGTATGCAGGAATTGTTTTACAACTCTTTTTATTGGGAACTTTTCTCTATGGTATTGAGCTTACTAATATCAAAAAATCTCTCTTTATTGGAGTGATGTCTCAGAAATTTTTTATCATACCTCTAGCAACAGCTTTAATACTAAGCTTTAGTGATTTCTCTTTGTATGTTCAAGGTATTATCTTTATGGAGATGATAGTTCCTCTAGCTGTGGCGAATATTAACCTAGCTTCACTCTATGATTGTAAACCACAAAATATAACATCACTGATACTGTTTAGTACTGTTTTTTTTATACCAATTCTCTTCTTACTCTCCTATATTGTAGCTAATTTTTATCTATAATTATAATTATTTTATATATTTTAATTTTTGTATTTGCTCCACAATGATACAATTCGAAATTCACTCACCAATAAAAAGTAAAAACATGAACTATTTAAAAGATTTAAAATATATTGTTAATATAAACTCGTTTACTCAAAACCCAGAGGGCGTTAATAGTGTCTCTAAACAGATGAGTATTTGGCTTGAGCAGTTGGGCTTTGATGACCACTGTTATGAGCGTTCTTCTATCGGGAATCATCACCTCTATACCTCTGTTAAAACAGATGGTATAAAGATTTTGCTTTTGGGTCACAATGATACTGTGTTTCCACAAGGTAAATTTGAGAACTATAGAGAAGATGATGAGTGGGTTTATGGTCCTGGGGTTTGTGACATGAAAGGTGGAAACATCGTCGCACTTCAAGCACTTCGTAATATTTATGCAACAAATGGGAAAATAGAAAATATTGATTTTCTTTTAGTTTCAGATGAAGAGACGGGGAGTGATGATAGTAAGCTCCTCTCTTCATCTATTGCTAAAGATTATGATATCTGTTTTGTTTTTGAAGCAGCAGGAGAAAATCTTGAAGTGGTTACAGGTCGTAAAGGGGTTGGTACATTTACCATTGATATCGAGGGAAAAGCTTCTCATTCAGGAGTTCGGTACAGTGATGGAATTAATGCCAATCTTGAAGCAGCACATAAACTCATAGCTTTAACTAAACTTACCAATTTAGAGATAGGAACAACGGTCAATGTTGGAAAAGTTGAGGGTGGTATTGGAGCTAATACTATTTCACCCTCTGCCAAACTTCTTTTGGAGCTTCGTTATACTAAAAACTCTGAGAGAGATAGGCTTTTGAGTGCCTTAGAGGAGATTACCAACACCTCTTATATTCAAGGTACAAAAGCGACACTCTCTGGGCTTATTCAACGAGATGTGATGGAGCCAAATGAGGAGCAGTTAACACTAATCAAAAGAGTAGAAGCATTGTCAAATATAGAACTTTTAACTGAGCAGCGAGGTGGTGTGAGTGACGCTAATATTTTTGCTTCAGAGGGGGTAGTCACACTAGATGGATTTGGTCCTCTTGGTTATGGAGACCATACTGTAAAAGAGAGAGCTTTAAAAAGCTCTTTTGAACAAAGGATAGACCTGATGACAAAGATTTTAGAACATCATCAGTCGTTTAAACAATTTTAATTTAGAGGAGAGTAGGAATGGCAGACAAGAGAAAAATAGGAATGTGGCTTTATCAAAATGGTGGAGGAGACATTCTTCAAAAGAAGATTGTTGATAAACTTAAAGAGCGAGATATTAAAACCATTACAGGTCTCAATCTACACCATGCTGTGGCTAAAAATAAAAGTATTATCTGTACAAGTAAAGATAGTGGAAAAGATGTCAAAATGGAGAAGCTTGACCTTTTTTTCAGTTACAACGCAGGAGAGCAGACCCAATATCAGATGTTTCTATATCAAGCACTCAATCATGTTATACCAACCATAAATAGTTATGAGGCTTTTGCTTTAACCGAAGATAAATTTCAAACCTCTTTTCTGCTTAGACGACACGGTATAACAACAGCAGACTATCAGCTTTGCCATAGAGATGCCGAGCATGAACTCCACAAAACCCTCAAAAAATGGGGAAAAATGATTTATAAACCAACCGATGGTTGGGGTGGTGCAGGACTTACCAAGATAGATAATCAAGAAGCGTTGGATATGCTTATGCCTTTTCTAAACAAGATGGATTTACGTTTCTTGTATCTTGAAAAATTTGTCAAATATGACAACTCTGATTTTAGGGTTGATATTGTTGATGGTGAGTTTGTAAGCTGTTATGGACGAAAAGCGAGTGGAAGTGATTGGCGAACTAACGTGAGTAGTGGTGGTTCAGTCTTTTTAAGAGAACCCAATGATGAGATTGTGGATATTGCCAAGAGAGCTGTCAAAGCTTGTGGTGTGGATATCGCAGGGGTGGATATTATTTATGATATAGAGAAAGAGGAGTATATAGTATTAGAAGTTAATGGAATACCAGCATTTGCAACACCAGAACAAGAGAAGATGGGTCTTGACTTTAACGATAAAAAAATAGAGCTTATTGTAGATATGATAGACAGAAAAACAAAAAAACAAAAAAACAAAAAAAACTAAAGGAGAACATTATGGGACTAAAAAACGAAGAATTACCAACACTTGGACTTTTATACATGGATTATGTATTAAAATTTTTTGACTACTCAAACTTTAAGGGGTGGCCAAACAAGATAGAAGAGGTTACTTACCACTGGGGAAAAGATAAAGATAGATTTATCGCAGAGGTAAAGAGAAAAAAGATTGATGTTCTTATTGGTAATATTCCTGCTACTGCTTATGAAACTTTTAGAGAGATATCTCGTGCTTTGCCAAATGTGAGATTTATACCATCACTAGATACTCAATTTTCAAACAAGTCAAAAGAGAATGTGACACGTTTTGCGTGGAAATATAACTTACCAATCCCAAAAACATATATCTATTACCATAGAGACAATGCTGATAAATTTCTCAAAAAAACAAAATATCCAAAGATTGTTAAAAAATCTTATGGACCATCTAACTATGGTGGATATTTTGTGCATAAAGTGGACTCTTATCAAGAGGCAAAAGAGCTATATGCTTCTAAAAAGTATCACCCGATGTATTTTCAAGATTTTATCCCAATGGAGGCTGATATCCGTGTTATGCTTATTGGTCACAAACCTGTCTGTGCATTCTGGAGAAGAGCTCCAAAAGGTGAGTGGTTGACAAATACAAGTCAAGGTGGTTCTATGGACTACATGGACGTACCTAAAAATGTTCTTGAATTGGCTGTACGAACCTCAAAAGCTGCTAAAGCTGAGTACTGGGCGTGTGATATTGCCTATGGAAAAGATGGAAAAGTAAGAATTTTAGAGTGTGCTACTGCGTTTGCTGCGTTCCCATATATTAGAGATTGGATTGGTCAATACCTTATGTGGAGTCTAAGTGAAGGGCGATTTATAAAGCCACATATGCCAATGTTTAACTGGGAAGAGCTTGGAAAAATCTCTCCTAATTTACTTAAAACAATGAGACATATTACATTTGGTCAATACTCAGCCTCTTATGATGGTTCATACTTTGGAAATCAAAAGAGATCATATGGTGAGGGAACTGTTTATCTTCATAAGCTAGATAAGAGCTATCCTATTTATGATGTAAAAGAGAGAACTTCAGAAGAGTGGCCAAGTGAGAAGTGGAACTACCAAGATAGATTTAAACTAAAAAGTATTAAGTCGATGAAAGTACCTGCGTTAAAAGAGCAAGAGGCACCTGAAGTTTCAGGCGATGAGTCAGTAGAAGAGAGTGAAAAAGATATAGAAGTTAAATAGTAAAAAAGTGTGGAGATCTTCTCCACACACTTATAAATTGATATTAGACCTAAGCCTTATACTCCAAGATACTCTTAACAGTATTGATAGAGCAGAAAAAAAGTGCATCAAAAATAGGGTTTATTTTAGTGGTCTTATCATCTATAATATCAAATGCTTTAAAATCAAACCCCTCTCCGTCATCTCTTCGTGATGGACGAACAGAGAAAGTAATGGGACTTAGTGTTCTTATGAGATTTAAAACTCGTTTATAATCTTTGCTTTTAGTATCAGGTAAAAAATTCCCATCTTTATATTTCTCTTTTCTTATCCTCTCTATGAGTTGAACTTTGTCATTAAAGATAACTTTTCCCCAACGGATAGTTCCTAGGTCAAATAGAAAATCTTGATGTCGGCTACATAGTGGATGTGTAGATGAATCTCTTACTGCTTCGATGAGTTGTAGAAAAAAATTAAGACCTCCAAAGTTATTGGCATAATTGATTAGAAGTTTATGATAATGAAGTTTATCTTCATCGCTTAAGTTGTGGAAATCACACATAAAAAGTCCTTGGTGTTAAAAGTGAAGAATTATACTCTATATATCTCTAAAAAGAGATAGTATAAATTTCAAAGAGTGGATAGTTTGGTCTCCTTGGCTTATGATGGACATAGAAGCCACCATTAATTTTAGTAAAGAGCATGAATAGTAGGCTCTTTCTATAAGTCTGTCTGCCTCTTTAAATCATTAGTTCTTGTTTTAGTTTCTCTTGATTTAACTTTTTGATAAGCTTCTCTTTGAGTGTGGCATAACGCTCTTCATCAATTTTTAGCTTCTCTAGGAGTTCAGAGAGTGCTTCACTATCTCCCCAATTTTGGAGTATCTTAAACTCTTTTTTGGTTAGTTTTACTTTTAAAACTTTATAGAGTTCATCTTCACCCTTTAATGGTTTAATGAGTTTTCGTATATGTTTTTCAAGTTCTGTTGTTATTGGATTTTCTGATGATGTCATTTATCTCTTTCTTTTATCTATTTTTTCTTCTTTATCTATGACATTTTGCATAGATGTGGCTAAATCTTGATACCACTCTTTGTTCTCTTTATCTACCGTAAATGTATCCAAATAGGTAATATGTACAGTTGAAGAGTGTGCTGTCTTCTCATGTTCGTTTAGCAGTAGTTTGCTATTTGTTATGACAATTGGTTGAATTGTTAATTGAAGCTTTTCAGCAATAATTTTTGTTCCCTTTTTAAAAGGAAGAAGTTTCTGTTTATTGGTTCTTGTTCCCTCTGGAAAAATAGTAACAGTACGTTGTATTTCTGACTCTTTTGTTTGTTTTACATCACGAAGTAGTTTTATTAATCCTGTTTTATTATCTCTATCAATACAGATCATATCTGGAAGTTTTAGTACATATCCAAACCAAGGAGCATCAAATAGCTGTTTTTTTGCAACCCATCGTAGATTAGAACTTTCGGCCGCCTCCATACTTATGATATCTATAATACCTTGGTGATTAATTACAAACATATCAGCACTATTGTTACGTTTTCCTGTGGTTTCTATTTTTCCACCAATCAAAAACATAATAACACTGTTCCATTTGTGCAGTACTTTGTCTCTGTTGTTTTTAAATATCATCATCAACGGAACCATAATACCTGCAGCTATAAACGAGATAATAAAAGAGCCATAATAGAATCTAATTGTCGCAAACATCTTTGTCCTTAACCCAACCGATAATACCTTTATTGTACATTATTTTATTATATTTATCTCTTTCACCTAGCTTTGTTGTGTGATACTCTTGGTCTATGTAGACAGATATTTCACTGCTCTCTGTTGGTAAAATGTAGATAGGAGAACCTACTTTTACACATATCTTTTCCAAAGGGATAAAGAAAGTAAGTAAAATAGCCGTGGTTACTACAGCAATTATAAGATAAAAGAAATCTCTTTTCCATATAAATAGGAGTAAAAAGAAGATAACTAATCCAAGAAGAGTAAATTTTTTAAGTTTTTCAAAATTGTCTTCTCTTGGATTTAAGTCCGTCTGTGCTGCCACTGAGCCATCATCAATACTAATAGGTATACTTTTATTTACAAATGTCTGTTTGATTGTATCATAATAGGAGAAGTCTAGTTTAGTCTGTTTTGATGGAAGTACAATATAGTATTGGGCTTCCATTTTAGAACCATTTCGTTTTAGGTTCTCTAGTCCATCTTTTAGAGCATCTTTGATGTACATATCTTCAAGGTTTGCATCATGTGCTTCTACTGAAATAGCAATAAGATTATTCTGCTCATCATAAATAGAAGCTTGATAATTTTTTATTTTGAGTCCTGATGCGATAACTCCTGAGAAGTCCTTAGGATTAGGAAGTGGTTCAACTGGAATATTAATACCAATAAGAGTGGTGTCACGTCCATTAACATTTACTAAAATTTCAGGTATTTGGAAGAGGGTATCGGTGGTTTTGAAATAGAAAGTGTAGAAAGTTTTTTTACCATTTTTGATTTTGACAGGCTCTTCTAAAATAGGGATTTTTTCTCCAATAAATGAGAATTTTATCTTTGTATTCTCATCACTGTTACTTAGAAAGCTAATAGGAAAGACCTGCTTTTCATAAACTCTTTTGGGTACATAACTGTACTCTACATCAGCAGAAAATGCTTGTGTAGGAAAAATAAAAAAAAATGTAAGTAATATTAAGAGATATGATTTGATGTTTTTCATTAGGCTATAAGTCCTTCAAGCATTTTAATCCCATCTGTTGAACCCAAAATATCCTCTAAGGCACGTTCAGGGTGAGGCATAAGACCAAAGACATTTTTATTTTTGTTACATATACCTGCTATTGAAGTAATAGAACCATTTACTACAATAGGCTCTCCATGTGCATCTGAGTAACGAAGCAAGATCTGCTCATTCTCCTCTAGCACTTTAAATTTATCTTCATCAATATAGTAGTTACCATCAGCGTGAGCAATAGGAATATTAAGTATTTCATCTTTTTCACACTTCTGTAAAAAAGAGTTACTATTATTAACTACTTTTAGCGTCTGAAATTTTGAGATAAAATGAAGTCCAATATTTCGTTTTAATGCACCTGGCAGAAGTCCAATCTCTGTTAAGATTTGGAAACCATTACAGATACCCAAAACTTTTCCACCACTGTTTGCAAACTCAATAACAGGTTTCATAACAGGAGAGAACTGTGCAATTGCACCTGAGCGTAAGTAGTCACCATAAGAGAATCCACCAGGAACAACTACCAAATCTATATTGGCAGGAAGCTCTGTATCCTTGTGCCATACTACAGTAATGGTACAGCCAAGTTTTTCAAAAGCATACTTGGTATCCAAATCACAGTTAGTGCCTGGAAATTGCAATATCGCTATATGTTTCATTATACCAACTCGATAGTATAATCTTCGATTACTGTATTTGCTAAAATATCCTCAGCCATTTTCTCTACCTCTTTTAGTGCATCTTCTCTATTGTCTGAGGTAAGTTTTAGAATAATCTGTTTTCCCATACGAACATCCTCTACCCCTTCAAACTCCATCGCATCTAGTGCGTGATGAATCGCTTTTCCTTGTGGGTCAAGTACACCCTCTTTTAAAAATATATTTATAATAGCTTTCATCTATTTATCTCCTAAAATTCTATTAAGTACTTCTTCATATGCAACTTTTAATCCACCTAGACCTTGTCTAAATCTATCTTTGTCCATACTCTCACCTGTGTTTGCGTCCCAAAATCTAAAGTTATCAGGACTAAGCTCATCAATAAGAATGATATTTCCATCTACATCACGTCCAAACTCTAGTTTAAAATCAACTACCGTTAAATCTTTGTCAGAAAAGAACTCTTGCATGATAGTGTTAATACGTCTTGCCAAATATCGTATATAATCTAACTCGTCTCTATTATTTACAAGCTCCAAAATAAGACAGTGTTGGTCATTTAACTTTGGGTCACCTAACTCATCATCTTTATAGTCAAACTCAACCAATGTAAACGGAAGAACCTTTCCATTCTCTATCCCAAGGTTTCTACTTAGACTACCTGTAGCGATATTTCTAACAATTACTTCAATTAAAATAACATCACATTTTTTATGTAACATATTATTATCATCTAACATCTCAACAAAGTGAGTTGGTACACCTTTGTTATTTAGTACTTTAAAAAGCTCTGTAGAGATTTTATTGTTTAATGCACCTTTTCCCTCTTCGCTTGATTTTTTCTCACCGTTAAATGCCGTTAAATCATCTTTAAACTCTGAAATTAAAAGTGTATCATCTTCTGTATACCAAATCTTTTTGGCTTTACCCTCATATAGTAGTTCTGTTTTGTTCATCTTATTTAATCCTTCTTTTTTCTGTAATTAGTTATGTTTACTAATCATCAATGCTTTTAAAATATCTATGGCACTTTTTAGTTGTCTATCTTTGTATATTTGCTCTTCGGTGATAATCTTCTTATTCTCTTTATCCTCTTTTTTAACAGCCTTTGTTCCATTAACTTTTTCTAATTCACTCTCTAGGTGCATCTGTAAATCACGCTCTTTAATAGAGATAATATCATCAGCTTTTTTAATCTCTCCAAATGCCACCTCTATATCTGGTGTAACTCCTACAGCTTGAATGGTTCTTCCACTTGGAAGGTAGTATCTAGCAATAGTTAGACGAAGCGACTCATTGTTACCCACAGGCATGACCACTTGTACCGAGCCTTTACCAAATGTTTTCTCTCCTACAACCACACCTCTTTTTAAATCTTGCAATGAACCTGAAACAATCTCACTAGCACTAGCACTTCCTCCATTGACTAAAATAACCAATGGAGTAGTGGTATCACTATTGTTTACCGTTGCGTTATAGGTTAGGTTCTCATTAGCCATTTTTCCTTTTTGGCTAACAATTACTCCCTCTTTTACAAACATATCAACTACACCAATAGCTTGGTTCAAAAGTCCACCTGGGTTGTTTCTAAGGTCAATAATAAATCCACCTCTATTTGGATTCTCAGCAATAGACTTTCTCATAGAAGAGACTACTTTTTGATCAAATGAGGTAATTCTTAGATACAAGATATCATCACCAATGGTCTTGGCATATACTGATTGAATCTCGATAATATCTCTAATAATATCTACTATGACAGGCTTAGGCTCACCTTTTCTAATCACAGTTAGCTTAATAGGAGTACCAGATTTTCCACGCATCAAAGATACAGCTTTATCAATAGTCATACCAATAGTAGCTTGGTCATTGATTTTTAGGATAATATCCTGAGATTTCATTCCTGCATCATCAGCAGGAGTTCCCTCAATTGGAGCGATAACAGTCAATGCCCCATCTCTCATTCCCACAGAGATACCAAGACCACTAAACTCACCATTGGTCTGCACTTGTAACTCTTTTGACTCTTTTGCATCCATAAAAGATGAGTGAGCATCAAGATTCGTGAGCATTCCTTTGAGTGCTTTGTTGATGATATCACTAGAGTTTAATTCATCTACGTACTGCTCTTCGATAATCGAGACAATTTTAGTAAATTTTAGATAAGCTTCAAGCTTTGAAGTTTTGCTCTCCTGCTCCGTTTGGTACGGGTTATCGGCTTGAACGTTTGTTGCGAAAATTAAAGAGGCTGTAACTGTTGAGATAAAGCCAAAAAGTAGAGCTTTTTTATTTTTAGTAATCATATATTTTATGTAAATCCAATCTTATGTAATGTTGTGTTCCAAACTAGTTGCTTATTTTATTCAAATCTTACTAAAAGTTCTCTAATCTAAGCGTTGTTTTTAGTTATTTTAAACTATTATTATCAATAGAGAAGATAATACTTGACAATGATAGACTAAACTTGTATAATTTTATTGACTAAAGGTTTAAAGAAATCTTAAAAATTATTAAAGAACAAAAGGATAAAATATATGGATATATTAGAAAAATTAACACATCAAATGAGTGCTTCAATAGAGTCTGGTATCTCTTTGGCACTTCATAATAAAAACCAAGAGGTAGACCCACTTCATCTACTTTGGGCTTTATTGGTAAACAGCAATTCACTTTTAATTCAAGCATTAAATAAAATGAATATAGATAAAAATGTAATTGAGCTTGAGCTAAAAAGTAATACTCAAAAGTTACCATCGGTTTCAAGTGTGACAAAAGAGACCATTAGACTATCTTCGGCTCTTATTCAATCACTACAACAAGCAGAGGGAACAATGACTGCTAATGGTGATAGTTATCTCTCTGTTGATGCATGGATTATCTCTAATATATCATCAAAATTTATTAAAGAGACACTAGGTAAACATTTTGATGTGGGAGAGTTGAAAAAGACATTAGAGTCTATTCGTGGTGGAAAAGCGATTAACTCTCAAACGGCTGATGAGTCACTAGAGGCGTTAGATAAATATGGAGTTGATTTAAACCAAAAAGCACTAGATGGGGAGCTTGATCCTGTGATTGGTAGAGATGAAGAGGTTCAACGAATGATGCAAATTTTAATTCGTAAAACCAAAAATAACCCTATTCTTATTGGTGAACCTGGAACTGGTAAAACTGCTATTGTGGAGGGGTTAGCTCAAAGAATAGTTAATAAAGAAGTTCCACTAAGTCTTCAAAATATGCGAGTTATTTCACTTGATATGAGTCGATTGATTGCAGGGGCTAAATATAGAGGTGAGTTTGAAGATAGACTAAAATCTGTAATTGATGAGGTCAAAGGGGCTTCTAATATTATTCTTTTTATAGATGAGATACATACAATTATTGGGGCAGGGGCGAGTGAGGGGAGTATGGATGCTGCTAATATCTTGAAACCAGCACTAGCAAGAGGTGAGCTTCATACTATTGGAGCGACTACACTAAAAGAGTATCGTAAATATTTTGAGAAAGATACAGCTATTCAGAGACGTTTTCAACCTGTCAAAATAGAAGAGCCATCTATTAATGAAGCGTTACAGATACTTAGAGGGTTAAAAGAGCGTTTGGAGTTTCATCACAATGTAACTATTGTAGATTCTGCCCTAGTGGCGGCGGCCAAACTCTCTGATAGATATATTACCGATAGATTTCTGCCCGATAAAGCGATTGACCTTATAGACGAGGCGGCTGCAGAGCTTAAGATGCAGATAGAGAGTGAGCCTACCTCTTTGGCAAAGGTTAAAAGAGAGATAACTACATTAAAAGTTGAAAAAGAGGCACTTTTGATGGAGGGTAATGAGAAGAATAGAGTACGTATTGATGAGATAGAGAGAGAACTAGCAGACTCCATAGAGCATAAGATCTCTCTTCAGAGTCAATTTGAGAATGAGAAGTCTGTTTTTAATGAAGTAGCTGAGATTAAGAGTTTGATAGAGACACTTAAAAGTAAAGCAAATATGGCAGAGAGAGAGGGTGATTTCTCTAAAGTAGCAGAGATACAGCATGGACAGATACCAGAGCAAGAGAGTAAGCTTCAAGAGTTAGAGAACAGATGGAAAAATATGATGAGTATGGGAACACTTCTTAAAAACTCTGTTGATGAGGAGATGCTTTCTAGCATAGTTAGTCGCTGGACGGGTATTCCTGTTAATAAGATGCTTCAAAGTGAAAAAGATAAAATATTAAATGTAGAGGCTATATTAAACAAAGAGGTAGTAGGTCAGAACCAAGCATTAAGGGCAGTTGCCAAGGCGATTAAGAGAAACAAAGCAGGTCTTAGTGAAAAAAATCGTCCAATAGGAAGCTTTATGTTTTTAGGACCTACAGGGGTGGGTAAGACACAAGTAGCCAAAACTTTGGCAAAGTTTCTTTTTGATTCAGATAAATCTCTTGTTCGTATTGATATGAGTGAGTATATGGAGAAACATACAGCAAGTAGACTTGTAGGTGCTCCCCCTGGGTATGTAGGGTATGAAGAGGGTGGACAGTTGACAGAAGCAGTACGAAGAAAGCCTTACTCTGTTCTTCTGTTTGATGAGATAGAAAAAGCACACTCAGATGTTTTTAATACGCTTCTTCAAGTACTTGATGATGGACGACTTACAGATAACAAAGGGGTAACGGTAGATTTTAAAAATACGATTATTATTATGACCTCAAATATCGCTTCTGATAAAATTATGAAGTTTGATAATATAGATGAGAGAGAAAAAGCTGTAGAGAGTGAACTAAAAAGATATTTTAAGCCAGAGTTTTTGAACCGTTTAGATGATATAGTAATATTTAATCCATTAGATTTGGAGGCGATTACTGAAATTGTTGATATTTTATTTGTGAATATCCAAGAGAAACTAGAAGAGCGTGATATTAAAGTCTCTTTAACCACAGCGGCTAAAAATTATATCGCATCAGTTGGCTTTGACCCTGACTATGGAGCAAGACCACTGAAAAGAGCACTGTATGATGAGGTAGAAGATAGATTAGCTGAATTGATTTTAGAAGATAAGCTAATAGAGGGTTCAAAAGTAGAGTTTGATGTAGAAGATAATCAAATAATTTTCAATGTTGAATAATATTTTTGAAATAGTTTATAAAAAAGTCACTTTCTTCTAAGGAGTTTTATCTTATTATTAGAGCAATTAATATGGAGAGAATATGACTTTATTTCAATTTTTACTTTTTGTCGTTACTGTGGCAGTTTTTATAATGTTTTTCAAACAGCTTTTTTCAGGTAATTTACCTACAAATAAAATAGATATTAAACCAAATAGAGATGAACTAGATGTGCTTAAAGAGACTCAACTTGATAAACAGATTATATCTGGAATGCCTAGAGTTCCTAGAGTTCAGCAGTTGGTACTTATGGCAAATCAAGCTATAGAGCAACAGGACTTTGTAGAAGCAGACAAGGCACTCTCTAGTGCTTTGATTTTAGAAAAAGATAATATTGAACTTTTGCTACAGCATGGTTTTGTATTACTTTCTTTAAAGAGACTAGAGGATGCAAAAGAGACTTATTTAGAGGTATTGAAACTAAATGAGAATGAGGATATGGCACACGCCTCATTGGCAAATGTTTGTCATCATTTAAATGAGAATGAGTTGGCATTAAAGCATCATAGAAAATCTATAGAGATTGATGAAAACTATGCACCTCACTACTTTAATTATGCTAATACATTATATGACCTTTCTCAAAGAGACCAAGCTTTAATATATTATAAAAAAGCATATGAGTTAGACCCTTCTATTGAAGAAGCAATGCGTATGATTAAAGAGCTTTCATAATAGATGATTGAAGATTACTATGAGTATATTATTGCCCTATCTTTTATTCTTTTGGCTGTTATATTTATTGTAAAATATTGTTTGGTGCAGTATAAAAAAAATCTTATATCTTTTATTCAGCTCAATAGTAACATAACAGTTCTCGCTAGTAAAGATGAAATTATCTCAATTAATAAATTAGGATTGGACTTTTTTGGTTATAGCTCATTACAAGAGTTAACTGATGAGCATATTTCAGTTAGTGATTTTTTTATTGAGACTGAGAATTGTATCAATAAGCATACTTATGGAAAAAAATGGTTAGAGAAACTTGCAAAAAATAGTAAAGATACTCATACCGTTAATATTAGAGGAGAGATAGATAATATATCTCAGTTTTTTCATATTAAAGTTAGTAGAATGAAGTATAGCGATACTTACTTGATTAGTCTAAATAATATATCAAATCTAGTAAGAGAGAAAGAGGAGATACGCACCATAGCTGACCATGATGCTTTGACTAATATCTATAACCGTGTAAAATTTAATAGTATGTTTAGTCAAATTATTGAGACTTCACAGCGTCACAATGAAGATTTTTCTATTATACTTTTTGATATTGACCACTTTAAGAGTGTGAATGATACCTATGGACATAATGTTGGTGATAGAGTTTTAGTTGAGTTGGTAAGTTTGGTAAGAATAGGTTTAAGAGATAAAAATGTTTTTGCTAGATGGGGTGGTGAGGAGTTTGTTATTTTGTGTAGAAGAACAAATGTAAAACAAGCAGAACAATTATCTAATAGATTGCGTAAAGATGTAGAGGGTTATAGTTTTGATATTGTCAAAAAGCTGACTTGTAGTTTTGGAGTCTCTCAATTTAAAGTAGGAGATAGTAAAAATGAACTATTTCAAAGAGTTGATGAAGCTCTCTATATTGCTAAAGATAGAGGAAGAAATCAAGTTATTATAAAATAATAACTAATTAGAATATAAAAAGGTATAGTCTTGCTATTAGCCGACATAGGAAACAGCAGAGTTCATATCTATGATGGAAAGAGTGTACTCCATCTCTCTCATGAAAAAGCGATAGAACTCTATGTTGATAAAAAAATATTATATATAACAGTTAAGCATCAACTCAAAGAGAGACTAGAGGGCTTAGAGAATTGGACAGATGTATCAGATAAGATGCTTCTACAAAACAGTTATGATACGATGGGGATTGATAGACGTGCTTTGTGTCTATCCCATAAAAATGGTATCTTTGTTAGTGCAGGTTCTGCTATTACGGTAGATGTGGTAGAAGATGGGGTATACAAGGGTGGCTTCTTGCTTCCAGGTCTACAGGCTTACTTAAAAGCTTATGCTACTATCTCTACTGCTTTAAAGACAAAATTAAATTCTGATATCTCTTTAGATGATTTACCTCTGACAACTAAAGATGGGATAAGTTTTGGTATAATCGCATCAATAAAAATGCTTGTAGAAAAATATCAATCAGATAAAAAACTTTATATATCAGGAGGAGATGGAAAGTTTCTATCCTCTTTTTTTGATAGTGCTATATTTGATGAGACGTTGATTTTCAAAGGTATGAATAACGCATTAAGTAAAATATATTAAAGGTAATAGAATGATAACAGTAGCACTTCCAAAAGGAAGAATTGCAGATGAGACTTTGGCAATTTTTGCTGAAATTTTTGGTGGAGAGTTCAAATTTGAAGGGCGTGAGCTTATTATGGAAGTTGGAGACTTCCGTTTTCTAAATGTACGAAATCAAGATGTTCCTACCTATGTAGAGCATGGTTCGGCTGATATTGGTATTGTTGGGCTTGATGTAATTACAGAAAAAGAGCTAGATATAGTGACCCTTTTAGATATGCAGATGGGAAAATGTAAAGTCTCGATTGGAATTAAAAATGAAGATGAGCTTGATTGGTCTAAGCCCAATATCAAAATAGCCACCAAGATGGTAAATATCACCGAGCAGTACTTTGCTAAAAAAGCCGTGGGTGTAGAGATTATTAAACTTTATGGTTCGATTGAGTTAGCCCCTCTTGTAGGACTTGCCGATGCTATTGTTGATATTGTGGAGACAGGTGCTACCATGAAAGAAAATGGTTTAAAAGTGGCAGAGGATATTATGGACTCCTCTGTACATTTAATTGCGAATAAAAACTCATACTATGCCAAAAAAGATGAGATACTCTCTTTATATGAGAAAATAGACAAAGTGGTGCAGAGCCGTGTCTAATGCCCTTGATCTCTATGCTAAAGTAGAGGACTTATTGGGGGTTCATGAAGTTACTCCTATCTTAAATGAGTATTATTTTGATACCTTAGATAGTTTGGAGTTTAAAACACTACTAGATGTAGGTTGTGGCTCAGGTGGATTTTTAGAAGAACTCTCTATTGGTTATCCAAATATTACAACCAAAGGGATAGACTTAAGCCCTATAATGGTTGAGATGACACAATCAAAAGGCTTAAATGCAGAGTCTATTGACTTATGTAAAGTTAATGAAAAATTTGATGTTATTACAGCTATCTTTGACATGGTTAATTATCTCGATAAAAAGAGTCTCAAACGCTTTTTAAAATGTATAGAAGAGCGTTTAGAGGAGGGTGGTCATTTTATCTTTGATATTAATACTCTATATGCCTTTAAAGTAGTGGCAGCAGGGTCATATATTAAAGATGCCAAAGAGCGTTTTTTGACAATTGATAGTGATTATATGGAAGAGAATGGAGAGTACTACATGGATTTTACTCTTTTTGAAAAAAATGGAGAGTGTTTTACTAAAACGCAGAACTCTATTACTCAGTACTATCATACAGTATCTGAAATAGAGAAGTTAACAGATATGAAGTTGGTCTCTAAAAAGGCTATTGCAATTTATGGTGATGAGAGTGAGAAGTTTTATTTGGTGTTTAAAAAAAATTAAAATAATTTATATGGAGTCAAGATGATTTTAGTCACAGGTGGAGCAGGGTACATTGGGTCGCATACGATAGTTTTGTTGTTAAAAGCAGGATATGAGGTTGTTATTTTTGATAATTTTTCTAACTCATCAAGAGAGAGTATAACTAGAGTTGAAAAGCTTGTTGGAAAAAATATAGAGTTGGTTGAGGGTGATATTAGAGAGGCTTCTGATTTGCAAAGGGTTTTTGATAGTTATACTATTGATTCAGTTATTCATTTTGCAGGATTAAAAGCTGTGGGTGAATCTGTAGCAGAGCCTTTGAAATATTATGATAACAATATCAATGGTACTAGAGTTTTATCTGAAGTGATGGCTAAAAATGGGTGTAAATCTATTGTCTTTAGTTCATCTGCTACGGTTTATGGTGACCCTCACTCTGTACCTATTAGAGAGGATTTTCCTCTATTTGCTACCAATCCCTATGGAAGGACTAAGCTTTTTGTAGAGGAGATGCTTAGAGATTTGTATGTTTCAGATAGTGAGTGGAAAATAGTACTGCTTCGATACTTTAACCCTGTAGGGGCTCACTCTTCAGGAACTATAGGAGAAGACCCAAATGGTATTCCTAATAATCTAATGCCATTTATTTCTCAAACGGCTGTAGGTAAACGTGAGTGCTTGTCTGTATTTGGTGATGATTATGATACACCTGATGGTACAGGGGTTAGAGATTACATTCATGTAGTAGACCTAGCAGATGCTCATGTAAAAGCCTTAGATAATATTAGTAGTTTTGATGATGTTATGAGTATTAATATCGGTACAGGAAATGGCTACTCTGTTTTAGATATGGTAAAAGCATTTGAAGAAGCATCAGGCAAAAAGGTAGCCTATGAGATAGCACCACGTCGTGCAGGTGATATTGCGTCTTGTTACGCTGACCCTAGTTATGCTAAAGAGATTTTAAATTGGGAAGCCTCACACTCAATTAAAGATATGTGTGAGGATACTTGGAGATGGCAGTCTAATAATCCAAGTGGATATTAGTAGAGGCTTAGGAGACCTCTTGGGTCTCTTTTTTCTTTTTTGATATATTTCTCAACTTCTTCTCTTTTGATTTTTTTTTCTTCTCTTCTCTCTCATCTGCTCTTTTGCATAGATACGCATATCGTCGTCATTGTCACTCTCATCTATTATCTCAAGACCTAAAAGTGTCTCAACACAATCTTCAAGGGTTAAAATTCCCTCTGTTTGGTCGTAACTGTCGGTGACTAGGAACATATGTTGTCGTTTTTTGATGAACATATCAAGGGCTTTTTCTACAGGTATATTTTCATTGATAGAGAGGATATCATCTTGGATAGAGGCGATGGTGATGCTGTCATCTATCATGGATTGTCTGAAAATCTCTTTTGTTAATACTATTCCTGTTACCTCATCAATGGAGTTTTTATAGACGGGGATTCTTGAAAAGGTAAAGATGTCATCTTGTGTTTCCATAATTTCCTTAATTGTCATATCTCCATTTAGTGCAAAAACAACTGTTCTTGGTGTAAGTATCTCATAGGCTTTAATCTCGTCAAATTTTAGTACATTCTCTATGAAGTCTGACTCTTGTTCATCAATTACTCCTTGGTCTTCGCTTAGTTGCATATTGGCAATAAGCTCATCCTTGGTAGTATTGTTTATATCCTCTTGACCTCTTGAAATTTTGTTGGTAACCAAAAGGGTAATGAGAATAATAGGATAGGTAATCCATATGAAAAATTGGATAAACCTTGCACTAATTGGTGCAAGAGCTTTCCAGTAAATCGCTCCAATAGTTTTAGGAATTATTTCTGAGAAAAACAAAATAGCAAATGTCAATACAATTGATACGTAAACCATAGCACTATCACCCCAAATAGATGCCGCTTGTGCACCTACAAGAGCAGCACCCAAAGTATTGGCAATGGTATTTAAAATTAGAATGGAGGCGATGGATACACTGATATTCTCTTTGTGTGAACGTAGAAGCTTTCCTGTGCTAGGATTGCTTTTTTCAAGAACAGAGACATAAGACATCTGTACAGATAGAAGTACAGACTCAAGAATAGAACATAAGAACGAAATTCCTACAGAAAGAAGGAAAAATAGTATAAGATAACTCATTAAAGTTGATAAACCTTTATATTAAAATAAGAGTCGCTAGACCCAAAAAACTAAAAAAACCAACCATATCTGTGACAGTAGTTAGTATTACTGTACTTCCAATAGCTGGGTCAATATCCATTTTTTTCAAAAAGAGGGGAATGGTTGCACCAAAGAACCCTGCCATGAGAAGATTTATAATCATGGAGAGGGCTATGACTAGACCTAAATTCTCTATATTGAACCAAAATGAAGATATTACTCCTATAATTATAGCAAATAAGAGTCCGTTTAATAATGAAATACTAACCTCTTTTTTAATAATTCTACTAGCATCATCAGAGGAGATGTCTCCTAGAGCTAGTTGTCTAACTACTACTGTTAGTGTTTGTGTTCCTGCATTTCCACCCATTGAGGCTACAATTGGCATTAAGATAGCCAATGCCACAATGCTATCTAATGTATCAGCAAAAAGAGCAATAACCATTGATGCACCGATGGCTGTAATGAGGTTTAGACCAAGCCAAGAGGCTCTTTTTTTACCTGATTTTAGTATCTCTTCATGCTCTTCAGCGTTATCATTTAGACCAGCTAGGTGATAAATCTGCTCTGTAGCGTGTTCATTAATAATATCCACAATATCATCAGAGGTAATTCTTCCAATAAGTTTTCCTTTTTTTGTAATAATAGGCATAACAAAAAGGTCATATTTTTGAAACCAGCTAACAACATCTTTTATATCATCACTGTCTAAAGAGGTGATAGGCTCATATTTAAACTCTGAGTTTTCAATATTTTGACGAAATGTTTGGCTAAAATCAAAAGTTAATAGGTCATCTAAGTCTATACTATGAATTAATATATTATTTTTTGTAGTAATAAAAAGATTATGAACATTTTCTAATGTATTAGATTTTTTTAGTCGTGAAAATCTTGCTATAACATCAGAGACAATCTCATCTTCTGTAGCTGTAAAAAGCTCGGTTTGCATATATGCACCAGCTTCAGCTTCATTATAAGATTGAAGTAGAATAATCTCTTGTTGGTCTTCATTGTCAAGTCTGTTAAATACCTCAGAGGCTTTTTTCTCATCATGCTCATGAAGCTCTTGCATGAAGTTAACTTGGTCATCACTCTCTAGCTCTTTTACGGCAACTACTAAGTCATGAGCTTCTATAGACTCCATTATATTATCAAAGTACCTGTCAGGAAGCTCTAGTGCTATATCACCAAGAAGATTTTTGGGAATTAATTTGATGGCTTTTGAAAATTTCTCTTCATCATACTGTTTAAGGATAGATGCAATTTCAGAGAAGTGAAGCTCTTGCTCATTGTGAGATTGTAAGTAGTTCTTTATGAGGTGCATGGCAGCTAAATCCCTTTAATTTTTGAGGGATTATAGCTTAAGAATGGTTTTATTTCAATTTAACTTTGGCATACATTCCTGGAAATATATTTTTATCTCCTTTATCAAATGTAATTCTCATTCCTATTTTGTGTGTCATTGGATTAGCATCGGGTATAATTGCTTTGATTGTACCAATGGTTTTGTAATCAATAGATGGTATCTCTATAGGTAGTCTCATACCTACTTTGACTTTAGATATGATACTTTCTGAAACAGAGGCATCAATCTCTAAATGCTCTATATCAACCAACATAATGGTTAGCATTCCTGGCATGACCATGTCACCCACTTTGATATTTCGTCTAACAACGACACCATCAGAGGGTGCTTTCATTTTAAGATAATTAAAAACAGTAGCCATCTGCTTACTCTTGATAGAGGCTTGTTCTACCATGATTTGTGCGGCTGCTAACATAGAGGTAACATTTTCTGCTTGTGCTTCCATATCATCAAAATCAGTCATAGAGAAGTTTGTTTTCTCCTTTAGCCTATCTTTTTTCTTATTAATATTTTTTAGTCTGGTTCGCCAGAACTCTACGACTATTTTTGACTGTTCAAGTATAAGGTCAGCTTGTGACTTCATAATATCAAACTCAGCAGACTCCATCTCATAGAGGTCATCTTCTCTTTGGACTTTATCACCAATCTTGACAAATACCTTTTTTATATAACCCATATATCGGCTACCAATCATCTTTTGTCCATCAGAGACCACTGTACCCGTTAGTATAATCTCTCCAGCGTTGATAGTACCTATGAGTAGAAAGGTTACAATTAATAGTTTTTTCATATTATTCCGATATTCTACTTACCATTTACGTAAATTTATATGACACTTTAAACACTGTTTAGTGATTTTATTGTAAGCCTGTAGTGCTTGTGTTGGGTCACCTGATGCAAATCTATCTTCTATTTCTGTGGCTTTATTTCTAATTTTTTTCTGTATTTTACGTGTCATTTTAAGGTCATTATTTAACCACTGCTCATAGATATCTTTGTTATTTATCTCAGCGTCAATAGGTCTAACCAAGTCAATAGTAGCCGAGAGTACTTTAACCCCATCCTTTACTATATCTATATTGTTATAGAAAAACCCCATCTGTATATCTTGCATCGCTTGTGCCATTTTTTGCATATCAAGAATTCTATCTGCTTGTGTGTATCCTCCTGAGAAACCATAGGTTACAGCAATCATTGGTATTAGTAGAATTTTTTTCATTTTTTTTCCTTTTTTAAATTTGATTTTACTTAACTATTAATTCTTATTGTATCAGATTATCTTTAATCATCAA
>OBIK01000002.1_pt1 | contig 46031 bp, 45 predicted proteins | sample 1496171 | NCBI WGS metagenome assembly OBIK01 (sample SAMEA3367191, study PRJEB22510) | hydrothermal vent metagenome | biome: marine hydrothermal vent; material: sea water | place: Cayman Islands | collected 2012-01-19 | depth 2308 m | reverse complement strand
TTATGACTTTACGTAAATCAGCTATACTAGGTAACCTCCATCCAATTGCACTACAAATCTTTTCTGCATTATACCAATCGGCGTAACAGACTCCTTCAGAAATTTTTCCACCATTATTTGTACAGACACTATCTTTGGGTGTTAGCCATTTAGAAGTTGAAGTTACTCTAAGAGGTTTTTCTCTACTCTGTTCTCTATATTTTGCATTTTCTGCTCTCAATCGTGCTAACTCTTGGCTATTATCTATAATAACTCTTTGAGAACATGAACCTGTCAAACATACATCACTTCGCCCAAGGGTACTTCTGAACATTGGCATTTGTGTACCTGTTGCATCTAAAACATCTTCGTTTACTGCTCCTAACACTTTTGTAATGTCACGATTGAGCTTTAACGCACTCTTTAGAGCAATGACATAGGGGCTGTTGTCTTTTCGTCCATCTTGGGCTATTTCTCCTGATTGAGTTGCAAAACCTACAATGACCTTTAAACCTTTTTTAGGGGTTATTTGGGCTAAACCTCTATCAGCATTACCACTTTTACTGTTACTTGCCAAAAAATTGTCACTCAAAGGGTTGTTTCTACACGCATCTATAAGTACCACACCTGCTTTTGCCACTCCTGCTGTGTCTATGACCCTATCTAAGTTAATAAGCCGTACCAAATCTTTGTGACTTCGTGCTTTAACCTCTGTGGGCATCAGATAGTTAGTACCACCCACCTGTAACCCATGACCTGAGAAATATACCAAAGCTATATTGGCACTCTCTGCTTGTAAGCCAAAGTTATACAAAGCTGTCTCTATTTGTGGCTTGGTAGCATTTTTTAGAAGCATTATATTATGCTCTTTAAATCCAATACTTATGAGTGTCTTTTTTATCTCCCTAACATCATTTATAGGATTATCCAATGGAGCAAAGCTATAATTTTTATTCCCAATAAGCAGAGCAATCCTATCGGTCGCTTGAACCCAAATCATAAAAATCATTAAAGTTAGTAGTAGTCGCATAAATACCCCCTTTTGTTTTTGAATATACTATTATACTAAATTGAAATTTATTTTCCCCATCGTAGGGTCTCATTTTACACAAGAGGAGACAGAGTACTCTTTGAAGCAGTAAATACTTTTATTACCTTACCAAAACCCCATAAATCTCTAATAATTCCATAATTCTATCAGGCATCAGATACCCCTCTACCCTACCAATAACTTTCCCCTTTTCATCTAAAAAAATAGCCGTTGGCAAAACAATAACATTATGTTTAATAGTTCCTGCTATATCCAAGTCCGTATTGATATAATATATAGAAGTTTTAGGATACTCCTCTTTGATATCTTTTAAATAAGGTGCCATATGCTCACACCAGATACACTCTGTTTTTCCAAACTGTATCATGGTAGCTTTACCTATAGGTATATCTGCTATATTTACTTTTGGTACTGCTCCAAAATCATACGCCACAGAAGCAATGGTTAAAGATAAGATTAAAAATAGTTTTTTGAACATGGTAAATCCTTTTTATTTGAAAAATTGATAATTATTACAACACAAAAACAATGCTACTTACTCTTAATTCGCATAGAGTTCCCCACAACCATCAATGAACTCAAACTCATAGACAAGGCTGCTACTAATGGTATAACATACCCTGCCATCGCAATAGGAATAGTCAAGATATTATAAAAAAGAGATAGTGCCAAGTTCTGTTTTATAAATTTAAATGTTCGTCTTGAAATCATAAAGCTCTCCTCAATCGCTTTAAGTGAATTGTTTAAAATCACAACGTCACTCACAGCTAGTGCTACATCTGCTCCATTTCCCATAGCGATTGCCACATCTGCTTTTGAGAGGGCTAGTGCGTCATTTATCCCATCTCCTACCATAACTACTCCTCTACCCTCTTTTTTTAGTTTATCTATATAGTCTGCTTTGTCTGTAGGTGATAGAGATGCTTTGAAATTTGTTATCTCAACCTCTTTAGCAATTCTAGTTGCTACTTTTTCATGGTCTCCTGTTGCCATTATGACCTCTACATCTATACTATTAAGATAATCTATAAGCTCTTTTGCTCCCTCTTTTACCTCATCATCTAGCTCAAAAGAGATAACAAGCTCTCCATCTAATGCGAAGTGATATAGTGTGTATTGACTCTCTAGTTTTATCTCTATATTATGCTCTTCTAGTAGTTTAGAGTTTCCTCCAAGAAGCGTCTGTTTATTATATTTGGCTTTTAGACCTTTTCCTTGAACTTGCTCTATATTTTCTAGCTCTATAATATTCAGGGCTAAAGCCTCCGATTCCAAATATTTTTTGACGGCTTGGCTTACAGGATGGGTTGAGCTGTCACTTAAGGCATAAAGGATTGCTAGATTCTCATTTGAAATATCTCCACTTACTTGTTTGACCGTTAGTTTTCCCTGTGTAATCGTCCCTGTCTTATCAAGTACAACTGTATCTGCTTTTGAGAATGTCTCTATAAACTTTGCCTCTTTAAAAAGTAGTCCTTTCTTAGCTGCCCAAGATATACCTATAAGAGACGCGATAGGGGTTGCTAGTGCCAAAGCACAAGGACAAGCAATAACAATAACCGAGATAGAGACAATGAGTGCATTTTCAAAATCTCCGTTATATAAATACCATCCTGTAAATGTAGCTGTTGCCAAGAGCAGAATAATGATAGAGAAGTATTTAGAGAGTTCGTTGGTGGTATTCTCTATTTGTGGTTTTGAAGCCAATGCGTCCTCTAGCAGTGTTACCATACTGTTTAATGTGGAGTTTGCATAGTTTTTTGTAGCAGTGTAGCGAATAACTTTACCTGAATTAATCGTACCACTATAGAGCATATCTCCTGCTTGTTTCTCCACAGGTAACGACTCACCACTAAGAGAACTCTCATCAAACGTTCCCTCTGTTCCAATAAGAAGCCCATCAACTGTCGCTTTTTCTCCTGTCTTGACCTCTAGTATATCCCCTATTTCTATAGTATCAAGAGGAACAACACGTTTAACCCCATCTTCTACAATAGTTGCTTCATGTGGTACTTGTGAACGGATTTTATCCATCGTATCCACGGCATTTTTCTTGCCAATAACTTCGAGATATTTACCCACTAAAACAAAAGTAATAATCATCGCTACCGAATCAAAATAGCTATGCCCTGCTCCACCAAATAGTACATATAAAGAGTATATATAAGTGAGTGTTGCCCCTGCTGATACTAATAAATCCATATTTACAATTCTATTTTTTAGACCAAAATATGCACCTTTGAAAAATATCCAACCACTATAAAAAAGTACAGGTGTAGAGAAGATAAACTCTACAATATGAACTAGTTGCAAGGTCTCCTCTTTCATTCCTGTAAAAAACCCTGCATATTTTGCCACATCTATCATCATGATGTTCATACTTGCAAAGACGGCTATTGCCATTCTAATAAAGTAATCTTTTTTATTAGCAGTCGCTTTAATATCCTCTTTGCTTATATCATATGGGTAAGCGTTGTAACCTATACTACGAATAGTATCTATAATAGTAGAAAGAGCAATCGTATCTTCGTCCCATACTATTTTGGCTTTATTATTAGTAAAATTAATTGAGGCATCAACTATTCCATCTTTGGTAGCCAAAACTTTTTCATTGAGCCAAATACACGCAGCACAATGTATCCCCTCTATTACTAAGTCTACAGAAGAGAATCCATCAGGTGTCATTTTGATGTAACGTTGTCTAAAACTCTCCATATCAAAACTAGAGCTATCACTCTTTATCTCTAAAGGAGGAGCAATTTTACTGTTTCCCATTTTGTCATAAAAACTATCTAGTCCATCATCTTTTAGCAGATGATAAACACCTTGACAGCCATTGCAACAAAAGTATACATCAGGAGTTTCCTCCTCTGTTATCATTACAGTTTCATCAAATTCTAATTGGCAATGGGTACACTTAACTATAGGCAAAATTTTCCTTTTGTCACTTATTGTCACAATAGATATAATTGTAAATAATAACTATTATAAGGTTTTTTATATAATCAGCAGTTTTATAGCTTATCTTTGTATTATATAAGTATTAAACAAAAATTACAAGGAGTTTCTAATGTCATTTAGAATCAAACGTTATTATGGATATGTGATTGCAACTATTGTTGCGTTGGTTACACCATTTATTACGATCGGGGGGAATCATATATTCCTATTATCATTTGATAAAAAACAACTTCAACTCATGGGAACTGCATTTGATATGCAAGAGCTTTATCTTATGCCATTTCTATTACTATTACTATTTATTGGTATCTTTGCAGCTACTGCTATTGGTGGTCGTGCATTTTGTGGTTGGGCCTGTCCTCAAACTATCTTTAGAGTTATCTACAGAGACCTAATCGAGACCAAACTTTTAGGAATGAGAAAGAAAATTAGTAACAAACAAAAAGAGCCTGATTACAAAAAAAATGCAGGTAAACGTATTGTTGCTATATTGATATGGTCTGCTTTAGCCCTAATCGCATCTGCGAACTTTATATGGTTCTTTGTTCCTCCTGAAGATTTCTTCCCATATATCATGAACCCTAGTGAACACCCTATTGTTATTGGTCTTCTTTTAGGTACAGCCTCTTTCCTCATCTATGATGTTATTTTTCTAAAAGAGAATTTCTGTATCTATGTCTGTCCCTACTCAAGAGTACAATCAGTTCTATATGATGAGAACACATTCCAAGCCATCTATGACCCACATAGAGGAGGAGATATCTATGATGATAAAAAAAATAAAGTGGTCTTTAAACAAAAAGATTTAGCAGATGAGAACAATGAGTGTACAACCTGTCAACAATGTGTAACTGTCTGTCCTACACATATAGATATCCGTAAAGGAACACAACTAGAGTGTATTAACTGTTTAGAGTGTGTTGATGCTTGTACCACCGTTATGGGTAAACTTGGAAAAGAGTCACTAGTACGATGGTCAAGTGTAAATGAGGTAGATGAAAATATCCCAACATCACTATTTAGAAAAACTACATATATGTACGGAGCTGCCATTCTTGCTATCTTTGTTATGCTATTTATTATGGGTGGGAAAAAAGAGAATATGCTTCTTAATATCAATAAAACAACCCAACTATATAAAGTAAAAGCAGAAAATGAAGTTACTAACTCATACTATATGTTGTTCCAAAATACTCAACCTAAAAAACACACATATAAAATAGAGATAGTTGGAAAATATGCTGGAAAATTTCAGATTAAGAGATTTAAAAGTGTTACTATCAACCCTAAAAAACTTGTAAAAGAGCTAGTAATTCTATCAACCAAAGAGAGATTAGTAGATGACAATACAAAAGATACTCCATTAAAAGTAATGCTAAAAGCATATGCTGTAGATGACCCTGAAAACATCACTATATTTAGAGAGATGACATTCTTCTACCCTAGAGCAGATAAGCTTAAGTAGACCTCTTGCTAAATCTCTTTTGATGGGCATATCTCTGCCCATCATATCTTCTTTTTTTCTTAATCTTTTATTCTATATTTTTTTGATATAATATGTTTAATAATTAAAATTAATATATTATAACAAGGAAATATTTCATGAAAAAAATTCTTTTTATCACTTTTTACTTATATACAAATCTACTTTTTGCGACCTCTACCAATATGTTTATCATAAAAAATAAAGATGGAGAGATAGTAAAAGGTAAAAAAATTACTCACAATAAAAATAACTTTTTCAGAGATTTAGTAGCAGAACAAGAGGCACTACTCTCACAACTTAAAGAGATAAAGAGAAAAAAAGCTAACCCATATAACTACAACAAAGATAGTATAGTCCAAAATGCAAAAACACATTTGGGTGAAAACTACGTTTGGGGTGGTACAAAACCAAATGCATTTGACTGCTCTGGCTACATGAAATACCTCTATGAAAAAGAGGGCATAGAGATACCAAGAACTGCCTATCAACAATCAAAAGTAGGTCAATATGTAGAGAGAGATGAACTAGAAAAAGGAGATTTACTCTTCTTTTTAACTGATAAAAAACGTAATATTCCCATAACTCATGTAGGTCTATATTTAGGAAATGATAAATTTATTCATGCAGCTTCCAAGAAAAAAGGGATTATTATATCTTCTCTATCAAAAAGTAAGTATAATAAAATATATGTCAAGGCAAAAAGAATTATTAAATAAAAGGATACAAAAATGCACCAAGTAAGCCTAAGTGAGTTCAAAGATGCTGTGGAGACACTGGATTTACTCTCTTTAACAAGCCAAGAGCAGGTTCGTAAGAAATATCTTAAACTCTCACGACTCTATCACCCCGATATGCCAAATGGAAGCACAGAGAGGTTTCAAGAGATTAGAGATGCATATGAGGTACTTACTAAATACATGGATAGTTTTCGCTTTGTTTTTGATGAAGATGAGTTCAAACGTCAAAACCCTATCTTGGTCTCAGCTTATGATGAGCTTTGGATAAAAGGTGAAAATAAAAAATAACTATCAAATTAAGTTATAAAAATGTATAAAGCAAAAATTAAATCTTTTTTGCTTTTCCTTTAAGGCTCTTTTTCCCTATCTCCTCTAAAAAGGTGGTAGCATAAGAGCCTTTTGGTAGATAGAATTGAATTCTAAACTTCTTCTCTTTTTCATCATATGAAAATGCCAACTCTTCAGGCCAAATCCATGCGTATCGTCTATCTCCTTTTAGTGAATAGAGTTCCGTATCATCAAACTCCTCTTCTAAATGTCTTGCATCAGCCAAAGCACGTTTTGCTTTTGAGCCACACAGCAGACCTGTTGGAGAGAATTTTTTCTCTATCATCTCTCCTGTACTACGCGTGAAATCTTGTAAAGGATATGATTTTCCATAAGGATAACTCTTCATATCATCACCAATAAAAAGTTTAAAGAACTGCTTTTGAGCTTTTAATACATCTACCAATTCACGAGGATACTCAAGTATGGTCGAGGCATCTGCTACACTATTTTTCTCCACAACATGAGAGATATTAATACGAGAAGAGAGCCATGAGTTATAGAGGTGACTCTGATAAGCAGAGACCAAAAGTTTCTCTTTTGCACCTTTTAGTTTTTTGCCCGATAGTGCTATATCTTTTCCCTGTTGGTAACTAAGCGAATCCTCTCCAAACCGTTGATATCCATAATAGTTAGGGATACCTTCTTGTTGCATTCTCTTTGCCATCTCCTCTATCTGTTTACTAGCCTCAGGAGTTACATCATGTAAGACAATAGCAAATTTATTTCCTTTTAGTTGACCAATTTTTATAGGAAACTTACTATATCTACTCTCTAAAATCTCTATCTTTTCAGTCGTGAGATTTGCAACAACCTCACGTTCATAATTTTTAGGAATAGAGATATACTGTATCGTAGTAGCATTTTTATCTTTGAGACCTGCATAACCTATATCACGCTGCTCCAACCCTGTTGCTTTTGCAATAACCGTTATAAGTTTAAATGTACTCATATCAGTTTTTTTGATTTTCAAAATAAGGTTTGAACCTTTATCAGCAAATTTAAAAAGAGGTATCTCTTCTACAAAAAACCTCTCAATAGTCTGCTCAAAATCAAAATTGATTGGGGCGTGGTTATAGGCATATTTTTTTTCATTATATTTATTATTTTGCACAGTCAGGTTCTATTTTATCGAGTGTAGAAAATCCACACCCCTCATCATCTTCATCAGCATTAAAAAGGTCATTGGTTATATCTGTAGAACTAGAAGACTCTTCACTACCACCTATGGTGATACTATCTTCTATTTTATCCATGATATTACCCATAATATTGTTCACAATATTCTCAGTTGGACTCTTAAAAGATTTAATAATATCCTTATCACCATTGATAATTTTTATATTACCACCATCTTTTACAAGCAAGATAGGAATGGTCTTAAAGTTTAGAAATGATGCAAAATTCTGAGCCTCTATATCACCAATATCAATCTTGGTAAACTTGATATCATGCTCATTCATATAAGTTTTAACTTTTTTACAATGTCCACAGTTCTCTGATTGAAGCAGATAGTTTCCATCTTCATTTAGATATGATTTAGCACTAGGAATAGCTAAAAAGCTAAGAGACATAAATACACTAATAGCCCCAATCATTGTTATAGCAAAATATTTTAGTGATGCTGTTAACAAGATAAGCAGTAAAAAGGCATAAACACCCATACAGAAAATACACATCTCAGGAGATGCAAAGAACTGATAACCAAGCATAATAGTCTCAAACAGAAGAGAAGCACCAACTACAAGAAAAAAGAGCTTTTCGCTAATTATCTCTTTATAGCTTAAAATACCTACTATAATTATAGAAATAGCCGAAGCCATACCGATAAAGTTAAGATAGATAGAGTCAAAACGCAAGAGTGCATCTGCTAATTGACATCCTGATGATTGACAAATAGTTGACCCATTTAGTTTGAGATAAGTCTCTACAGCGATGTAGATAAAAAATAGAATGGGTAAAAAAATAAACGATATCTTTTTCAAAGTTTTTCCTTAAAATTATATTAATGGAATTATAGCATATTTGATCTTATCTTCTTTAAGTCTTCAAAAACTTTAATTTTTAATGAGGGATTTTTCAAAAGAGAGTTTGGATGATACGTAGGTATAATCATATAATTCTCTTTTTCTATCACTAACCCCCTAGCCTCTTCCAAAGAGCTTTGCTCACCACTAATATAGTGATATGCCAACTCTCCAAGTGTCACAATCACTTTTGGTCGAATAAGCTCAATCTCTTTAAATAGATAGGCTTTACAAGTGTGTATCTGTGTCTCATCTAGCTCTTGGCTAGATGAGGAGTGGCACTTGATAAGATTAGTGAGGTATGCCTCTTCGCGAGGAAGCCCCAAGACTTTCTCTATCATGAGCGTTAACATCTCTCCACCTTTACCTAAAAATGGTCTACCTTCACTATCCTCTATCTCCATAGGGATATCACCCACAATCATAATATCTGCATCAAATGCACCCTCTCCAAAAACAGTTTGCTTACGCCCTTTGCTAAGTGAACAGAGATGACAGTTTTTTGCTTGTACTTTTAGCTCTTCTATTGTATTGGGTAACTTTAAACTATTCTGCTCCTCATATGAAAATGGTTTAGCCAAGGTGTATTTATATCCAAGATTTCTAAGTTGATAAAGTTGTTTGAGTTGCAAGGCATTATATAGGTTTTTCATGCTGTTATTGTAGCCATATCAAATCAATCTTTGGCTATAATCCAAAAAATTTTAAAATAATCAAGGTTTATCTGATGTTTGAAACCGTCATCGGCTTAGAAGTCCACGTTCAACTAAATACCAAAACAAAACTATTCTGCTCTTGTCCTACAAGCTTTGCAGAGCATCAAAACTCTAACACTTGCCCTACCTGTTTGGCTCTTCCTGGGGCATTGCCTGTGGTCAACAAAGAGGCAGCGATTAAAGCTATGAGACTAGGTTACGCAATTAATGCCAATGTAAACCATAGCTCAAACTTTGATAGAAAATCATACTTCTATCCCGATAGCCCATCGGCTTATCAGATTACGCAACTCACTAAAGCAATTGTGCAAAAAGGTGAAGTGTTTATTGAGCTAGAAGATGGAACACAAAAGAGAATAGGTATGACCCAAGCACACCTAGAAGCTGATGCAGGAAAAAACATGCATGATGGTAACCACTCAAAAGTTGACCTTAACCGTGCAGGAACACCACTACTCGAAATCGTCTCTGAACCTGACATGAGAAACGCTTATGAGGCTGTGGCTTTCTTAAAAAAACTTCACTCAACGGTACGATACTTAGATATTTCTGATGCAAATATGCAAGAAGGCTCATTTAGATGTGATGTCAATGTCTCTATCAGACCAAAAGGGCAAAAGGCGTTTGGAACAAGAGTTGAGATAAAAAATATAAACTCATTTCGTTTTGTAGAGGCGGCTATTGCCTATGAGGTTCAACGTCAAACAGAAGCGTATGAAGATGGTATTTATGAGCAAGAAGTTTACCAAGAGACTAGACTTTGGAATGTAGATGAGGGTGTTACTAAATCAATGAGAGGAAAAGAGGAAGCGGCTGATTACCGTTACTTCCCCGACCCAGATTTACGTCCTTTGATAGTAACAGACGAAATGATAGCAGAGGCAAAAGAGATGCCTGAACTCCCTGATGCCAAGATTAAGCGTTATATCGAAGAGCTTAAAGTAAAAAAATATGATGCTTTGGTGCTATGTTCTCAAAAAGAGTTGGCATACTTTTTTGAAGAGATGATAGAGACAGGAGCATCTCCAAAAGCTTCTGTAAACTGGTTAACCACAGAGCTTCTAGGTCGTCTAAAAAAGACCGAGTTTAATATCTCAAACTCACCTGTAAGTGCATCAAAGCTAGGTGAGCTGGTCTCTAAAATAGACGATGGTACGATTAATGGTAAAGGTGCAAAAGATATTTTAGATGTACTTATGGAAAAAGATGAAGATATATCAGGACTTATTGACTCTATGGGTCTTGCACAAGTGAATGATGATGGGGCTATCTTAGAGATTATCGATGCTATCATAGCAGCGAATCCTGAGAAAGTAGAGCAGTTTAAAGGTGGTAAAGAGAAGTTGTTTGGTTTCTTTGTGGGGCAAACCATGAAAGCCTCTAAAGGGTCGGCTAATCCTCAGAAGGTTAATGAGCTTTTGAAAGCAAGATTGTCATAAAGTAGAGACATGAGAGCATTTTTAATAGAACGCTCTTTGCGTCTAAAAAAGAGTAGAGCTTATCAGGGGAAAAAGCAATTTTTTAGAGAGTTACTAGAGAACCGTGAAACCTCTTATACCAGATATTTTGACTCTTTTATGGTGACTTTAATTGTCTTGTCTCTATTTACTTTGGTACTATCCAAAACCTATAATGTGCCGTCTTGGGTGCTTTTTATAGATATGTATCTGATATCTCTTATATTTTTGATGGAGTATCTTATCCGTTTTTGGATTTTTTCAGATGTGCATAAAGTGGTTTTGGAGCATCAGAAAAGGGAGAGTTCTCTTTTTGTGACTCTCTTTGCCGTAGTAAAAAATAAATCAAGCTATATCTTCTCTTTGACAGGGATTATTGATGTTTTGGCTATTATTCCTCAGTTTAGGATTATTCGTCTTTTAAAACTCTATCACTATCTTTATGGTGCAAAAACACTGCTTAAAGCACTCTCCAAAAAAGAGTTTGAGTTTAAATTTTTGGGCTATATACTCTCTACTGTTGTCTTCTCTTTTGCCTCTATTTTATACGTTGCAGAGCATGGGATAAATGAGAATATCAGTTCATTTTTAGATGCTTTATATTGGGCATTAGTCACGGTCTCTACTGTGGGTTATGGGGATATCTCTCCTGTGACTGATATTGGTAAAGTCATCGCAATGGTAGGAATTATCTTTGGGATTGCGATGATTTCATTTGTCACCTCGGTGATGGTCTCTGCTTTTGCTGAACGATTTGACGAGTTACGAAGCCATTCTAGTCTAAACTCTATCTCTAACTTGGAAAACATGGTGGTACTAAATGGGTATGGTTATCTAGGTTCTCGCATCGCCTATTATATACAAGAGAGTAAAAAGTACAACTGTGTGGTGATTGAAGAGGACAAGGATAAGAGTGATAAATCTTTTGAGAGTTCTCATTTGACCATCTATGGTGATGGCTGTTCGGTTGAAATTATGAATAAGCTCTATAAACAAGATAATATCGTGGCAATGTTGACGCTAAAGAGTTCAGATATAGACAATATCTATTTTGTACTCAATGCAAAAAGTTATGATAAAAACAGTGTAGTATTTTCTAGAATTACCCATGCTCACCTCATATCCCAATATAACTCAATTGGTACAGATATGGTCATAGACCCTTATGCCATTATCCATAATCGTGCCTATCATTATATTATTAACTATCTAAAAGAGCATAAGACTACTAAAATATCAGTCTTTGGATATGGTCAAAAGAGTAAAAATCTTGTAGATATGTGTATAAGTTCAGGCATGGACATAGAGATATTTGATAATCAAATGCGTGATGGTATTGATGTGAGACTTATAGATTTTGAAGATGAGAAACATTTGGATTTACTAAAGAGTTTAAATAAAAATCTAATTATCTGTAGTATGGAGGATGAGGCGATTAATCACTATTTAGCTATCTCATTAAAAGTAAACGAGTTTCATGGTAAAATCATTGCACTAACCGATACTAAGCAGAAAAACAGACAGCTAAAACTCGCAGGGGCTGATGTGATATTTGATTTGTATGATGAGAGTGCTAAAGAGTTTATTAAGCAGTTGGATTTAATAGGAGAAAAATCATGAAAATAGCAATCATAGGAGCAGGAAAATGGGGTCAGGCACTCTATCATGCGTATAGCCAAAAAAATGAGGTGGTGATAAACTCACGAACGCCAAAAGATATAGAGAATTTTGTTGCGTTAGATGAGGCTCTATCTTATGAGTATTTGGTCATGGCGATTCCTGCTCAGTCGGTTCGTACTTGGATGGAGGAGAATTTTGAGGATAGATGGCAAAATATCTTGGTCGCTTCCAAAGGGATAGAGACCGAGACAGGGGCGTTTCTCAATGAAGTTTATGGCTCTTTTATAGATTTAGATAGATTAGCTTTTATCTCTGGTCCCTCTTTTGCATCTGAGGTTCAGCAATCTTTACCTACAGCTCTAAAAATCTCCTCTAGTAATATTGACTTGGCACAAATTTATGCTGATGCCTTCCCCTCATTTATCAAAGGGTATGTGGATGATGATGTAGTGGGTGCAGAGGTAGCAGGGGCATATAAAAATGTGATAGCCATTGCAGGTGGGGTCTGTGATGGATTAAATCTAGGGAACAATGCACGAGCAGCGTTGATTTCAAGAGGGCTTGTGGAGATGAGCCGTTTTGGAAAACATTTTGGAGCGAGACGTAGAAGTTTTCTCTCTTTGGGTGGAGCAGGAGACCTATTTTTGACAGCTAGTTCACAACTCTCACGAAACTATCGTGTAGGATTGGGGCTTTCTAAAGGTAAAAGTTTGGATGATATTTTAGAAGAGTTAGGTGAGGTGGCAGAAGGAATTCCTACTACCAAGGCTCTTTTTAATATCGCGAAAAGAGAAGATATCTATCTGCCTATTGCCGATGAGGTTTATAAGATGTTAGAGGGTAAAGACCCTCTAAAGTGTGTTCAAGACCTTTTGGATAACTCATCGGATGATTAAAAGAATACGCCGTAAAATCAAGAAAGTTTTTAGGGAACTGCTTCTATATCACAACAGTTCACTAGAGTATCGAGCAAAAGTTTTTACACTAGTCATAGCTAGTACAGGAGAGATGAATAAGTGCGAAGAGCGACTGCTTGAAGAGATATCATGTAATATTTATGAAAAAGATGAAGAGCGTTCAGAGATATTGGTAGAGGCAGTAAAAGAGTATCATGATAAAATTATCACAAACAATGGTTTGGATTTTGACCATCTTGTTTTTCAAGTAGAAAAAGAGACCAAAGCCGTTAAACGGTTTTCAAAAAAGATAGACATAGAGGCTCTGAATAGATTTAAAGCTTGTGTCAAAAATGAAGATGACAAAATATATCAACAGCGTGTGATTGATTATCTTAGAAGATTAAAGGAGCAGTATGGAAGTGTATAAGTTTATTTTATTCCTTCAAGTTATACTCTTTATTATTATGAAGTTTTAGAGATATCTCCTCTTAAACCAATGATAATAAAATGCCGTTAATATAAATCCAAACCCTAGAGCCATAGTGACATAGCTAAGCTCTACACCTAATTTGGTAAGATAGCCGATAAAAAGTGTTACTACCACACTTGTCATCATAAATATCATGTCATTGTAGGCGATTACACGTCCTAGAAATTTATGCTCTATCTCTCTTTGAATCATGTAGTAGGTGTATGACCACAGTGAGGTGGAGAGAAGACCTACGATAAATATACCAATGAGTGAGTAAGTAAAGTTGGTTTGAATGAAAGCCCAAGAGATAACAAGCAGACCTTGAATGGTAAAAATATAGTGCAAAGTTTTATCATGAACATATCGACTAAATATTAGCGTTCCCATAAAAAGACCCAATGCACGAGATGCGTTGATCCATCCAATGGCGAGTGGAATGGCTAGTATATATTTGTAGTGATAATCAGCTAAGAGGGTAATGAGTGTATCGAAACTTGTTAACCCAACTGCTGCGTGTAGCGTGATGAGGTGTATAAGTTTTTTATGATTTTTAAGATAGATAAATCCACCTACTATCATCTCTTTTGCCGATTCTACGTGTTGTTTAGGCTCTAGTTTTATAGAGAGTCCTATAAGTAAAAATGAGGCGATAATATAGAGGATAACATCTATTAAAAAGGTGGTATCAAAACCAAAATAGTGGGTGACTACTCCACCTATTGCCATCCCTAATGCAAAACATACCGACCATACTATGGAGAGGATTTCATTGGTCTTTTTGAGCATTTCACCTTTTAGAATTTTGGGGAAAAGTGCCATCTCTGCTGAAAAAAGAGTTGAAGATGCCAACGAACGCACAAAGACAAAAAGCATAAGCCATTCAATATCATCAAGAGAGTTAACAGTCATAAAAAGTAGTGTCATAATAATCTCAACAATCAGAATAGAACGCATAAGTTTTTTGAAATCAATATGGTCAATAAGCCACCCAGAAATAGGGGCTAAAAGTATGCTAGGAAGCATTAGCATGATAAAAATAGAGGCAATCTGCATCTCAGAAGCACCATAAGATACCAACATGGAAGCGATGGCAACTTGGGAGAACCAAGTACCAAAGTAGGAGATAAGTTGGATAAGGGTTAGCCGTGCGACTATTGGGTGTTTTAGTGTCTCTATATAGGTCATATTCTGCTTATAATTTTTCCCAAAGAGTACCATCTGCTGTGTCCATTGTGGCAATTCCCATTGCTGTTATCTCATCACGAATAGCATCCGATGCATCATAATCTTTGGCTTTTTTGGCTTCATTACGAGCCTCTATAAGTGCTTCTATTTTAGCTTTTGTATCCTCGTCAATCCCTATTTGAAAATATGAAAATGGCTCTTTCCCACCAAATCCTAAAAGTTCATAGATAAACTCAATATTGGCTAAAGTCTCTTTTTTTAGCCCTTTATCTTTTGGATTCTCATCTAACTTATCATTGGTCGCACTTATCATCTCCTCAATGGTTGCTAATGCTACAGAGATATTTAAATCATCACTCATCGCTTTTAAAATAGCTTTTTGAAAGGCTATATTTGGTTTAGATGCTTTTGTGGGTGTGATTCTCTTTTTAAGGCGATATAGTTTATCAAGACGCTTTTTGGAGTTTAATAAATCCTCTTCATTAAAATTAAAATCATTTCTATAGTGTACTGATATTAGATAGTTTCGTAAAACCTCTCCATCATAAACTTTTAGAGCATCTTTTACAAAAAAGCTATTTCCCAAAGATTTGGACATCTTCTCACCGTCTATGTTTACAAAACCATTGTGCATCCAATACTTTGCAAGTTCATGACCTGTAGCACATCGGCTTTGGGATGCTTCATTCTCATGATGTGGGAAAAGCAGGTCAGCTCCTCCTCCGTGAATGTCTATGCTGTATTCATCATTTCCATCTGTTTGTGAAAAATGTTTCTCTATCATCGCAGAACACTCAATATGCCACCCAGGGCGACCTTTTGAAAACTTGGTTTCAAAACAGATATCATCATCTCCATGACACGCTTTCCATAGAGCAAAATCTTTTGCATTTCGTTTTTCCAAATTATGCTCCACACGGCTTTGATTATCCTCATCATCACTTACCATTTTAGAGATAGCACCGTAGTTTTTATCTCTTGAGACATCAAAATAGACATCACCTGAGCTTACAACATAGGCGATATCTTTATCTATAAGCCCCTGTATCATAGACTCCATAGCCTCAAGTGACTCTGTAGCTTTTGGCTCTATATCAGCATCTTGTACCCCTAATGCTCTCATATCCTCTTGGTAACGGCTAATGTAGTGAGTGGTTATATCCTCTAAACTATCTCCACTCTCTTGAACTTTTTTAATAATTTTATCATCTATATCAGTAAAGTTTTTACCCATAGTCACTTCATAACGTAAAGCCTTAAGAGTACGAGCCAAAAGGTCAAAGCTAAGACTTGAACGAGCATGACCTAAGTGTGCATCATCATAAACAGTAGGTCCACAAATATAGATGGAGGCTTTTCTTGGGGTTATAGGTTCAAATTGGAGTTTTGTTTTTTTAACACTGTCATATATATACATAATGGAATGACCTTTTTTTTAATTATTGCAATTATAACCAAAGTTCAGACAGAAACCTTATTTAATAAAGATTTAAGTTAAAATATTATATATTAATTTTAATAAAAAATTAATATAAGGAATATTTTATGCAAACCGTTGCAATTATAAAAAAAATTTTAATATTATCTATATTTATATCTATACTTTTACTAAATGGTTGCTCATATCATCAAAGTGATATTGCAACTACTATTCCTATAGATGGTGAAAATATTGTTATGATAGATGAAGAGCAAAATTATGAAACAGATATTGATCCATTTTTTGTTATAGAAGACCCTTCTTGGACAACAGAACTTATTATTGACCCTGATGCTTTTACTGCTGACAAGTATGTGCAAAAAGCTCCTGTAATTAGCTACAAGCATAAATTTGATACAGAGTTTCATGATAAACCTAGATGGCGAACTGCAAATGAGTAGATTTTAATACTTTTTTAATTCAAATAGCACTACAATTAGAAGTAAGAAATAACAATAAAGGAATTAATATGTTAGCAGAATACAGAGATGAAATCTCAGAGTTAAAACAGAACGATACACACTTCAAGAGAATTTTTGAGAAACACAACAAGCTTGACCATGATGTAAAAGATGCAGAATATGGAAGAGTAGGAATGAATGATTTTGAAATTGAAAAAATGAAAAAAGAGAAACTCATGTTAAAAGATGAGATGCTTAAGATGATTTTAGAGTATCGAAAAGCTAAGGCTTAATTTTAAATTATATTTGGTGCGTTGCTAACGCACCCTACAGTTTAATTAACAAATCTCTTTAACCCTACCTACTTCTCCTGAGCTTAATCGTACTTTTATCCCATGTGGATGTGTAGCAGAGTTTGTTAAAATCTTCTGAACCGTTCCCTCTGTGAGTGTACCACATCGTTGATGCTCTTTTAAAACTATCTTCACTTGAAGCCCTGATTTTATATTAGCTCTTTTCTGTCCATTCATCTTATCGTATCCAATCCATTAGTAAATTATTTATAAACAAAAAGAGTATAGCAGAAACTCCTAATGTTACAATAAAATAAAGAAGCTTTTTATCTTTTAAAATCTCTATTAATCTATCAAACCCAACCTCTTTAACACTCAAGGTAAATAGTACCCAACCACCAATACTTCCTGCAAGGGCTAAACCCATTGCTCCCATATACTGCATGAGTATTAAAGAAAACATCATGTTTACAAGAAGAGCTATAGTCGCTATTTTAGCAGCTTTGGCATGACGGTCTGAAGCGTAGAGAAACATTGAAAAAAGTTTAGCAAAACCGTAAGGCAGAAGTCCTATCATGTACATAGATAAAACATTTGCTGTCTCTATCGTCATAGCAGGAGTAAACTTTCCATACTCAAAAAGCAACCATACAATGGGTTCAGCAAATATAACCCCTCCCAAGGCTGAAATCCCAAGTAAAAAGGCTAATAACCAAAATGCTTTACCCAAGTTACTATAAGCACTCTCTTCATCTCCACGGCTCAGTGCTTTTGAGATAGAGGGGAAGAGTGCCGTAGCTGTGGCAATAGCGATTAAACCTAAAGGCAGTTGAAAAAGTAAATTGGCATAAAATAGATAGGAGATAGAGCCTGTAATAAGAAATGATGCTAAAAAAGTATCAAGATATGAGGCAAATTGAGGAGCAGAGTTCCCCCATACAGAGGGGATAAATAGTTTGGTAAACTTCTTTTTATCTTCTGTTACATCTTTCTCTTTTCTATATCTCCAACCACCAATCAAAATACGATGTAGATTAAAGTGTTTTAGGGCAACAATATGTGTTACAACTTGGAGTAATCCTCCAATCAAAACTGAAATACTCAAGGCATATAAAATAGTAAGTGGGTCATCATTCATGTAAAAATAGAGTGCTGTAATCATAGAGATATTCAAAAGAGCCGTTGAGATAGCTGTAGTAATAAAGTGTTCTCTATATTGAAGTAGTGTACCCATAAAAGTGACCATAAAGATAAGGTCAAGATACCAAAAATTAATGGCAGTAAAAGGAGCTGTTTGGGCGATTTTTTCATCTGTCCAGTTCCCCACTAAGAGTTTAGTGACAATTTCAGGAAAAAAGCTCACCATTATAGACATAGCAATAATAAAAAGCATAAATCGTAAAAAGATTGCTGTAGCAAAGACCCCTTTTTGTTTGGCATCTACAAAAGATGGCATAAATGCTTGGGTAAATGCCCCCTCTGCAAAAATACGCCGAAACATATTGGCAAGTTTAAAGGCAACAAAGAACATATCAGAGTAGCCAGAAGCCCCTAAGGTTATGGCTACTAGGGTATTACGACCTAATCCTGTGATACGAGAGAGTAAAATACCGAAGCTGTTGGAGAATATAGATTTTAGTTTCATAATTTTCTTTTTAGTTATAATTTTATCCAAATAATAGATAGGAACAGATTTATGATAGTAGGAATAGAAGGAACAGTAGAGAAAAAAGACCCAACATTTATACACCTAAATGTAAATGATATAATCTATGAGGTAAATATATCGGTAAATACTTCAAATATTATAAAGGAGAGCAGAGTAAAACTTCTGGTTACACAGATTATCCGTGAAGATGCTAATCTACTTTTTGGGTTTATGGAAAAAGATGAAAAGAAGATGTTTGATACGCTTATTAAAATCAATGGAGTAGGACCAAAAGTGGCGATGGCTACCTGCTCTACCTTTGTGCCTACTACCTTTGCACGAGTGGTGGCAGACAAAGATGTGGCTTTGCTCAAACGTGTTCCAGGGATTGGACCCAAAGCGGCCAGTCGTATATTGGTGGAGTTGGCTGATTTTATTGTGGATGGTAATGCTGATACTCTAGTAGACAATGGAATGGCTGATGCAATTTTGGCGTTGGAGAGTTTAGGGTTTAAAAAAGAGCAGATTAAAAAGGCTTTGATTGGAGCTACGGGAGATATTTCGTCGTTGGTTAAACATGGGCTTAAGAAATTACAAAGATTATAAGTCAAATAGGGTAAAATACGCTTGATAATTTATTAAGGATATTATAATATGAATATAACAATTTTATTTGGTGGCTCTAGTTATGAGCATGAGATTAGTATTGTATCGGCGATTACACTCAAAAAAGTTTTTAAAAAATCAAATCCCTCTTTTATTTTTGTGGATAGTAACAGAGAGTTTTATCTCATAGAGTCTAAAAATATGAGATCAAATCACTTCTCTGATGGAACATATAAAAAAGATAAAAAGCTTATTTTAAAAAAAGGTTCTTTTGTTACAGAGGGGATGTTTGGGCTAAAAGAGAAGAGCTTAGGGACAGTGCTAAATCTAATTCATGGGCGTGATGGTGAAGATGGCAAAATCGCTTCATTGTTGGAGTTTAACGATATCTCTTATATCTCTCCTCGTATTGATGCTTCTGTACTCTCTTATAATAAACTATATACTAAATTATACGCTGAGAGTATAGGGGTTAAAGTTGTTCCTTACTCTGTTCTAAATAGCTCTGATAGTCGTACTATAGAGTTGGAGTATCCTGTTATTATTAAGCCTGTTAGACTTGGTAGTAGCATTGGTGTCTCTATTGTTAAATCTGCTGATGAGTTAGACTATGCTTTAGATACAGCATTTGAATTCGATAATCAAATTTTGATTGAGCCATTTATTGAGGGGGTTTTAGAGTATAACCAAGCAGGATGTAAAACTTCTGAGTTTGAACTATCTATTGTAGAAGAGCCAAATAAAGAGGATTTTTTAGATTTTGAGAAGAAGTATCTTGATTTTTCTCGTGATGGAACTGTTTCTGATGCAGATGTAACGCCTAAACTTAAAATGGCGATGCAAGAGACATTTAAAAAGGTCTATGCTAATATCTTTGAGGGTTCTATCATTAGATGTGATTTTTTCGTGGTTGATGGTGAAGTTTTACTCAATGAGATAAACCCAATCCCTGGTTCGATGGCTAACTATCTATTTACCGACTTTGAGGGAATGGTGGAGCGTTTGAGTAATAATTTACCAAAAGAGCCTACTATTAAAATAGACTACTCATATATTCACTCAATTCAATCAGCCAAAGGTGGAAAGGCTTAAGAGCTATTTTTACCACCATAAAAATAACTATTAATCCCCTCAGCAATACCTTTGGCTATCAAATTTTGATAGTGGTTGCTGGTCAAACGTTTTCTATCTTTTTTATGTGTTAGATAACCTGTCTCAACTAAGATAGAGGGGACTTTTGTTCCTATGAGTACCCAAAAATCTGAACATTTAAGTTTAGATTTTACAGGACCATAACTTCTACGTATATTTCTACTAACCTGTTTTTTAACTTTTTTAGCAAGATATTTAGAGTATGACCTCTTTTTAGAACCTATCATTTTACGATAAATATTATTAGAATATAAAGTTTTACCCTTATGTAAAATTCTACGTTTACGTACATTTGCATTTGGGGCAGAGAGATAGAAAGTCTCAATTCCTTGTAATATATGCCGTTTATGCTTTGGTGAAGCATTTACGTGAATAGAGACAAAGATATCAACATCTCTTCTATTAGAGTATTCTGTACGCTCCAATAGAGAGACATATCTATCTCTTTTACGTGTCATATAGACTTTATAACCCATCTTTTCTAAGCGTTTTTTGACTTTATATGAGATTTTTAAAGTCAGTTCTTTCTCATATACTCCGAATAAAGAAGCACCATTATCTCGCCCTCCATGACCAGCATCAATTACCACTGCTTTTCGTCTCTTTTTTAAAGTTTTCTTTCTTTTTTTACTATTTTTCTTTTTTGAAGCAGTAGAAACTCTTTTACCTTTAGGTAGAGGAATAGTTAACACTTTTGAGTTTATATAGTGTCTATTTCCTTGACCTTTTCTTGTCTCTATGACAATACGAAGCGTACTCTTATTGTACTGTCCTATACGAAAAGATTTTACATTTTTATGTTTCAATAGTAGCTTCTGATTAAGAGGAAGTACTCCACCTTTAATATCATAGATATGTTTAGTGTACCCCTTTTTAGCAATTAAAAAATGCTTTACTTTTTTAATTGGAAACTTAAATTTTATCTCAAGTTTATCCCCTTTTAACTCTGCTCCCTTCATATAGTTTGCCTCTGCAAACAGCATCGTACTTGTTCCTATTATCAATAATAGAAAAAGAAATTTATACTTCAAACCTTATCCCCTAACGTTTATTTTTTAGATACTGGTCAATCCCATCAGCAATCCCTTCTGCTAATAGCTTTTGATAATATCCATTTAAAAGGTTCTTTCCCTCTTCTTTATGTGTAATATACCCTGTCTCGACCAAAATAGCAGGCATCAATGCCCCTACTAATACCCAAAAATTAGCAGGTTTTACCCCACCATTGGAGACAGGCCCAAAGTGTTCTCTTACATTTCTAAGCATCTCAGAAGAGACATCTAAACCCAACTTGTGTGATTCAACAATTTTTTCTCTATTAATAAGCGAGACATAGGCATTTTTTGTAAAATAATCTTTTCCCTCTAGTACTACACTGTTCTCTTTTTTTGCAGCCTCCTTGGCACGTTTTGTTTGAGCAGGAGAGAGATAATATATCTCTATCCCTTTAAATATCTCTGCTTGTACCTCATTTGGTGCGGCATTGGCATGGACAGAGATGAAGATATCTGCTTTTTTATCATTGGCAAACTCTGTACGCTTTCTAAGATAGATAAAATCATCTGTAGAGCGTGTCATAAAGACATCATACCCTTTATTTTCAAGCTTGTTTTTAAGTTTTTTAGCGATAGAGAGAGCGACCTTTTTCTCTTTTCTAATTTTACAACATGAAGCTCCATTATCTTTGCCTCCATGACCTGCATCTATCACCACTCTATAACGTTTTTTTTGACTACTTGATAATGATTTTTTATCCGAACTTTTTATATTTGCAATCGTAGCACCCAACAGAGTAGAGGTATCACCATCTATCAGTGGAATAGCTAAAGTATTTGCATTATAAGAGTGTTTATCTAACATTTTTTGAGTAGACTTTATAACAATCCGAAGTTTTTCTGGACTATTTTGAGCAATACGAAATGACTCAATGGTTCTAAATGTATGATGAGATATCCCCTTATTAGGAGGAAGTACTCCTCCATAAATATCATAAACATATTTTGTAGAGCCATCACCTTGGGGGATAGAAAAAAATGTAACTCTATCTATATCTGAGCTAAAATATAGCTTTAGCTCTGCTTGATCTATCTTACTTTTTAGAAAAGAGTTTCCTCCAAAAAGTAGATTTGAGAAAAATAATATTAAAATTAATACTATTTTTCTTTTATTGATTACTCTCTCCATTTACCAACTTCTCCATAAGTTCTTTTACAGTTATAATCTCATTTAACTTATAACCATTAGCACCCGTAAAGAAGAGTCCACTCTCTGCAATTCCATCATAAGCATCGCTCAATCTATCAGCGATACAATAACCAACAACTTTCGCTTCTTCTCCACGATTACAAGGTGCAACACAGTTTGAAATACAAGCGACTTTTGGGGCAGTTCCAGCTTCAATATTGGCATGAAGCTGACTTTTAACACCACGGGCAGGATACCCAACAGGTGATTTAAAGAGCTTAATATCCTCTTCACCTGCTGCAATTATCATCTCTTTCATCACTTGACTCGCATCACATTCAATTGTACCTATAAATCGTGTACCCATTTGTACTGCATCTGCTCCAAGCCCTATCATCTTGGCAATATCATCATGATTCCAAACCCCACCTGCTGCAATCACAGGCATAGAACCCCAATTTTTTGCCTCCTCTACAACAGGAGGTAAAATAACTTCGAGTTGATTTTCAGGCAAGAAACACTCATCATACTTAAACCCTTGGTGTCCACCACTAAGAGGTCCCTCTACAATAACTGCGTCGGGTAGTCTATTGTGTGTTTTTTTCCAACGTCTACACAAAATTCTAAGTGCTTTTGCCGTTGAGACGATAGGAATAAGTGCAACATCTGGATAATCTTTGGTAGCTTCTGGCATGGTCAACGGTAGACCTGCCCCTGTGATAATCATATCAGCACCTGCTTCACAAGCATCTTTTACAGTTTGATTATAACCACTTTGAGCATATAACACATTACAGGCTAAAGGTCTATCTCCACATATCTTTCGTGCATTCTCAAATATATTTATTAAAGCATCTCTACTATAAAAGTTTATCTCACTATGAGGTCTATTTCGGACTGTTTTATGTGCAAACTCTCTATTTTTATAGACACCTGTTCCAACAGCAGAAATAACACCTAATCCACCCTCTAAGCTTACATTACCTGCTAGTTGGTCCCATGAGATACCTACACCCATACCACCTTGGATAATAGGTTTTTCTATAATATGTTTTCCGATTTTAAAAGATTCTAATACCACTACTTTACCTTTACTTTTGCAAATTTCCTCTTACCTACTTGAAGCGTATACTCCCCAATAGTTAAGTTTAATTTATCATCAGAGACCTTCTCTTGATTGATACGAACCCCACCCTGCTTTATATCTCTTCTAGCTTGTGATGTAGATGGCTCTATCTTTGCATCGACCAATGCTTTACAAATCCATACACCATCTTCCATCTCAAACTCTTCTATCTCAGTAGGTATTTTATTTGATTTAAAAACGTTATCAAATTCACGCTTTGCTACTATAGCAGACTCTTCATTATAAAATCTAGTTGTCAACTCCAAAGCCAAATTTTCTTTGGCTACTTTGGGATGTAACGTGCCATTTTTTACAAAATTTTTAATCTCCTCTATCTCTTTGAGTGATTTTTCACTTAAAAGCTCATAATAACGCCACATCAACTCATCAGATACAGAGAGAACTTTTCCATAAATATCATTTGGCTTTTCTGTAATACCAATGTAGTTATCAAGAGATTTACTCATCTTTTGTACACCATCAAGCCCCTCTAAAATAGGCATCATAAGCACTGCTTGTTCTTTACCTACAGAGTAAGAGCGTTGGAGATGTCTACCCATAAGTAGATTAAACTTTTGATCTGTTCCACCTATCTCAATATCTGATTTTAGCTCCACAGAGTCATACCCCTGTAGCAATGGATAGATAAACTCTGAGATAGATATACTCTGACCACCCTTATAGCGTTTCTCAAAATCATCACGCTCTAACATTCTTGCCACATTAAAAGTAGTCGTTAGTGCCACCATACCACTAGCACCCAAAGCCTCTAACCATGTTGAGTTGAAGACAATATCTGTCTTTTCTCTATCCAATATAATAAATGCTTGGTCTTGATAGCTCTTGGCATTTCGTAAAATAGTATCTCTATCCAATACTTTTCTTGTCTCACTTTTTCCTGTTGGGTCACCAATGGTTGCCGTAAAATCCCCTACCAAAAGCTGAATTCTAGCACCGTGATTTTGAAAGGCTTTGAGCTTTTGAAGCAGTACAGTATGACCTAGATGCAAATCTGCTCCTGTTGGGTCAAATCCTGCTTTTACACTGTAGCTCTCACCTGTCTTATAAAACCTTGTAACCAATTTTTCAATTCGTTCTATATCTATAATTTCAGCAGTCCCTCTGCTAATCTCATCTAATGCAACTTCTATATTCTCTTGTTCTGACATATTTTCCTCTAAGTTATTGATTATATGCATCATTCAAACTAATCATATCCACCAATTTAAATTTTTTACTTAATTTTTCTCTTAATCTCTTAGCATTATCCTCTTTACTCTCTACCTCTATCTTACAAAACTCTGCTGAGTCTGAACTCTTAATTCCTAGTTCAATACTTAATACATTTAAATCCAAAGTAGCCAATCTATATAGAAGGTCTGCCAAAATTCCTTGTCTATTTTGTAAAGATAGTATCAGTTGATAACGTGATGCTTTAGTATGGGCCCATGCAACGTAGACCATAGGAGTAAGATTTTTCATCTTAAGGTACGCCTCTTTACACAACTTATGATGAATAATAACTTTTTTCTCTACCTCATCATAAAATGCAACAATTTGGTCTCCCATCTTAGGGTGACAACAGTAGTCAAACTCTAAACTCTCTATCTCATTGTTGGAAATAAATTTAAAATGCTCTTTTTCAAACTCTTTTGGATAGGTAAAATCCTCATTAAGCTCCTCATAGGTATTAACAAAATGATCTAAAACCTCTTTATAAATATGACGATTACTTGTTAGTTTAAATGCATTCTCTTTAGATTCACATCTATCAAAAAAAGATTCTGTTTTCAGAACTGAGATATGAAAAAGCAGAGAAAAAATATTAATGCTACTAAGTTGGTCACACACTTTTATCTTCTGTCTACAAGCACTTCTTATCCCCTCTTTTGCTTTTGAGGTACGCACAGTATCAAACCATGAGCAGTGAACATGAGCATTCTCTTCGGTATAAATACGAACAATATCACCATTTTTCAGTCGAGTCAAAAGAGATGCTTTTTGCTTGTTAATAAGAGAAGATGCTGCCTTATCTCCAATTTCAGAGTGTACACAATAAGCAAAATCCAACGCTACAGAGTCTCTAGGTAAGGTATAGTGGTCACCATCAGGAGAGAAGACCGAGATATCATCGGAGAACAAATCACCCTTTGCCAAAGCATAAAACTCCTCTACAGATTCATTTTGATACTGTAACGCCTCTAACCACTCCAAGTTGACTGTGTTGTTCTCTTTTGGAGCGTCCCCTTTTCCCTCTTTATATCGCCAATGTGCAGCGACCCCATACTCAGCCGTTTTGTGCATATCAAAAGTTCGTATTTGAGCTTCGATAATACCATCATCATCAAAAATAGTAGTATGAATAGTACTATATCCATTCTCTTTTGGTAAGGTTATGTAATCTTTAAAACGTGAGATAATTGGCTTAAAGCTTATATGCATAAGACCCAAAGTTTTATAACAATCAATCTTATCATCAATCAAAATTCGTATCGCCAAGAGGTCTAGTATTTCATCAATTCCTATCCCTTTTCTCTGCATCTTCTGATACATGGAGTAGTAGTGCTTAACACGACCAAAAATCTCAAAATCTTCATCTTTAAAACCATTTTCAAGCATCAATTTTCTAATTTTTTGAATAAAAGTATTGAGTTTAAGTTGTAAGTTCTGATGGTCACCTAAAATATAATCATCTATCTCTTTATATGCCTTTGGATAGAGATAATAAAAGCTCAAATCCTCAAGACGATTTTTAAGCTGAGAGATGCCCAAACGGTGTGCAATAGGAGCATAGACCACCATCGTCTCTTCTGATATTCTGAGTTGTTTTTCAGGAGAGAGTGCCTCTAACGTGGTCATATTGTGTAATCTATCACAAAGCTTTATTACCAACACTCTTACGTCTTTAATGGAAGAGAGTAGCATTTTTCTAAAAGTAAGTGCCGAAGAGGTAAGCTTCTGATTTGAAGTAGATGGGATAAGCTCCTCATCTCTTAGAACCTCTATCTTGGTAAGTCCCTCTACTAAAAAAGAGATATCCTCTCCAAATATTTCACTCAACTCCTCTATGGTATAATCTGTATCTTCAACCACATCATGCATAAGTGCTGCGGCTATCATCATATCATCATTGGAGATAAGTGCTGTAAATGTAGCTACTAAAATAGGATGAATAATATAGGGTTCACCACTTTTACGTGTTTGATTTTGATGTGCAACTTTAGAGAGTTCTAATGCTTTTTGTAGAGTATCTGAGGAGATATCACAATATGAGAATAGAAGAGCCTCAGCCTCTTCTATGGTTTTAATCTCTCGTGCTTTGCTGAGTAAAGCCTCCATAATAGATTAAACTTCTTCGGTGACGATAATTTTACCCTCAGCTATCTCTACTAATGCTATATCGGTAAACTTATCAACTTTAGGGTCCATATCAACTAGAGGTGATGCACCTCTTGCAATCTCTTCTGCTCTTTTACCTACACTTGCAGCCAATAGGTATCTATCAAATTCAAGTATTTCAAGTGCTTTTGCTGTTAATTGTTCTATTTTCATATTTTAATCCTTCTATATTTTAATTTTTTAATATCTCTTATTCTACAATAGAACAGAGTTCTCTGTTACCATTAATTATTTTTAATAAATTTCCCTCTTCAAACATATTACAAACAATAATAGGCATTTTATTATCTCTTGCTAGAGCAATAGAAGTATCATCCATCACTTTGATATGTTCACTTAGTGCCTGTTCATAAGTTATACTTTTTAATTTAATTGCATCATCAAATTTGTTTGGGTCTTTGTCATATACACCATCTACTTTTGTCGCTTTTATCATCAACTCTGCATCTACCTCAGAGGCACGAAGTGTTGCTGCCGTATCGGTTGTAAAGTATGGATTTCCTGTTCCACCTGCAAAGACTACCACACGACCTTTTTCAAGATGTCTCTTAGCCCTACGCACAATAAATGGCTCTCCAATCTCTTGCATATCAATAGCTGAGAGCAATCTTGCTTCTAGTCCTGTGTGTTCAAACGCCTCTTGTAGGGCTATTCCATTGATGGCTGTTGCTAACATTCCCATGTAGTCACCAGAGGTTCTTTTTATAACACCATCTTCTGAAGCTGTTACACCACGAATAATATTTCCACCACCTATCACCACGGCAACTTCAATATCATTTTCAATTAAGGATTTAATCTCTCTTGAGATATAATGAAGAATCTGAGTATCTATACCATAACCATTTTTACCTGCCAACGCTTCACCTGAAAACTTCACAAGTACTCTTTTTTTTGCCATATATATCACCTCTATTTTAAGAGGGGATTATAGCAAGAAGCACTTAAGTTTGCTTGATTTTAGTTAAAAATTATCCAAATCTTTTTTTATCTCATCGGCTATAAATTGAGCCTGTGGCAAAAAGAAAAAATGGTCACCCTCCAGAGGATAAAACTTGGAATTTTCAATAAGCCCTGCTATCTTCTCTCCTGTATATAAAGGGGTCGCTGTATCATCTTCTCCCCAAAAGCATAATGCCCTACTCTTTGATGCTCTAAATACATCTTCAAAATCCTCATCAACCACATTTTTAAACGTCTCATACATCTCATGACTCATACCTTGTGCATCTGGGGCTACAAAAAGCTCTCTAATTCTCTTAATACCCAATGGTTTTAGAAATTTAAAAGTTGCTATTTTAATCTTAACAGACCAAGGCTTCACAGTCACAATACCAGCAGAAGAGAGAAGTACCAAGTGCTTAGGATTGAGAAGTGTTGCTACCTTACCACCAAAAGAGTGACCCATTATAATAGTAGGATTAATCCCCACTGCTTTTATAAATAGTTTTACAATAAAAGCATAATCAACAGTATGCAGTATCATCTCATTACTGCTACCACCAAACCCTGGCAAATCAAGATATGTTACCCTATACTCTTGAAATTTCTTATCAAAAGCCTGTTTCATAATCTCTTTATTACTTCCCCAACCATGCAGAATTAAAATACCCATTTTTGCATTTGGATTACATATCTCATAACTCAATTTAAAAATCTTATGCTTATACTCTATCTCTTTAATTGCCATTTTATTCTCATACTCTCTTTAATTTTTATTTACTTTAATCGCTTCTGCACAGACAAATGCCGTGGAGAAAGCCCATTGGAAATTATAACCACCCAATTCACCTGTTACATCTAATACCTCACCTATAAAATAGAGGTTTTCAACTTTTTTACTCATCATAGTAATAGCATTAATCTCATCTGTAGATACTCCCCCTTTGGTCACCTCTGCTTTGGAGTAACCAAAAGTACCAGCAGGAGCAAAAGTGTAGCTTTTCAATACTTCTAAATTTTTCCACTCTATAGAACTCATCTGATTAGCAGATTTATCATCTAAACCTAACTCTAATAATAACGATTTAGCTAACCTACTTGATAATCCTAAAAGGTTAGATATCTTTTTCTTAGATTTTTTAATAGATTCAATATCTATATTCGGTACAAAATCAATGCTTATCTGACCCTTGTCCCAATATAAAGAAGCATCTAAAACAGCTGGTCCTGAGATACCTTTATGTGCAAACAGCAATGCACCTTTTACTTTTTTATCACCAACTACTATCTCAACATCTGTAGAGATACCTGCCAAAGATTTAAAAAAGAACTGCTCAGGCTGAACTGTCAAACCAACTAACCCTGCTGATAGCCTATTTATAGTATGTCCAAACGATATTGCGATATCATAACCAATAGAGGTAGCTCCTATTTTAGGAAAACTTAACCCCCCAGAGGCTATTACTAGCTTTTTTGAGTAGAAAACTCCTCTATCTGTAACTACCTCAAACATATCATCTATCTTCTCTACTTTTTCTACTTTTGTATTAAGTTGAAGTTGAGATTTCAAAATATTTTGTTTAAAAATATTAACAATTTCAGAGGCTGAAGTTTTACAAAAATATTGACCCCTCTGACGCAGTTCAGGGCTTAACCCATATTCCCCTAACCAAAAAAGTAACTTTTCTGAGCTAAAACTATTTAAAATATTATTAACAAACCTTTGCTCTCCCAAATAGTTGTCAGAATTAACTTTAGAATTCGTAATATTACACTTTCCACCACCAGAGATAAGAATTTTCGAACCTATTTTATCATTATGTTCAATAATTAATATTTTTTTATTTCTATTTAGCAAGTTAGCAAAAAACAACCCACTAGCCCCTGCACCAATTACTATTATATCTATTTTATTCATGCCCTTATTATAACACATATATCCTATCTATTACACAGATATTAATATAAAATTAAAGGTTAATTGGCTAAAATTAGGACGTAAAATTAAATTTCAAGGGATATCTATCATGTTAAATACTAAAACTATCGCATTATCTGTAGTAGCAATTTCACTGCTTACAACAGGTTGTCAGCAAAAAGCTGCCACTGCAAAAGCTACCACAAAATCTGTTGCAACAAAAGTTACTACAAAGTCTGCTAGTAAAGCAGTACAATCATCTGCTCCTGCTATGATGCAATCATCGAATGGTGGATTTACACTTCCAAATGCACAATCAGGTATGTGTTATGGTAAAGTTGTAATTCCAGCTCAGTACAAAACTGTTACAGAGAAAGTATTAGCAACTCCAGAGAGTACAAAGCTTTCAATTATTCCTGCTGAGTACAAAACTGTAACAGAGAAAGTTCTTGTCACTGCTGCATCTACAAAAATTCAAACTATTCCTGCTACATACAAAACAGAAAGCAGAACAATTACTGTATCTCCAGCATCAACAAGTTGGAGAACAGGTATCAACCCAGATGCAAGAGTTGCTTCATCTGCTCTTTTATCATCAGCAAGAGCTGGTGGAATTAACTTAGACACTGCACCATCTGGTTCTTGTTACTACGAGTTCTATGCTGCACCACAATATAAAACTATATCAGAAAAAGTTCTTGATACTGATGCATCTACTAGACTTATCTCTAAACCAGCTACATTTAAACCTGTTTCAAAGAGAATTTTAGTAACTCCTCAATCAACTAAGCTTGTTACTATCCCTGCTCAGTACAAAACTGTTACAGAAAAAATTCAAGTAGCTCCAGCTAGAAAAGAGTGGAAGCAGACAAAATGTGAAGATACAGATTGTAGCATTGAAGAGATGATGTGTCTAGTTGATATCCCTGCTCAATACAAAACTGTTACTAAGCAAGTTCTTGTAAAACCAGAGACTACAAAAAGTACTATTATCCCTGCTGAGTATAAAACTGTAACAATAAATGAGTTAGCAGCACCTGCATCAACTAAATCAGTTAATATCCCTGCTACATACAAAACAGTTACAAAAACTCAAAAAGTTTCTGATGCTAAATATGTATGGTCAAACTCTTTAGCTGAGAAACCAGGTATGGAGAGAACTAACTCTGTAATCTGTAAAGTATCTACTCCAGCAATTACTAAAGTTGTAACAAAAAGAGTTGTAGCAACACCTGCTACTTCAAAAACAATTAATATCCCTGCAACATACAAAACTGTAAATAAAACTATACTTGTTAAACCTGAGAGTACAAAAACTACTGTAATCCCTGCAACATACAAAACTGTATCAAAGCAAGTTTTAGTTTCTCCACAGTCAGTTAAATGGATGCCTGTTCTTTGTAAATCAAGCATGACAATTGAGACTATCTCTAAAATTCAAAGAGCATTAACAGCTGCTGGACATAAGACTCCTGTAACTGGTTCTCTTGATAGTGCAACTAAAGCATCTATAGAAGCATACCAAAGAAAATCAGGACTAGTAGTTTCTGGTTTATCTATGGATACTCTTAAATCTTTAGGTGTATTTTAATAGTTATTGATAACTCACACTAGCAACTCTTTTCGAGTTGCTAGTAGATAATATAATCAGAGACTTTTGAACCACTTACAACCGTTTTAATAAACGCTACCACCTCTAAATGTTTTGGGTGAATAGCATAAGCCTCTAGCCCTGCTCTATCTTCAAACTCGGTATAGATACTCAAATCCATAGCTCTCTCCTCTTGGGAAAAGTTAACACCTACTTCCATCTTTTTAAGCGTAGGAACATCTCCCACAAGTGCCAACAACATCTCTTTTGCTCTCTCTATATTATCTTTTTTATTCTCATCTTTAAAATCAAATAGAACTATATGCTTTATCATAAAATACTCCATCTTTATAGTGTCGCAAATTATAGCAAAAATATGTTAGAATTCGCCAAAATTCAATAATAGAAATTAAATCAAATTATTCTAGGAGATATGATGTCAGACCTTGACTACTATGAAGCTTTGGAAATTAGCAAAAATGCTTCTACTGCTGAAATTAAAAAATCTTACCGTAAATTGGCAAGGAAGTACCATCCCGATTTAAACCCAAATGATAAAGAGGCAGAGAGTAACTTTAAAAGTGTTACCCAAGCCTATGAAGTGCTAAAAGATGATGAAAAACGTGCTATTTATGACCAGTATGGAAAAGCAGGACTTGAGGGTCGTGGTTTTAGTGGTGGTCAAAATATGGATGATATCATGGATATCTTCAACTCTATGTTTGGTGGAGGTGGTGGATTTGGTGGTGGTGGACGACAACAGAGACGCAGACCCGACCAAAAATATAACTTGGACTTCGAAATCTCTCTACCTCTAAAATTCAATGAGGCGATTTTTGGAACAGAGAAAAAGATAGATATCAAGTACAAAGTATCTTGTGATGATTGTGAAGGAACAGGAGCAGAGGGTGGAAAACTAGAGACCTGTGACTACTGTAACGGTCAAGGACAAGTAGTAATGAAACAAGGCTTCATGTCCTTTGCTCAACCTTGTCCAAAATGTAAAGGTGAGGGGCAAAAAGTAAGCTCATCATGTAACTCATGTTCTGCTAGAGGATATCATGAAGAGCCTGATACCATCAAAATAAATATCCCAGCAGGTGTAGACTCTGGTAACAGACTAAGAGCCCAAGGGTATGGAAATCAGTCCAAAGGTGGACAACGTGGAGATTTATATCTTACCTTTGATGTTGAAGATGATGAAAACTTTATCCGTGAAGGTTCTGACATCTATATCGAAGTACCTGTCTTCTTTACCCAAGCAGCTCTTGGTGAAACACTTACTATCCCATCTCTTGATGGAGAGATAGACCTAGATTTAAAAATAGGTACAAAAGACAAAGAGCAGTTTATATTTGAAGATGAAGGGGTAGCAGATGTTCATAATGGAAGAAAAGGAAGAATGATTGCTCAGATAAAAGTCATCTATCCAAAAAAACTAAATGATGAACAAAAAGAGCTACTAGAAAAAATTCAAAAGAGTTTTGGAGTAGAGAGCAGACCACATAAAAGTAACTTTGATGATGCTTTTAAACGCGTAAAAGGATGGTTTCAAAAATAGACCAAAAAGAGAACAAATTTGTTCTCTTTTAAAATAGTTTTTTACTTAAACCTACTTAACACTCTGATGTAAAACTATCTTTTTATCAGCTACTTCTATATCACCCTTTGTAGTGGTTGCATCATAAACTATGACATAAATCTCATCACCACTCTCTAGGTAATTATTCTCTCCAAATTCAGCGTACGCTGTTGCCCCGATTGAGATAATTGCATGACGTGGGAAAAAGCTATTTTTTAGATGTATCGCGATATCTTCAAGAGGTCCAAAATCTTTCTGTTCATTCATCTTCTCCACAATCCAATCTTTTAGCTTGGTATAAAAATAGCTATATCCTAAAAGAGGAGCATCTACACCATATGGGTGCAAAATATCATTACGCTTGACAAAAGAACAGAGGTGATATCTGTCCATAATTCCACCCTCTTCGAACTTGTCTATCTCTATCCAATCCTCTGCCATACCTTTTGAGGCATCACACCATGATTTTTTTTCTGAAATCTTTTTTGCACCCTCTTTTCGAATGGTACAGTCATTAAATGCAGTAAACTTTTTAGCAATAATATCTTTAACAGATTTATCTTCATTATAGATAATCTCAAACAAAATAGCAACTTCTGGTTCTACTTGTGCATTAGCTTCATATTTAGGCAGTTCAATATGGGTAGAACTAATAGAATAAAGACCCAAAAAACCCTCTGAATTAGGAAGATAAAAAGGAAATAACCCTTTTGGAGCACCCTCCTCCTTGGTTATAACATTTTTAAAATCTTCCAACTCTCCTGCTTGTTCTAAGTGGTGTGCAAAGTTACCAGCAACACCCAATCCAATACAATCTTTAAAATTCATCTACTCTCCCTAAGTGTTTTATTTCTAAAATTATAACGTATAGATACAAAATAATAAATAACTAAGAATTTTTTAGATAAAATAAAATAAAACTTAACTTATTTAGTTATCTATACCATAAGTATAAAAGGAATATCAACCAATGAAAAAAACTAAATTTTCACGGATACTTAAACCTATATTTATATCTTTACTACTTACCTCTTCTTATGCAACAGAGGTAAATATTAAAGAAGGATTCCCTTATCTTGATATTGATATTGATGGAGAGACAGTTAGAATAGAGAGAATTCAAGATGTTAGACATAAACTCAAAAACTCCTATACAAAAACATCAAGACCTACCCCACCTTTTAGTATTCAACCCTATGAACCAATAAAAGGGATAGAGACTATCTCAGAGCTAGATGTACTGAGTTTTATTAGCAAAGAGAGAAGTAATAACACTGGTGTTTTACTTGATGCTAGAATGCCAAAATGGTATAGAGTAGGAACAATTCCAGGGGCGATTAATATCCCATTTTCAATGCTTTCAGCAGAGGGCTCAAATCCATTTTTATCACAAATTTTTGAGATATTTGGAGCTGAAAATAAAAATGGAAAATTTGACTTTAGCGAAGTGCAGACACTGCTTGTCTTTGATAATGGACCATGGTGTCAACAGGGTGTACGTGCTATGAAAAATTTAGTAGAACAGGGTTTTCCAAAGTCTAAAATAAAGTATTACCGTGGTGGAATGCAATATTGGCAAATTTTAGGATTAACTACCATTCAACCATATAGATGAAGAAAATAAACAGAAAAAAAAGGAGATTAAGATGCTAAATAAAGACCAATATAATGAAGATATATATAATGATGTCTACGCTCAAGCAGCAAGAGGTGCAGAGATAAAACACTCTAAAACAAAGAGAGAAAAAAGTAAACTTGTACTTATTCTTCTACTTCTAGCTCTTATTGGTACAGTGGGATACTTTGTATGGAAGAATCTAAATCCTATCAAAGAGACTACCAATACATCAATAGAGACAACTTCTGTAGTTGAAGCCAAAGAGGAGTCACTTGAAGAAGCACTTCAAAAGACACTTGAAGCATCAGAAAAGGAAACAGTCACTACGACTGAAACTACTACCAATAATAACTCCTCTACAGCTGATATCGTTGTCAATATAGCATCTAAAACAGGTGATGGGAAAATGTCTCCAACAGATATTGCAAGAATTGTACAACTAGTAACACAACAGATGCAAGCTGAAAAGAAAGTTGAAGATGAAAAATTATTAGAGAGTACAAAAGTAAAAGATTCACTAGAAGCATCACTAGAAAATGTTGAAACAGATACCCTCTTTTATGAAAAAATTGTAGTAGACTCTATTGATGGTTCTCAAAAAAAAGAGGCAACTATCGACACAAAAACAAATACTTATAATAAAATTGTTCTCAAGAAGAGTGATACAAACAATAATTTAACTGATGAACTAACTCAACTCTCTATGGAGATTTCAAATGTTATAGACTCAGATAACGATGATATAACTGATACTACATCAAGCACCTATACCTCTTCACTATCACAAGAGGCTAATACACGAAGTAAAGAGATGCGTTACCATATTGTAAAAAAGGGTGATACTTTAGCGGGCATTGCTCTTAAAATCTATGGTAGTACTCAAGATTATATAAAGCTTTATGACGCCAATCCTGATATCCTTAGACGTGCTGACAAAATATATATAGGTCAACGACTTAGAATCCCTTAATAAAGGAAATACAGAATGATAAAACTATTAATAGTATCACTATTTACCTCTATACTTATGACCCAAGAGGTGACAAAAATCAAAATCACAAAAGATATACCATATGTATATACTTATGATTCTGGCAAAAAAATAAAAATAGAGAGAATCCAAGATACTGATAATAAATTAACAGATGACTACACAAAAACGTCCAGACCTTGTCCACCATTTTGTATTCAACCTACAAAAATAGACCCAGAGATTAAAAATATTGCTGAATTGGAACTTATCTTATTTATACAAAATGAGGTCAAAAACAGAAGAGGTCTAATTATAGATTCTAGATTAAAAAAATGGTATGAGCTAGAGACTATTCCCTCTGCCATTAACATACCTTTTCCTGTAATGCAAAATGCTTCTAAAGATAAAGCTGAACAGATATTCAAACTTTTAGGAATGAGAGTCAGAGATGATGGCTCTTGGGACTTTTCAAAAGCAAAGAAATTGGCAGTATTTTGTAATGGTATGTGGTGTGAACAGACAGCATATTTTATGAAAGGGATATTAAAACATAACTATCCAAAAAATAAACTATATTACTATCGTTCAGGATTTCAAGGTTGGAAACTGCTTGGACTAACTACTATTGTGCATAAAGAAATACAACAATAAATAAATAAATAAATATCAACACACCAAGGAACAATCATGAAAAAACTATTACTATTTTTTTTACTATTAACCTCTGTCTTGTTATCACAAGCAGAGACAAAAATACTATCTGTTAAAATAACAGATAAACTCTCATCTATCCAGACCAAAGACTCTGGACAAAAAATAAAAATCATGAGGGTGCAAGATACAAATAATAAATTAAGTGATGACTTTACAAAAACATCACGCTCTTGCCCACCTTTCTGTATTCAATCTACAAAAATAAATAGTGAAATTAAAAACTTTGCAGAGCTTGAACTTCTTGATTTTATCAAAAATAAAGTCTCAACAAACAAGGGTATCGTTGTCGATAGTCGTCTTAAGAGTTGGTTTGAAGTTGAGACTATCCCCTCTGCTATTAATATCCCTTATACTGCTGTAGAAAACAGATCCAAAAAGAAAACAAAAGCACTATTTCAAGTACTTGGAATGAAAATAGAAGCCAATGGTAATTGGAACTTCTCAAAAGCAAAAGAGCTATTAATATTTGATAATGGCATATGGTGCGAACAGGCACAACACTTTGTCGATGGTATTCTTAAGCACAACTATCCAAAAGATAAAATATTCTACTATCGTGCAGGATTTCAAGGTTGGAAACTTCTTGGCTTAACAACAATTGTCCACAAAGAGATTAAACATAAATAGATATGAACCAAACTATCAAAACTCCCTATTGGGAGCTTGACCTTGCTCTTTTAGAAGAGAATTTAAAAAAGCTATCTTATATAAAAGAGCAAAGTGAGGTTAAAATACTTTTAGCCCTAAAAGGTTATGCACTATGGCAAAGCTTTCCCTTAGTCTCAAAATACTTAGATGGATGTTGTGCTAGTGGACTACACGAAGCAAAACTATCTCATGAAAAATTTGGAAAAGAGCTACACACATATAGCCCTGCTTTTAAAGAAGTAGAGATAGAAGAGATAGCCAAAATATCTCACCACTTAGTATTTAACTCGCCCTCTCAATTTAAAAAATTATCTACACTTGCCAAAAAGCATAATCCTAAAATCTCTCTAGGTCTTAGAGTCAATCCTGAATATTCAGAATCTCCTGTTGAGATGTACAACCCTTGTGGTCTATACTCTAGGCTAGGAGCAACAGTTAAGAATTTTGATGAGACTATAATAGAGGATATAGATGGATTACACTTTCATGCTCTTTGCGAACAAGATACATCTGCATTAGAAAAAGTACTAGAGGCTTTTGAACAAAACTTTGGAAAATATTTAAAAGATATAAAGTGGGTAAACTTTGGAGGTGGACATCATATCACCAAAAAAGGTTATGATGTAGAACAACTCATAAAAACTTTAAACAGTTTTAAAAATAGATATCCTAACTTAGAAGTATATTTAGAGCCAGGAGAAGCAGTTGGATGGGAGACAGGAACGCTTGTAACTACTGTACTTGACATAGTTTACAATCAGATAGATATAGCCATACTAGACACCTCAGCAGAAGCACATATGCCTGATACTATCATAATGCCATATAGAGTAGAGGTAAGAGGTACTAAAGAGGCAAATATAAAAGCTCACACCTATCGTTTAGCAGGAAACTCTTGTCTAGCAGGAGATATCATGGGTGACTACTCATTTGATAAACCCTTAAAAATTGGAGATAGAGTAATATTTGAAGACCAAATGCACTACACTATGGTCAAAGCAAATACTTTTAATGGTGTCCCCCTACCCTCAATTGTTATTAAAGATAAAGAGGGAAATAGAAAAATAGTAAAAGAGTTTGGTTATATAGATTTTAGAAATAGATTATCGTAATTTATTACAATTTCCGAGAAACCAACTCTTCAAGAAGCTTGGTCTGCTTTTTAAGCTCATTTAACTTCTCTTCTCTCATCAGAAAATACTCGATAAGTAGTACCATAAAAAGAGCAGGTAATGCACCTAGTAATGAGCCGATAATAGCATAAATAATACCAACATTTAAAAGAGAAAAAAAGAGCGTAAAAGCACCTATAAAGGCAAAAGCCCAAGATGCTCCTAGAAGAAAGTTTATAAGCAGACTTAAAAGAGAAGAGGAGAGTCTCATCTCTTAGTGGTCTTCAATCTGTGTTGCACCTGCAAGGTAAACATAGATAAGAATCATAAATACAAATGTTTGAAGTATCGCAGAGAATGATAACAACAAATAAGCAGGTAGTGGTGCAATAAATGGAACTAACATCAATAGTACCCATAAAAATAAGTCATCACCTTTGATGTTACCAAAAAGTCTAAACGAAAGTGATATAACTCTTGAAATATGTGAAACTATCTCAATTGGAAACATCAATGGAGCAAGTACTGGTACAGGTCCCATAAAGTGTGCAAAATACTTGATTACACCATTTGTTCTAATACCTTCATAGTTGTAGTAGATAAAAACTACTAGTGCCAAAGGCAAGGTAACATTGATATTTGAAGTTGGAGACTCAAATCCTGGGATAATACCAATTACATTTGATAAAAATACAAAAATACCAACAGTTGCTACTAATGGTAAGTATTTTCTAGCTGCCTCTTCACCAATGGTATCTCTACCCATTGAAATTACACCCTCAAAGAAAGCTTCCATTACATTCTGAGTACCTGTTGGTACTTTTTTTAATTGAGCTGTTGCATATTTAGCAAGTAGAATAGCAAGTCCTGCCACCAAAAGTAGGTGAGCCACAACCATCCATGTTCCATGTCCTGTAAATACACCTAAAAAAGTAAATACACCTTCCATATGTCCGTCCTGTGTTACAATAATTTTGGGGGATTATAGCTTACAACGCCTTAGATTTTCGTTATAGTAGTTATAAATAGAGATTAATAAAAAACAAGTAAATCTTTGTGTATATTAGTTACATCTACTTCATGCATTCTTTTTTGGTTACGATGATATAATCACAGATTAAATAAATAAGTTAAGTACTTAAAGGAATTAGATGAATTTTGAATTAACCATAAACCCAATAAAAGATATTACCTCTGATATAGAGATAATTATAGTTGTAGATAAAAACCTAGAACACCGTTTTGTAGAAGATATAGAGCTATTAGAGAAGAGTGGATTTAAAGCAGGACAAGACGAGACTTGCCTTTTAATAGAAAAAAATAGACTATATGTCGGGATAGAAGAGATTTCGAGTACAAATGTGAGAACAGCAATTGCTACTGCCATCAAAACATTAATATCAACTTCATATACAACCATTAAAATCGCTTCTTATATGAATCACCCAAAATGTACAGCTGTCATAAGAGCAATGGTAGAGGGGTTTGTACTTGGAGCATACAGTTTTGATAAATACAAAACTAAAAAGAGTGAACTATCCATAGAAAGCATTACTATTTCACTTGAAGACTACAATGAGTATGAACTAGATATAGAGAAGTGTGCCATTGCTATGAGTAACGGTCAAACTGTAGCAGAGGCTACCAATTTTACACGTGATATTGTCAATACAACTCCTGAAGATTGTTATCCTGAGATTATGGCAGATATCGCACAATCTCTTGCCAACAAAAGTGAATTAGAGTGTAAAATTTTGAAACCAAAAGAGCTTAGAGCCGAGAAGATGGAGACACTTTTAGCTGTAGCTCGTGCCTCTCGTCATAAGCCTAGAGTTATACACCTCACACATAAGCCAAAAGATGCCAAAGCCATTGTGACTATAGTAGGAAAAGGTCTTACTTATGATTCAGGTGGACTAAGCCTAAAGCCATCTGACTACATGGTAACCATGAAATCAGACAAAAGTGGTGGTTCTGCTGTCTTGGGGATTATGAAAGCTGTCTCTGAGATGAACTTACCTATTGAAGTACATGGATTTGTAGGAGCAGTTGAGAATATGATAGGTGGAGATGCCTATAAGCCTGACGATGTTTTAGTAGCAAAAAATGGAAAAACTATTGAGATAAGAAACACAGATGCAGAGGGTCGTTTGGTTCTAGCAGATACACTAGCTTACGCACAACAAGAGGTAAAAGCTGACTATATTTTCGATATAGCAACCCTAACAGGTGCATCAGTTGTAGGTGTAGGTCACTACACATCTAGTGTCATGGGAAACAGTGAAGAGGTCAAAGATATAGTTATTAAAGCTGCCAAAATTTCAGGTGAATTTGCTACAAAACTAGACTTCAACCGTTATCTTAAAAAGTCAATTAAGAGTGAAATAGCTGATATCTGTAATATCTCAAGTACCCGTTATGGTGGAGCGATAACAGCTGGGCAATTTTTAGAAGAGTTCATTGATGATGACCACAAACAAAAATGGGCTCATATCGACATCGCAGGTCCTGCTTTTGTAGAACACGCTTGGGGAGAGAACCCACATGGTGCAAGTGGAGCAGGAGTTAGACTTATGATGAGAGTAATTGAAGGACTAGCTAGACAATCATGACCAAATATCTTTATTTATTGAGTAAAAAACAGTTCAAAGCGATATTTTTTATCGCTGTGGCTGTCATACTCTACAAAGCTTTAACCCCAAATGTAGGAGAATCACTTTTTTATTTTAAGAACATGGATAAAGTTCTACACGCTTCTGCTTTTTTTGTACTATCTTTTTTACTAAACCGTTCATCCTCTAGCATTAATAAACGCATACGAAATATTTTTGCCCTATTAGGATTTGGTATTTTCATAGAGATTGCACAATCTTTTACAGGATATAGAGACGCTTCACTTAATGATATCATAGCTGACTTAGTTGGAATTTTACTCTTTCAGATTACTTACTCTTTTCTGAAGTTTTGGCAGTACCGTAAAAGTTTAAACTGATAATCACTATCAGCTTAAACTCTATTTAAGTAAAACATCTCTATTCTGTCAAACATTTATGATAAGGAACAGTAATGAAATTTCTAAAAATATTACTATTGATTATAGTTGTAATAGCTGCAGCTATCTTCATCAAAGTAAAATTCTTCAACCCTTTCGAGCAAGATGTAACCATCACAAGCCAACAAAGCGATAGCAACGGAACTAAAAAACTAAAGAAATTGGTTTTCGCAGGTCCTTTTGCTTCGGTCTCTCACCCTCTCATTCACATGGTAAACTCTGGTGCATTAAATGATGTGGCAGAAAAAGTAGAGTTCAGACTATGGAAAGACCCTGACCAGCTTCGTGCTATGGTACTTGGTGGTGATGTTGACTTTGTAGCAGTGCCTACCAATGTGGCAGCGAACCTATATAACAAAAAAGTAAAAATTCAACTGGTCAATGTCTCTGTTTGGGGAATCTTAGGAGTGCTTACCAATGACGAAAACTTAAAGACTCTAAAAGATTTTGAGGGTAAAAATATTCTTGTACCTTTTCGTTCAGATATGCCAGATATTGTCCTAAAAGAGCTACTCAAAGCCCAAGGTATTAAAGCAAATCTCTCTTATGTATCCAACCCAATCGACGCAATGCAACAACTCATTATGGGACGAGCAGACCATGCACTTTTGGCAGAACCTGCTATAAGTATGGCTTTGCGAAAAACGGGTTCTTTCCCTCTAAAAGCAATTGCCCCTACCCTGTTTCGTTCAGCAGACTTACAAGAGGAGTGGGCAACAACTTTTAAAACAGACAACAAAATCCCTCAAGCAGGAATGGCAGTTTTAGGAGAGCAAGACCCAAAACTTATTAAAAGATTTAACGATGAGTACGCAAAAGCGTTAGAGTGGTACAAAGCCAATCCAAAAGAGGCAGGAGTAGAGACAGCAAAAGCCCTACCAATGCTAGATGCAGAAGCACTGGCTGACTCTATAAAATATGTAAGTTTAGAAAATGTAAATGCCATTGATAGCAAAGAGAGACTCAATAGCTTTTTAGAGATACTTATGAAGAGTGAACCAAAACTTATCGGTGGGAAGATTCCTGATGATGGGTTGTATTTTCAAGCTAAATAAGAGAGTCTATATATGAAATTCTTTCTGAAAATAGTAAAAGATTTCCCTGCCTACTTGTGGAGTGGTTGGGGAGCTATGGCTTCTATTTTCCTCTTTATAGCCTGTTGGGAGGTGGGGTCACAGCTCTATGGAGCATTGGCTCTGCCTTCTCCTCTCTCTACATTTTCAGCTGTTGGGGAGCTTGTAAATGATCCTAAATCTTGGTCGGAGATACTGCTTTCTATTAAACGGTCACTGCTTGGCTTTTTGATTTCTCTTGTTTTGGGTTCTGTTTTGGGGCTTATTGCAGGGCTGTTTGCTACGGCTTCGATGATGAGCCGACCGATTATTACTATCCTTATGGGAATGCCTCCTATTGCGTGGATTGTTCTTGCTATGATATGGTTTGGGATGTCTGACAATACGGTTATATTTACCGTGGTAGTCGCCTCTTTTCCTATCGTTTTTGTGGGAGCGTTACAAGGTACTCGAACCATAGAGGGAACGCTCAAAGAGATGTGTGACAGTTTTAATCTGCCACCGATGATGAAGTTTACCAACCTCTATTTTCCTCATATTTTCTCCTATATCTTCCCTGCTTGGGTCTCTGCTTTGGGAATGTCTTGGAAAATCGTGGTCATGGCTGAACTTTTGGCTTCCAACTTAGGAGTGGGGTCGATGTTGGCAACGGCTAGAGCTCAACTCGACACCCCTACTGCCTTAGCTTTGGTGGTCATTATGATTGGGTCGTTGATGTTTATTGAGTATATTATTTTAGAGCCGATTAAGCGAGAGGTTGAGTTATGGAGAGAGTAGAAAGTTTAGTGGTAAAAGGGTTAAATCATCATTTTGGCTTTACTGAAATTTTAAATAACATCAATTTTGAGCTTCATAAAAATCAAATCCTCTCGGTAGTGGGTCCAAGTGGTGGGGGTAAAACTACACTGCTTCATCTCTGTGCAGGTCTGCTTGATGTGGAGGAAGGCTCTGTTGAAAACAGATTTATAAGTCAATCTTTTGCTTTTCAAGAGGGGCGACTGCTTCCTTGGAAAAATGTGATAGACAATATCGCTTTGGGGCTTTTGGCTAAAGGGGTCAAGAAGAGACAAGCCATAGAGGAGAGTCAAGAGATTGCTCTTAAGTTTGGGCTTGAAGAGGATGATTTTGATAAATTTCCCAAAGATTTGAGTGGAGGAATGAAACAGAGGGTAAGCTTTGCACGAGCCTTGGTGGTTAAACCCTCCCTGCTCTTTTTAGATGAGCCTTTTTCTGCTTTAGATATTGGACTCAAAAAAGAGTTGCAGACTATTTTGATAGATTTGATAGACAAAAAAGAGATAACCATTTTGTTTATTACCCATGACCTCATGGAGGCGATACGGCTTAGTGACAAGATTTTACTACTAGAGGCTGACCCTGGGCATATTGTCAAAGAGTTCAGCTATGAGCTTCCTCAAAAAGAGCGAGATGATAAGTTTGTCTACAGTGAGACAGCCAAAATACTGCAAGATGAAGTGATTATAAATACCTTTGAATTGGAGTTGAAATAATGGAAACAAATCAAGAAGAGCAAAAACTACACGCAACCAACCATTATTTATACTATCCAGATGAAAAAGGTGTACCTGCTTTTTTAGCCTATGGGTTTAGACCTGTCTTTTTACTTTTGGCTCCATACATGGTTATAAGCATGATACTGTGGGGCTTGGTTTGGTCGGGAACGATTCAGATAAGTTTTATGAACGACACACTAACTTGGCACATCTATGAGATGTTATTTGGAATTCTCACAGCAGGAGTGATGGCATTTTTGACCACAGGTCTGCCTGAACTTTTCCCAGGCATGATACCTTTTATAGGAAAACGCTTGGCACTAATCATAACGCTATGGGTAGCAGGACGAGTGAGCTTTTGGATGATAGATATTACAGGCATTTGGCTCACTGCCACTCTCAACCTATCCATGCTCTTTTGGCTCATTTGGTTTGCCAAAGAGGTGGTGCTAGACAAGCTTCAACGACACGCCTCTTTGGGTTATACTTTGGTGGCGATATTTGCTATAGAAGTTTGGTTCTTTGCTTCAAAATTGGGCTATGCCACCACTGATGGCATGAGTATTTTAAAAGTAGCCGTGGGGGCAATCGTAGTTCTCATCTTACTAGCCATGAGACGCGTAAACATGGAAGCTATCAACGAACTGATGGAGGACAGAGAGATAGACGACATCTACATCGCTCGTCCACCTCTGACCAACTTGGCTGTTTTTACCGTTATTATATTTACAGTTGCAGAGTTTTTCTACCCTGCCAATTCAGCCCTTGGCTGGTTAGGATTGGCAACAGGTTTTGCTATTATTGGAATTACACGAGACTATATTTTAGAAGACAAAAACATCCTAAATCAAGCCTATGTTTGGTACTTAGCAGCTATATTTTTAATGTTAGGAACAGGTTATGCTCTAATGGGTTGGGATTTGCTCAATGAGTCGATTTATGGGATTAATCACTTTAGACATTTCATCACCACAGGTGGTTTAGGATTGGCTTATTTGATGATTATGATTATTATCAGTTGGATACACACAGGGCGACACTTGACTGAAAATATCTATACGCATTTGATGGTTATTGGGATTGTTGTCGCTACGCTTATGAGAGGGTTGATTCCATTTTTTGAGGAGTACATGAGTGAGCTTTATTTATGGTCTTCGGTGGTGTTTACTTTGCCTTTTTTGATTTATATTTGGGTCTTTTTTGGGTTTTTGGTTAAGCCGAGGGCTGATGGGATTAAGGGATAAACATTAATAAAAGTAGGAGAAGATTAAAGTATCTTCTCCCATTCAAACTTACAAATATTTTTATCCTCTTTTGAAAACTCCATACCAATAATAATTATTTCACTGGCTTTAGCTTCATACTTCTCATGATACTTTTTATCTTTTATCTGTTCGAGTGCTTTTCCATTTTGATTTTTACTCTCTACTACTTTAAACTCAATAATATAAACTTGGCTCATATCAGGGGTAGCTATCGTTAAGTCAATTCTTCCAAGATTGGTTACATCTTCGGCTATAAATTGAATTCCTAAACCTGAGAGGTAAGCGTAGATAACATTCGCATAATATCCCTCATAGTTTTGAATGTCATTTTTTACATAAGAGTTATAAGGGATAGAAGAAAAAAGTTGATAGATAGCTTTTTCAAATATTTTCATATCTTTAAATTCTATAGCATCAAACATTGTATTTTTTTGTAAAATATTATCGGTTAATAAGTATTTAAAAATTCGTTCATTTAATGCTGTTCTTACTTCAAGATTCGGATAAGTTAATTTAAAACGTTCTTGATTAAATCGTTTTGTAACTTCTTTAATTGTTAAATATCCAGTTTGAAAAAGTAGTGTTTCCAATCTTATATCATCAACATCAAAGCTACTTAGGTCTGTTTCACTCATTGTGATATTTTCTAAATTAGGTAAAAAGTAATTTTTTTCTTTAAGTAGTTCAATGAGAAATGAAGGGCTTCCTGTTTCAAACCAATAATGTCTATAGGTCTTATCTTTTGAGAAAAACAACAAAATATCAAAAGGATTATAAACCCCAACGCCCAAAAAATTATAACCGTTATACCATTTTTTTAGTT
>OBIK01000001.1_pt1 | contig 50243 bp, 48 predicted proteins | sample 1496171 | NCBI WGS metagenome assembly OBIK01 (sample SAMEA3367191, study PRJEB22510) | hydrothermal vent metagenome | biome: marine hydrothermal vent; material: sea water | place: Cayman Islands | collected 2012-01-19 | depth 2308 m | reverse complement strand
CTTGCTCCTATTACACTTTTGGTCTCTATATATACAATTTATAAAATAAAAAGAGAGTCTAAAGGCTCTATATTTTTTACTCAATCAAGAGTAGGATTAAATGGGAAAAAATTTACCTGCTATAAGTTTAGAACTATGCATGAGAATAGTGAGTTTAATCCTTATACACAAGATGATGACAATCGAATTTTTCCTTTTGGAAATTTTATGCGTAAGACAAGAATAGATGAGCTTCCTCAGTTTTGGAATATTCTTAAAGGGGATATGCATCTTATTGGTCCTAGAGCAGAGTGGGATATTCTTTCTGATAATTATGGATTAAAAATACCAAACTATAAGCAGAGGCATATGATTAGACCTGGTATTACAGGATTGGCACAGGTCTATTATCCTTATGGACGCAATCTTCATGATGCTAAAAACAAACTACAGTATGATCGTCTCTATATCAATAATTGGTCAATTGGACTTGAGCTAAAAATTATTTGGAAAACTATCGCAGTTGTTTTGGGCAAGAAAGGCATTTGATAATCTAATAAGTTTTTTTAAGATATTTTTAATATAATAGGTTTAAAAAATAATTTAGATAATATAATTTTAGAGAGAATGAAAATAATGAAAATAATGAAAACAGTAATGATAGTGGTTAATACCTCATGGAATATTTATAATTTTAGATTAAACCTTATGCGTTCTTTACAGAGTAGTGGCTTTAGGGTTATCGCTTTAGCCCCAAAAGATGACTACTCTATAAAGTTAAAAGAGGAGGGGTTTGAGTGGATTAATCTCCCTTTTGATAATAGCAGTACAAATCCACTTAAAGAGACTATGCAGATAAAATATTTTCATGAAATCTACAAAAAAGTGATGCCAGATATTATTTTGCACTATACTATAAAGCCAAATATATATGGTACTTTGGCTGCTAAATGGTTAAATATTCCGTCAATTAATAATGTTTCGGGATTGGGTACAATTTTTTTAAATAACACTCTAAGCTCAAAAGTGGCAAAGCAACTCTACAAATTCTCTTTTAGGTATGCCAATAAAGTTTTTTTTCAAAATGATGATGATTTAAATCTTTTTATTGAAAATAAATTAGTTTCTAAAAAATATACCGATAGAGTACCTGGTTCAGGTATTGATATTGATAAATTTAAGTCGAATCATAATATACAAGAAGAGGGTGATGAGATTGTATTTCTTTTTGTTGCTAGATTAATTCGTGAAAAAGGGATAAAGGAGTATATTGAAGCGATTAAGATGATAAAAGATATGAACTTGAATAAACAGGTGAAGTTTCAGATTATTGGTGACTTGTATCTTTCTAATCCAAGTGCTATTTCACAAGATGAGTTAGATAGCTGGATAAGTGATGATTTAATAGAGTATTTGGGATATCAAAATGATGTTAAATCTTTTATTGAAAAATCCTCATGTGTGGTCTTGCCCTCTTATCGAGAGGGGTTATCTAAATCTTTATTAGAGGCTGCTAGTATGGAGATACCTATTATAACCACAGATGTTTCGGGTTGTAGGGATGTTGTTGAAGATGGGGTTAATGGGTATTTGTGTAGAGTGCAGGATAGTGATAGTTTAAAAGAGCAGTTTATTAAAATGATAGAGTTAAGTGTAGATGATAGAGAGAAAATGGGACAAAAGGGACGAGAAAAAGTGATAAATGAGTTCTCTGATGAGCGAGTAATTGATAAGTATTTAACCTCTATACATACGATATTAAGTGATAACTAGCTTTAATTACGAAAATATTTAGGAGTAGTATATGAACTTAACTCATTTAGATGAGAACAATAAGCCCAAAATGGTAGATGTCTCAGGTAAAGATGAAACGACACGTATAGCTGTGGCATCGGGAATTATTGAGGTGACACAAGATGCTTATGATGCAGTTGTTAGTAACTCGGCAAAAAAAGGACCAGTGTTACAGACAGCAGTTATTGCAGCCATTCAAGGTACAAAGCAGACTAGTACACTTATTCCTATGTGTCACCCTTTGATGTTGACTTATGTCAAGACAGATATCGAAGAGTTGCCTGACCTTCCAGGTTTCAAACTAACTGTAAGAGCTAAATTAAAAGGTAGAACAGGTGTTGAGATGGAGGCACTAACAGGTGTGAGTGTTGGGCTTTTGACCATTTATGATATGTTAAAAGCGATTGATAAAGGCATGGTTATTAGAAATGTACAGTTAGAGGAGAAAGAGGGAGGAGTATCTGGTGATTTTAGACGATAAGTGTCAGACTAAACCCGATATAGAGTATCCTTGTGAGTGGAGATATAAGATTATCGGAACAGATAAAGAGGCGTTAGAGGCTTGTATCTCTGAGATTATGCAGGAGCGTAGATACTCTATAAAAGAGGGTAATCGCTCCAGTAAAGGGAAGTTTATCAGTATGAATAGCCAATGTAAGGTTCAATCCCAAGAGGATAGGGATTTGATTTTTAAGGCTTTTTCTGATCACTCTGCTGTAAAGATGGTGATTTAATCAAGACCTTATGTGTGAGGATTGCTGCCACCATTGAGAGTAGGACATATATTAAAAAGAAGTAGAGTCCTACCTCTATCTCAGCGTGAGTGACATCCCCTTGGTTGCTTGTAAAATAGACCAAAAATACTGCTACAACGAATACATCTATCATAGACCATTTTCCTAGTATTTTAAAAAACTTGACAATCGTATGTGCAAAATTAAACTCTTTGGCGACTATGACAAAAATTAGTGTAAAGATTTTAAGAAGAGGGATTATAACAGAGAAGAGCAATATAGTAAGTGCTACCATATTCTCACCCGTATCAAATAGCTTTGAGATTGAGCCTAAAATCCCTTTTGATTCAAAGGATAAAATCACATCTCCTAAATGGTCAACATTTTTATGAATAGTGACCATGAGTATAGGGTTTACTAAGCCATAGATTAGTGAGATAAATGAGCTAAGAGCTAGTATAAGTGTCTGGTGTGCCAAGGTGCAGAGTATTGAAAAAACAGTAATAGCTACTAATGTATAGATAAAGTAATAGAACTGTTTTTCACTTATCTCTTTATACTCTTTCTGTTTTTTATTTAGCATACTACGTTGCTCTTGGGTTTTGTTTTTAATCAGACCAAAAGAGATAGCCGAGGTGAGTCTATCTATTTTTCCCTGTGCTAGAGTAGAGGCGTTGCTCTGTTGTGCAATCGTAATTGTTGTTGCTTCATAAAGTTTTGCATTTTGATAGGTTTTAAATCCAAAATGTGTAAGTGCTAAGAGTAGCATTATCGCTACAAGAGATTTTAAATATGTTAAGACTTCACTCATGGTTTAACCCTAAAATAGGTGAGGGTGGTTGGAAGTATATCGTGACCATTGTTATCTGAAATCATAAGATATCTATTTTTCCCAACTTTTGCTAACCCTTCAAAATTATTATAGCCATACCCCTCATCAGAGCTAAAAGATGCCAATAGTTCTGATTTACACTCTCTTTTTACGTTACATTTATTGAGATATACTTTTTTTAAAGAGATAAACATAGGCTTTGAGTAGCCGTTATAGGCACGTTCTAAGACTAGTATATTATTATCGTCCATCACTTCAAGTGCTGTAATAGCTGAGTTGGGGTGTTTTTCCATTTTGAAATACCACTCTTGACCTTTTAGAGAGTAGATGGTTTGGAAATTTTTTTTACTCTTTTTTAGAGGATACTCCGAAGCTGTTAAAATACCATATTTAGAATGATATGCGATACTCTCTAGCATCTTATTTTTACTTTTATAGTTGGCTTTTGGACGGAGTTTTTTTGGTAAGGTATGGCTCTTCATCACTTTTCCACGTTTAGAGATATTTGCAATTTTTGCTTGACCCTCAAACGAGATAATAAGCTCATTTTTATTGTTAAAGGTTAACCCCTCACTATCATAATCACTCTTCTCTTTACTATTTTTAATCTTATGAGAAGAGAGGTATTTCAAATCTTTAATTTTTTTATCAAACTTAGCAGAAAAGGTATAAAAAGTAGAACGGTCGCCAATCATATAGAGTTTAGAGTTTTTAGTATCATAAGCTAGGTCAGAAATTCCAAAAAAATCTATACCATTTTTTGTAGGATATTCTAGTGATATCTGCTCTAAAATAGTAATTTTTTTATTGGTTCTACCTTTTGCCATGAGGTTAGTTATGGTACAGCCTGAGAGTAAAAATAATAGGGTAAGTAGGGTTATGCTTTTTTTCATAAAATATTATATCTAAAAAAAATTGACTATTAATATAAAAAAGAGTAAACTATTAATTACTAATAGATAACAACAAAATATGGAGGAGATGTGAAAAGTAAGCAGTATTCAGTTAAAGTATTTGAGACCACTATTACAGATGAGAAGCAGTTTATGGAGTTTTTTGATACTAATTATGCTCTTTTTAAAGATCATCTTATTATCATTCAAGGTCGAGTTAGTAAAGATATTATAGACTATTTAAAAAGAAAATCATTAATTTTTTTGCAGAATAAAACTCTTCCTGTGGGTCGGTCACGTAAGGCACTTGAATCAGAGCTTAATATTCAAAAGATTGAGAGTAATGTCAATCAGAAGATGGCAGAGGAGGAGATAGCAAAACTATCTACTAAGCTACAAAACAACTTGACTGTTTTAGACTCTATGATTCGAAGTGGAAGAGAGTTAAATATTGATGGTGACCTGTTGCTTTTAAATCGTGTCAATAGTGGGGCGACTATCCATACTACGGGAAATCTTATTATTACACAGGTGGTTGATGGGGCTTTGCGTTGTGATGGAAACTTTATGATGATTACAGCATCACCTAAAGCGAATATTATTTTTCATGGTGTAGAGGTAGATAACAGTCTTTTGGCAAAAAAATTAAATAGGGTAGAGTTGAAAAACAATGAAATATTGATAACACCTGTTATAAAAAAGGAGATAAATTGGGCATTGTAATAGCAGTAATAAGTGGTAAAGGTGGTGTTGGTAAAACAACAGCTACAGCGAACCTTGGTTTGGGTATTGCCATGAATGAAAAGAGTTGTATTGTGGTTGATTTTGATATTGGTCAGAGAAATCTTGATATGATATTGGGTCTTGAAAATCGTGTGGTTTATGATCTGGTACAGGTGATGGATGGAGAAGTGAATCTTAAACAGGCAGTTATTAAAAGTAAAGTGACTGAAAATCTACATTTTTTAGCAGCATCACAGAGCAAAGATAAAACTGTATTAGAGTCCAAAAAAGTTGAAAAATTGGTTGATGAGTTACGAGAATCTTACGATTATGTTATTTTGGATTCTCCTGCTGGAATTGAGAGTGGATTTGAGCATACTATTGAGTTTGCTGATGCTGCTATTGTGGTGGTAAATCCTGAGGTATCTTCTATTCGTGATGCTGATAGAGCCATTGGTATTTTGGATTCAAAATCTCAAAAAGTTAAAAATGGTGAAGAGGTGGCAAAATATCTTGTTATTAATCGTATCTCTGCTGAGATGGTTCAAAGAGGTGAGATGCTAAAAAGTGAAGATATTTTGAATATTTTAAATATAAAGCTAGTGGGTAAAGTTCCTGAGGACAAGGGTGTTATCGATGCTTCTAACCAAGGAAAACCTGTGATTTTAAATAAGAAATCAGAAGCAGGTCAAGCCTATGTTCGTATCGCTGGTCGTCTATGTGGACAAAAAGTTGATATGAAAGATGTAGAGATTTCTGATATTGGTCTCTTTAAAAAACTTACAGGGATGTTTAGATAATGTTTGATTGGTTATTTGGTAAAAAAGATAGTGCATCTATTGCAAAAGATAGATTAACGATTGCAATTATGTCAGATAGAGATAGTATGAATGAGCTGCCATTTATGAATGAGATGAAAGCTGAGATAGTAGAGGTTGTCAGAAAGTATGTAGGTGTGAGAACTGTTGATATAAAAAAAGAGATACATGGAGATTTGGAGGCACTCTCTATTGATGTTGAACTAGACTCAAATAATATAATAAAAGTGAACTAAAAAGAGGTTCACTTTTTAAATTTAACTTTAAATCTAATTATATCTATGCAAGTACTTCTGGAATTCTAATGGTTTGACCAGGATAGATAAGGTCTGCATCTTTGATTACCTCTAAGTTCGCCTCTACAATATGTGGATACTTAGTCCCATCATCATAGAATTTAGAAGCTATTTCCCATAGTGTATCACCTTTTACGATGCTATAGAAAATCTCTTCAGGTATCTCTTGTACTTCTGTATTATCGCTACTTGCAATCATCTCCATACTAACTAGTTGGTCAGCATTAACTTGTGATATACCCTCTACATTTCCTGCTATCAAGATAGCTTTTTCTCTAGTTTCAAAATCTTTGGCAACACCTGCTAGTGTTACTATTCCATCATTTACCTCAACAACTAATCCATTAACAGGTAGCTCTTCGAAGCTCTCTTCAATCTCTTTTTTAATAGCCTCTGCGTCATTTCCCATGCCTAGTAAACTTTTTCCTGCATTTGATACAAAATCAAAAAAACCCATATTATATCCTTGTGTAAAATTTGTTACAGATTATTATATTCCAATAACCTTAATGTTTTTTAATTAATTTGTTTTTAAAATACGAGGAAGTGTAATTCCTGTTTGACTTTGATATTTTCCTTTTCTATCTTTGTAGGTAGTTTCACACTGCTCATCTCCCTCAAAAAATAGAACTTGGGCTATTCCCTCATTTGCATAAATCTTAGCAGGTAGTGGGGTGGTATTTGATATTTCGATGGTGATATGCCCCTCAAACCCTGGCTCAAAAGGTGTTACATTGACGATAATACCACATCTAGCATAGGTACTTTTACCCAAGCAGATAGCTAGTGTATCTGTAGGCATTCTGAAATATTCGATAGTACGTGCTAGTGCAAATGAGTTTGGTGGTACGATACAGACATCACCTTTAAAATCTACTACGTTATTCTCATTAAAATCTTTTGGGTCTACTACCTCTGCGTTGATATTGGTAAAGATTTTAAACTCATTACTTACACGAATATCATATCCATATGAACTAAGTCCATAGGAGACTACTCCCTCTCCTACTAATCCCTCACAAAATGGCTCTATCATCTTCTCATTAATAGATTTTTCTCTTATCCAACTATCTGCCTTTAACCCCATAAAATACCTTTAAAAATAATTTTTAGAATTATATCATATTAAATTAATAAGGAATACTTAAACAAATATTAAATATAATATTTAATTAAAATATTTATAAAAATAAAACTAGGAGTTTTAGATGTCATCTTTTTTAAAAAAATATCTATTGATATTTACTATGGTGACGGGTAGCCTCTCTGCCATTGAGATAAAGGGGTCACATCATGCTGTAGATGTGGCTGGTAAGCAGAGAATGTTTACACAAAGAATGCTCAAAAACTATACCATGATAGGAATGGAGAATAGTTTTGGTAAACCCAAAGAGGATTTGGAGAGGATAATGGAAGATTTTGAGAATCATCTAAATTCACTTAATACATATACTAAGAATAAAGCTATTAAAAAAAGTACAAACAAGATAAAAAAAATATGGTTACCAATTAAAAAAACATTAAAATCTAAACCAAGTAAAGAGTTTGTAGGAAAGTTGCAGGAGGATTTGGATGCTCTTTTAAAAGAGTCAAATTATACTACACAGCTCTTTGCAAAAGATACGGGTGAAATTTCAGGAGATATTATTGATATATCGGGACGACAGAGAATGTTGTCTCAACGAATGGCTAGTTTATATATGTTAAAAGTTTGGGGTGTTGATGATAAGAAGTTTAAAGATAAGATGGATGAGTCTATGAAACTCTTTAAAGACTCTCTGGAGATGTTACAAAAATCAGAATTAAATACGGATGAGATTAATGAACTTTTAACTAAAGTTGAGAAGTCATTTATGTTTTTTGAGTTTATGAACCGTTCATCTGAGGCGTTTATTCCTGCATTGATTTATAAAAAGTCAAATGATATTTTAAAAAATATGAATAGTGTAACTAAATTATATGTTATTGTTAGTAAAAAGTAGGAGATTATGGTGAAACCTAAAAGATTAAATCACAAAAAAGTGTTTGTTATTGGTATGTTATTAGTTCTATCAGCAGGTCTCTTTGCTAACACAAATACAAAATTAGACATTACAGGAAGTCAGCTTTTAAATTTGGCAGGGAAGCAGAGAATGTTGTCTCAGAGAATTGCTAAAGACTACCTCTATATTGGTAAAAATATCGCTACAACTAAAGCCAATAAGCAGTTAAAGGAGTCTATTGATAGCTTTCTTTTAGCACATAGAAAACTAAGTTCCTCTATTAAGAATGAAGAGGTAAAGAACCTTTTGCTCTTTGTTCAGCTTAGTTCTGATGAGTTTAAAGGTATCGCTTCTAAAAAATTTACTCTTGATAATGCCCAATTAATTTTAGATTTGAGTGAGTCTATGTTGGAAGGGAGTCAGTATGTTTTTGACTCTTTAAAAAGTTCATCTAAGGTGAAAAAGTCAATGATGATAGATAAATCAACAGAGCAACGTATGCTCTCTCAGAGGATTGCAAAATATTATATATCTTATCAGTTAGGTATTAAGGATAAAAACTCTATAGATATGATGATAGAGACGGTCAAACAGTTTTCTTATAATCTTGATATTTTAATAAAGAACCCATCTAATACACCTCAAATAAGTGAAAAATTGCTGAAAATAGAGAAGCTATGGAAGATTGTTCATAAGTTTTATAATAATATTGAAAAGGGAGGATTACCTCTTATTGTTTTTAATACTACAGATAATATTACTAAAAAAATGGATGAAGTAACCAAAATGTATCTGTTGAGTTACAAATATTAAAAGCGAGGGTATTATGAAAAAAATATTTAATATATTATGGATTACTCTATTTGTCTCTACAAGTATAACAGCGTCTACTAGAGGAGATGTGACGATTATCGAAGCTTCTGAAAACATTAGATTATTGGGTCAGAAGATAGCTAAAGATTATTTATATTATTATAAAAATTCTAAGAAATTAAGTTTGAAAGATACTCTGTATCAAGATATTGAGATACTGGAATTGTCTATTTTAGAGATGTCTACAATTATCAAAAATAGAGACAGTAAAAATATTTTGGATTTTCTATCTTATAATAAAGATGAGATAAAAGAGCTACTTGAAGAGGATGTTAGTAAAGAGAAAAGTATTTTGATACTTGACTATGGTGAGAGTTTTTTAGAAGGTGCAAACTCTATTGCCAATGCACACGCTTATGCTTTTTCCAAAGAGGAGAAGATGCTTATGTCACTTAAAAATATGGAGTATCTATTGGAGAGAACAACCAAGTATTATGTAGCAACTATTCTTAATATTGATAAAAATAACAATCTTAATAACATGAAAAAATCTATTGATGGTGTAGAGAAAATACTGGATATTATTAATGAGTATGATTATCCTACTGAGCTATTGGGTGTTGTAGAGAATATGAATTTAGTTTGGGGTAAGCATAGATCCTTTCTTTCTAAATCAAATGAGTTATCTGTTCCCAACCTTCTACTCTCTTCTGAATCTATACTAGCAGAGAGTGTTACTAAGATAGCTCTCTATCATAAACAGAATCAATAAGAGGTGGTTTTGTGAAAATTAAAAATAATAGAGGTAGCTCAATAGTTCTTATTTTTATGGTTATTGGAATATTTTTTACTCTATTATATTATGCCTATTTGGGTTATAGTAAATATAAAGAGGTACATCATACTCTTGAAAATATTGAATTAATCAATAAGATAGAGGGTCTATTATCTGATATAGATAAAGAGAGAATTCGTAGTGCTATATATATGGGAACAAATCATAAAGAGGATTTAGTAAAACTTGAAAAGTATCGAGACGTGGTCAATTATGGGTTAGAAGATGTTTTTGGGTTGCTAAAAAAAGATGAAAACTTGGTGGCTCAACAGTATCTAATTAGGGATATCTCTAGTAACCTAATATATACTAGAAGCCGTGTAGATGTTTTGAGTATGGAGCATCATCATATCTTTTTTGAGAATTATGTGACTAAAGTTGTTACTCCACTTATGGAGGTGATTAAATCTCTCTCTTTTGCATCCTCTGTACCGAGCAGTTACTTTGAACTATTAAACTCCAAAGAGAACCTTTATACTGAAAAGAGTTTTATAGTATTTTTATTAAGTGGTCAAAAAGCGATGAATCATAAAGATCTGCTGAAGTGGGAGCAGTTTTTAGAAGAGGATATCTACTCTAGTAAATCTTTAGAGCTACTAACACGTTTAAGAGGAGAGATTTTTATCAACTCCTCAACAGGAGCTTATGGTGTATCTTTAAAAGATTGGATATTGGCTCATGAAGAAAACAACAGTATGCTTGAAAAAAGAGAGCAGGTTATTATTTTGGAAGTCAAAAAAAGTATAGAGGATAAACTCTCTACTATAAAGTATAAAATAATTAAATATCTTTTAGCCTCATTTGCTCTTTTTATTATTATTTTGATTCTTCTCTTTTCGTATCAAAAAAATATGCAAAATAGTCGCCTCTTGATTGATACCTTAAGCGACTTGGAAACAGACCTTGATGAGCAACAAAGAGAAGAGATTAAAAAGGTACTTAGTCAAAATAACACCATTGCAATCTATCGTTTTTTGGTTAATGCGATTAAAGAACCAAGTAGAGCAAAAGACCATTTTTTAGCCAATATGTCTCATGAGATTCGTACCCCTCTTAATGGAATTATAGGTTTTACCAATATTTTAAAAGAGACCGAACTAAAAGAGGACCAGCAGGAGTTCTTGGCGATTATCGAAGAGAGTTCTAATAGTCTAATTAGCATTGTCAATGATATTTTGGATTTTTCTAAAGTGGCATCTGGAAAAGTAGAAATTGAGAATATATCTTTTAATGTAATGGATAAATTTGAGGCTAGTATTGACTCTTATGCAGCCAAAGCAGCTCAGAAAAATATCGACTTAACTCTCTTAATTGACCCTACACTTCCAACTGAACTGATGGGAGATGCAACTAAGATTTCGCAGATTATTATTAATCTTTTGAGTAATGCTGTGAAGTTTACACAAGATGGTGGAAGAGTTGATATTGTTATAGAGAAACTTGTTGAACTAGATGATAGTGTAGAGCTGAAATTCTCTATTAAAGATTCAGGAATAGGTATGTCACAAGAGCAACAAGATAAAGTTTTTGATGCCTTTTCTCAGGCTGATATAAGTACAAGTAGAAAATTTGGAGGAACAGGACTAGGACTAACTATCTCCAAAAAATTTGTCTCTTTAATGGGCGGAGATTTGGAGCTTATAAGTAAAGAGGGTGAGGGGACTACATTTTTCTTCTCTTTGGATTTAAAAAAGTCACCTAACTCTATTAGTAGAGAGGTTCAAAACTTCTCTCATCTTCATGCTGTTTATGTTACGATTCCTAATAGAGAGGGGAGTATGCATAACCTTAAGACCTATATAGAGTACAATGGTGCAGATTTCAAAACAGAAGATTATGAGGATATTTTGGCTATGAAAAAATCTGATTTACCTGATATTCTATTTATTGACCATCAGTATATTAATGATGAAGAGATAATCGCTTCGCTTTGTACACTTGATACAAAGAGAATATTGATGAGTACATCAGAGATAGAGAAGTGCGATTGTGAGATAAAAAATAATGTCTCGAAAATATTATATAAGCCTATTAATTTCTCTAAAACCGTAAGAAGTTTAAATATTGTAAAGAGTAATATTAAAAATAAAATTATAGCAGAAGAGGTAGCAGAAGTAAATGATATAGGCTCAACTAGGGTATTTAAAAATATTTCAGCTTTAGTCGTTGAGGATAATATTATTAATCAAAAACTTCTAAAAAGGATTTTAGGTAATTTTGACATTACCGTAACTATTGCTACAGATGGGCTAGAGGCATTTAATATGCGTAAAGAGTATGATTATGATATTATTTTTATGGATATACAGATGCCTATTATGGATGGTGTTGATTCTACTAAAAAGATTATTGAGTATGAGAAGTTCAATGGCTTGTCTCATGTTCCTATTGTAGCACTTACAGCAAATACGTTGGAGTCTGACAAAAAAAGATATCTGGAGATAGGAATGGATAGATATCTAAAAAAACCTGTAAATGTTGCAGATTTGATGGTTATTATAGAGGAGTATTTTCCTATTAAAGAGATTAGAGATACCATTCCACTTTATGATAATATCGGTGTTGAAGAGGGTATAAAACATAAAGTTATTCTCTACAAAGAGACAGAGCTAACAGGAAGAATATATGCAGCAGTCCTTAATAACTTGGGCTATAGTGTAGATGTATATAGCTCTACAGATAATTTTTTAAAAGATATTGATAAGAGTGACTATAAGTTTGCACTGTTTGATGCAAAACCTTTTAGAGCTATCAATAGTGAAAACTTTGTGGTTGAATTGATTAGAGATAGTGGTGCTACTCCCATCGCATTTGTAGAGCAAAAGAGTGAATGTGAGCACTGTGAGACATTAAACTCTGTAGGTCGTGCCAATGAGATTTCAGAAAAATTGCTGAATTGTGGGTAGGTTGTTTTGTTAATATTTAGTGATACTACAAGAGAGAAGTAAAGTTAAAAAAAGGGGTTCATTGGCTATAATTAATCCAATAAATTAAAAATGGAATAGATACAATGAAAAAAATCCTACCTCTACTACTTTTGAGCCTTATGGGTTCTCATGCACAGATTATTGATGCGATTGCAATTGATGTGAATGGTGAGCCTATTACCACTTTGGAGATTCAAGCTGTCCAACAGAAGCAGAAAATTTCAAAAAAAGCTGCGATTGAAGCACTAATTAATCATAGATTAGAGAAGAGTGTTATTGAGTCATCAAACATTAATATTAGTGAAAATGAAATCAATACTAAAATCAATCAGATAGCACAATCACGTGGAATGAGTATGAAGCAGATGAAACAGATTTTGACCTCAAAAGGTCTCACGTGGGACTCCTATAAAGAGCAGTTGGGTATGGAGTTAAAAAAAGAGCAGTTTTTCAAACGAAATATCGCATCTTCTATCTCCCAGCCTAGCGATGATGAGCTAAAAGTCTACTATGAGACAAACAAAGATAAGTTTGCATCAGCCTCTTCGGCTATTCAGATGAGTTTAGTAGCTTACTCCTCAAACTCCTCTCTAAAACTGCAAGAGGCGATGAAAAATCCTATGAGAAAAGCAGAAGGAGTTATACAAAAGCCTGTTTTGGCAAGTAGCTCTAACATGAACCCTCAGCTATTTAAAGTGATTCAAAATACACCCCAAGGAAGCTTTACTAAACCTATCAATACAGGAAAAGGGTTTATCGCATACTATGTCAAGAGTAAAGGAGGGCAGGGTCAAGGTGGATTTGCATCGGTCAAAAATGCAGTGGTGATGCAGTGGCTACAAGAGGAGCGTGTTAAGGCAGGAAATGACTTTATCAATAAGCTAAGAACTGATGCCAATATCAGAATTATTCGTTTATAGTAATGGATGCATATGAATATACTGAGCTTTTAAAAGTTCTTACCAGTAAAATAGAGAATATTAAAAATATTGTAAAGCCTGATGATATAATAGCCCGTTTAGCAGAGATATCAGAACTACAGCAAGAGCCTAGCTTTTGGGACGATGCTAAAAATGCCTCAAAAGTCTCACAAGAGAAGACTAAAAAAGAGAGAGTTTTAGCACGATATGAGAAAGCTTCAGCCTCTGTATATGATGCTGTTGAGTTTTTTGATATGGCAAAAAGTGAAAATGATGAAGATACCTTGGAGATGCTTTATTTAGAAGCAGATAGCCTAGATGAGAGCATCAATGCCCTAGAGGTTCAGATGATGCTAAGTGGTGAAAATGATGGAAACAATGCCATTATATCTATCCACCCAGGTGCAGGTGGTACAGAGTCCCAAGATTGGGCAAATATGCTCTATCGTATGTATCTAAGATGGGCAGAGAGACGTGGATTTAAGGTTGAGGGCTTGGATTATCAAGCAGGAGAAGAGGCTGGGATAAAAGATGTCAGTTTTATAATCAAAGGTGAGAATGCTTATGGGTACTTAAAAGTAGAGAATGGTATTCATCGTTTGGTTAGAATCTCTCCTTTTGATAGCAATGCCAAGCGTCACACCTCTTTTTCATCAGTCATGGTCTCACCAGAGGTAGATGATGATATTGACATAGAGATAGAAGATAGAGATTTACGCATAGATACCTATCGAGCGTCAGGGGCAGGTGGTCAGCACGTCAACAAGACAGAGAGTGCCATTAGAATTACGCATATGCCTACCAATATCATCGTACAGTGTCAAAATGATAGAAGTCAACATAAAAACAGAGCAACGGCTATGAAGATGTTAAAATCTCGACTCTATGAGTATGAGATGGAGAAAAAACAGGCAAAGCTAGATGGGGTAGAGAAGAGTGAGATTGGTTGGGGACATCAGATACGCTCTTATGTTTTAGCACCTTATCAGCAGGTCAAAGATACACGGAGTAATCAGCCCTTTTCTAATGTAGATGGAATTCTTGATGGGGATATAGATAGCCTTATAGAGGGGGTTCTTATCTCACTTGTGAAGTAAATTTTCACGATAGATACACGATTAGTAATTATAATTCACAATATAGAATAAAAAAGGATAAGTAATGAAAAGAATAATACCTCTCTTTATAATATTGTTATTTGTAGGAGTGAACTCTCTTTACGCAGAGGTAGCAAAAGGGCAAAAGATGTACATTAAACATCTTCAATCACAATGTAAAAATATGAGTGGTAGTAGTTTTGCCTCAAAGCACTCTCAAGATGAATGGGAAGAGATTTATGATGCAGGGGCGTTAAACTCTGAAATTAAAACCATCTGTAAGGGTAAAACTATTGATGAAAAACTTCTACCACATATTTATGATTTTGTATATGAGTATGCAAATGATTCAGGAAAAGTTCCTAGTAGAAAATAGTTCAAAGAGCTTTGTCTCTTTTAATAATTAAATCACTTTAAATAGTAGAATAGTGTATACTTTCAAAATAAAAATATTAGATAGGAAATATACATATGTTCAGTATAGAAAATATAATACTACTCACTGTTTCAGCCATTCTTCTTATAAACTTCCAAACAATTGTAACCTCTATTATCACATTTTTTCAAGAGCTTCAAGAGCCTAAAATAGATATAATTGACAAAGATGAGATTGACCAAAGTGTTTATGAGGTGATTAGACCTTATGATGCACTTCTGCTCTCTTTGGGGTTTGAGTATAGGTCACAAATAGTTATGAGTAATCTGCTGAAAAAATATACTACACCTCAATATGCCTTTTACTACTATCACCCTCTAAAGGGGGTACACGCATCTATTACTACAACACCATTTAAAGGCTGTCTTAGTGGTGCTACTATCTCTTATGATAGTATCTATGAGAGCTACTTTATGACTACAAGTTATGACTGTTTTGCACATAATATCATGGCTAATCCTGATAACTCTTATAGCTTTGACTACTACTATGGTTCATTTGAAAAAGCGTTTGAGCAACATCTAATTGATAGAGAGATAGAGGGTGAGGTGGTTAGTTATCAAGAGTTTAACCAAGAGGGCTTTGCTAACTATGCAGGGTATATCTCTACTCAGATGATACAAAAAGCTGTGGATATGAATATTTTGCATTTTACTAAAAATGGTTATCGCTTTAGTGCTAGTTTGGCATTTGTCAAGTATATGAATCATATTGTTAAAGGGTACAAACGTGCCAAGGAAGCGATAAAAGATAGTATAAATAGAGTACAAGTAGATAAGAGAACCCTCTACTCCAACACTGAAGCGTATATCTTGGCTCAACAACTAGACGAGAAGCCAATAGAGTCAAGCCAAAGCAGTAAAATCAAAATATTTTTAATCTCGGCTGTGACTTTTGTAATGTTTTTTGCTCTTATTGGTATTCCGTGGAGTGTTTTGCCTATGATTGTAGTAGTGCTACTAATTCACGAACTTGGACACTTCTGGACGATGAGGTATTTTGGATATCAAGATACAAGCATCTTTTTTATCCCTCTTTTTGGAGCAGCTGCCAAAGGTGAAAAAGATAACGCTACCCCTTTTGAGGAGTATTTAGTCTCCTTAGCTGGTCCTCTTCCTGGGATTATTATCGCTATTGCCATAGGGTTTATGATGGTTTCTAATCCCGAACTCCGAGAGAATGAACTGTTAAAAGATTATGCCATGATGTCTCTGTTTTTAAACTACATCAACCTCTTGCCCATCTTTCCTCTTGATGGTGGAAAGATAGTGCAAACTCTACTATTTACAAGATACCCAATGGCACAGTTTTACTTCTTCTTGGTCAGTATTTTAGTGATTATTTTTGCAGCTCTTATGTTAAAGAGTATCCTTTTGGGTATTTTTGCTCTGCTACTTATCTTCTCTCTAAACAACCACTACTCTACCTCTAAGCTAATTAAAGAGATTATGAATCAAAACAGTGATAACCCTTTTAAACAGAGAGTCATAGAGAGACTTAGTAGCGATGGAAAATACATAGGTGAAGAGCTAATTACAAAGGTTGGTATGGCAAAACGAGCATTAAAGATACTCAATGCAAACAAGCCAACCCCTATTCTGATGCTTTTTGGATTGGGGTTTTATCTTTTGATTGTTTTAGCTCCGTTGATTGTTCCGATGCTACTTCCACCTTTGGGTATTGGTTAAGTTTTTTGCATCTTCTCTTTAGGGTCATAAATCAAGATAGTAATAATAGGCACAACAAACCCAACGATGATAACTATCCATAAAAGAGAACCAAGCTCACTATAGTTGGCTGCAGTGGTTACTACCTCGTCCTCTTTTATCTCACGAGTTACTACAAACATCTGGTTTAGATACTTGGTTAGAAGTCGTCCTGCACTCATGGCTAGGTTCATGAGTGATGCCATTAGGGCGAACCATGTTCCTTTTTTTCCCTCTGGGGCGTAGATGGCTACTAGTGTGAGCATCAGAACACCTGCGATGTAGTCAAATGGAGAAATTAAAGCAGTATCAACCAAGGCTACTGTTCTAGCGTCTAGTCCTAACATGGTGTGGATATCATAATACATAGCCAAGATAGGCATAGATAGGATAGTTCCAATGACTGTTAGCCATATTAGTACTTTTCCGATGGATTGGTTTACGATGTATTTGGCAGATATCCACATACCTACAAGGGCTAATCCTCCTCCTATTAAAGATAGTTTTGCAAAAAACGCTTTGTCGAAGCCTAATACATCTATCTGCCACCACTGAAGAGCAGGTCCAACGCTTGGCATGGCTCTATATACAAAGATAATAATCATTGCCATCTTAATGAGTTTTATGGTCTCTTCATCTAAATCAGAGATAATGGTATTTAAAAAATAGAGTACAACAGAGAGTGAGATTACAAAAACTATCTCTTGTGAGTATGGGATTTCATTGTATCCTACTACTACTATAAAGACAGCAAATAGTAGTCCACCAAAAAATATCTGCTTGTTTAGAGGCGTGGTTTCTACATCATTAAGCTGTACAAATGTAACCCCTATAACAGATATAATAGGGATAAAAAGAGAGATTGTAAAGATAGTCTCATAAGAGAAAATAGCAGCCAACTCTCCACCAATCCAACCCATAATAAAGATAGAAAAACCTAGAGAAAGACGGGCTAGAACTTGTATCATTGCCAACTCTTTATTTATATCTTCTCTTGACTGAGTTTTGTCTACAACCTCCGTACTCATAGTGTCTGCGACCACATCTTGCATCACAAACCCTACCATAGACATCACAGAAGCAAAGATATAAACACTCTCTTTTGGATAAGATGCCAACCATGTGGCTTCTCCTGCTACACCTATTAGAAGTATGGTAGCCGTTGCTATAAGCGATGCACCTATATAGACATAGATTTTACGGTTAGAGCCTAGTATTTTAACCGAATCTACCAATTGACCAAATATCATCTTGATTGTCCACGGAACTAAAAGCCATACTCCTAAAGAGACTAAATCCTCGGCTGAGAGGTTTAGCTCTTCTTTGACCCAAAAGCTCTCTGCAATTCCTACAAATCCACTCGCACCATAGGCAAAATAGATTAACAATAGTGGTATATATCGTAATCGTATTGCACGGATTGGGGTCATGATTATATTTAACATTCTATCTCCATATTTTTTATGCCATTGTATTTGAAATTTCCTTTAGATATACCATTTAAATAGAGTAGTAAAGCTATTAAAAGAAATATTTTAGAACAAAATAAACTATAAATAAACCCCTATATTTGGGGCTTAAGAAGAATATATGATAATAATCATTTATCCAAATTATAATACTTAAAACATCTTCACAGTATCTATAAAATTCATCAAAAAAATAGTCTTTTAACTTTTATTTAAATCTATTCCACCTATAATGAATTATAAATAAATAAAATTATAAAGGAACGCTATGGCACGATTAGTAATTATGGGTGGTGGTGTATCAGGACATACCGCAGCTTCATTTGCAAAAAAATGGCTAGGAGATGAACACGAGGTAGTAGTAGTAACACCAAACGCAAACTGGAACTGGATTCCATCAAACATCTGGGTAGGTGTAGGGCAGATGACAAAGGAAGAGGTTATTTTCCCACTAGCTCCTGTATATGCAAAAGCAGGTATTGACTTTAGACAAGCTAAAGCTGTCTCTATTCACCCAGAGGGTAAAGCAGATGACGATACTCCGTTTATTACAATAGAGTCAACAAAAAAGGGAACTGTAGGTGAATCTGAAGAGTTGACTTATGATTATCTTATCAATGCAACAGGTCCAAAACTAAACTTTGATGCAACTCCTGGTCTAGGGAATGGTGAAGGTCAAATGGGAACTAATACTGTTTCTGTATGTACAGCTGACCATGCAGTTCATGCAAATGAAGAGCTTCAAAAAGTTTTTGACAAAGCAAAAGCTGGTGAGAGACAGAAAATTCTTGTTGGTACAGGTCACGGTATGTGTACTTGTCAAGGTGCTGCTTTTGAATATATTTTTAATATTGACCATGAGGCAAAAACTGCTGGTGTAAGAGATATGGTAGATATCAAATGGATATCAAATGAGTCGTTCCTTGGTGACTTTGGAATTGGTGGACTTCACATGAACCGTGGTGGTTATGCTGCTTCATCTAGACTATTTGCTGAATCACTATATTCAGAGAGAAATATTCCTTGGCTAATTGGTGCTCACGTTTCTAAAGTTGAAGCTGGTAAGATAGAGTATGAACTTCTTGATGGAAGTACAGGAGAAGAGGAGTTTGACTTTGCAATGTTGATTCCACCATTTGCAGGTGTTGGTCTAACAGCTGTTGCAAAAGATGGTTCAGATATGACTTCTACTCTTTTTGCTCCAAATGGTTTCCTTAAAGTTGATGCTAAATATGATGCTGGTGAGTATGCAAACTGGAAAGCTTCAGATTGGCCTGAGACTTATCAGAATCCTTCATATGATAATATTTTTGCATGTGGTATCGCATTTGCTCCTCCACATCCAATCTCTAAGCCGATGAGTTCTCCAGCTGGTACTCCAATTTTCCCAACACCACCTAGAACAGGTATGCCTTCAGCTATGATTGGGAAAGCTATTGCACGTTCTATTTGTGATTTAATTGTAAATGGTAAGTCATCCGAACTACAGAAAGCATCTATGGCAAAAATGGGGGCTGCTTGTGTTGCCTCTGCAGGTAAAGGACTTACAACAGGTACAGCCGCTGCATTAACTGTTTATCCAGTTGTTCCAGACTTTGAGACATATCCAGGATTGGGTAGAGACTTTAACCATACATTTGGAGAGATAGGACTTGCAGGTCACTGGATTAAACATATCCTACACCACTTGTTTATCTATAAAGCAAAACTTAAGCCAGGTTGGACTCTTATCCCAGAATAGAACCTCAAAAACAATTAGTACAAATATATAGTAAGATAAATATAATTTATCTTACATTTTTAATTATTAAAGGATTTAAAAATGCAAAAAATAGAAGATGTAGTAAAACCGTATTCGCAAAATTTTACAACAATGGTACCAACAAGATTTGTAAAGTTTTTCAGAACTTGTGTCATTTGGCAGTTTTTCAGATTTATAGTCATCAATGCAAAAATGATGGTTGTTATTATGAAAAGTCACTAAGAGTTTTTTAAAAAAATACTTTTATTAATTCCTACGTTTTCCGTAGGAATAGATAAACAAAAGTGCATACAAGAGTTTAATTCCCCATTCTTACTCATTAATTTCTTCTATGCATTAACAATAAGGACTTTTCATGGTACAAAAACTAGTAATATATCCAGACCCAAGAATCAATAGTACCTCTACAGATGTTCGTCAATTTAACCAAACATTATGGGATCTATTAGAAGATATGAAAGATACCATGATAGAGCATGAGCTAACTGCCCTCTCAGCCATTCAAATCGCCTACCCATACAATATCATTATTATCAAAGAAGGTGAGGAGTATGTAGAGTATATCAATCCTCGTGAGCTTAGGAGCGATGATAAGTTTGATTCGACAGAAACCACACTCTATTATCCAAATGTAGAGGTTACTATTTCACGATATTCCAAGATGAAGCTAGTATATGAAGACCGTAAGGGAAAACCTCTACATAGAGATATTGATGATAAAGAGTTAGCTGTTATCATGCAACGAAAAATAGATTATCTATTTGGTGGGAACTTTTTAGATAAAGTAGGAAAAGATAAAAGAGATGATATTTTAGATGCACTTAAAAGAGATGGTTACGCTCCTTCACCTGTAGACGATGTATGTCCTACCTTTTCAAAAAAAGATTACTTTGTAAGTATTACAGACAAACTGCTTTTAGCAATGGGTCTATCACTTCTTACCCCTCTATTCTCCTTTGAACCTAAAACCATAGAAAATATTTGGTTTTTTGATAAGTTTTCACTACTTCTAATTATAGGTCTAATGGCAGGTTTCTTTCTATATGCTCAGATAGAAGCCAAAAAATTTGGTCAGTGTAGTTCATGTCAAATTGGGAATAATATTGGAGTAATTATCAAGAGGGTTAGTCTTGCTGTTGTATTGGCTATTGGTGCTTATTTTTTGCTTAATCCAAATTAACTGTATTCAAGTTAGGGTCATATCTCTTTTGTAGAAGTTAAAATAAATAATTCCATAACGATTTAATTTTACTTTTGTATAATCATCCAACATTAAACAAAGAAAAGAGATAAAATGAAACTATACGCTCCATGGGAAAAGGCTTTTATAAATAGTCCAGAACTTGTTTTTCAAGCAAAAGTTGGAATCTTAGCAGCTTCACTGTTTGCAGGTTTGTTTGGTTATTTTTGGCTTCAATTTGTAGCTAAGTCTAAATAGAAAGATTGGTTAAATATGAAAGTAAATAGTATAACTATATATTGTGATGGTGCGTGTAAAGGAAACCCTGGAAAGTCAGGTTCAGGGTTGGCTATTTATCATGGAAAAAGTAAACCAACCTTGATATATGGTAAATATAAAGAGATGGGAACAAATAATACAGCAGAGTTAAATGCACTGTATAAAGCCCTTTTAATCTCTTCTCAAATGCCAACTCTATTAAACTTTATAATCTATTGTGACTCCAAATATAGCATTGATTGTGTCTCAAAATGGGCGTATGGTTGGAAGAGTAGGGGTTGGATAAAAAAGGGTGGAGAGATTAAAAATTTGGAGATTATCAAACTAGCTCATGAGCTTTATGATACGTTAAAAGATAGAGTGGAGTTAAAATATGTCAAGGGGCATTCAGGAGTTGAGGGAAATGAACTTGCCGATAGAATGGCTGGTTATGCTATTGTCTCTAAGATTGATGAGTATAAAAAGTATGATTATGAGTCTATTGATGAAATTCTTGAGATGGGTGAGGGTTAAAAAATAGAATATATATGTCGGGGCAAAGATGCCCCGACTGCCTAACTAAATGTTAAAGGTCTCTCCAAAGAGAGCTTTTCCAGAAGTAAGCTAAAATTGTAAAGATTATAAAGAATAAAATAACCCATGGTCCAGCTGCTTCTCTAGCTGGTTTACTAGGGTCACCTGTAAACTCTAAGTACTTCATAACTTTATTCATACCATTATCACTAAGTCCTACTCTAGGCATTGCTGTACCGTGAAGTTGACTCTGAGGGTTCTCAATGAACGTCTTAAGGAAATGCTCTCCTCTAGCTCTTGCAATCATAGATAAATCTGGTGGAAGTTTACCCATGTACTCAACAACTTTAGCTTGTTGTTCAGCAACTGCTTGTTGGAACTTCAAGTTTTCAATGTCAGCACCTGTTGCAAGGTGTTTTTCTGTCTTTGGAACAAATCCAATTTGAGTCCACTTATCGTATCTATTTGCGTGACAACGTCCACAAGATTCAACATAAGCATCTCTAGGAGATAAATCTCCATTTTTTGCAGTTTTCAAATAAGCAACAACATCAGCAATCTGCTGATTATCACTTATCATAGACTTAACAGCACCCATCGGATGGCTCGCTGTATCAGCATATTTATGGTCTACGTTCATAGCCATTGCAGGGTCTTTAATTAAAGCGATAAGATAATTCTTATCATAAAGAGAACCAGCGTGGTCTAGTACAGGAGGGACAACCCCACCCATATCTCCAGCACCTTCCATGTGACAACTAGTACAAGTAGTTGCATATGCCGCCTCACCTTTGGCTGCATCACCATTAAGTTTTGAGATAGTTTTTACCTCAGCCCAAAAAGCCTCTTTTTCAACTTTTTTATCACCTTCAGCATCTGCAATATCAGCTGCTCCATTATAAATAAGGTTATTTCCATCTACGTGCTTGTGCATTTGTGAGTGAGCAAATGGCTCAACTCCCCAATATAATAGCAGAGTAAAAAATGCTACTACTCCGAATATTTTTAATTCTTTATCCATTATCTACTCCTTATAGCTTTTTTTCAAATTTAGTAATAATTGGTAAGATAGCCCACAATACAAAGAATGAGATAGCTGCCCAGAATCCAATATCATTCCAAATACCCTCAGGTGGAAGTTTACCCATAAACGTCAAGACGATGATATCAATCAACATTGCCCAGAACCAGAAATGGAACAATCCTCTTCTATTTGCAGGTGCAACATTTGGACTTCTATCCAAGAACGGTAACATCATAAAGATAACCTGTGCAATAGCAAACGCAATCAAACCTAAATCTGTTGGGAACGGTCTAAGAATCTCATACGACCACAAGAAATACCACTCAGGATATATGTGTGCAGGAGTACTAAGTCCATTTGCAGGGTCAAAGTTTACAGGGTCCATCGCAAAGTTAAAGTGGTAGAACACTAAGTAGAAGAATAGGATAAAGTAGACACCCATTACAAATACATCTTTAGCTAAGAATACAGGGCTAAACGGAATAACCTTAGACTCTTTTACCTTACCTTCTTTATAAAGCTTAGCAGCCTCTTCATAATCAAAATCTTCACCATCTTGATTGTTTACGTGTGGGATTCTAAGTGTTCCAAAGTGGAATACAATCGCACCAATAATCAATAGTGGCATCAACAATACATGTAGCATAAAGAATCGTGTCAAGTAAGCTTGTGCAGGAACATAATCCCCTCTAATCCACTCAACAAAACCTGTAGCTTCTAGTGAACCACCAGCAAATAGGTTAGTAATAACCATACCAGCCCAGTAACTCATCTGTCCCCAAGGTAGCATATATCCTGAAAATGCTTCAGCAGAAAAAAGTACGAAAAGTAACATACCTGAAATCCAGATAAGCTCTCGACCTTTCTTATACGAACCATAATAGATACCTGTAAATAAGTGAATATAGATGATTAAAAATACTAATGATGCACCAACACCATGGATATGTCTCCACAACCAACCATATCCCACTTCTGTCATAATCAAGTAGTTAACTGAGTCAAATGCTAAATCAACACTTGGATTATAATACATTAATAGGAAAATTCCTGAAATAGTCAGGATACCAAATGTAGCAGCCAAAACCATACCCATCGCCCATAAGAAGTTAATATTCTTTGGAATCCAGTACTCTGTCTGCATAACTCTTTTGAGTGTTTCAGTAGCTATACGCTGATCTAACCACTCACCAATACTTTTTGCGCCTTCAATTCGTGCCATAATCTACCCCCTATACTTTTCTTGTTAGACCATTAGCCAACAACTTCTCATATTCAGGACCTGTCTCACCTAGAACCATTTTTGTACCATTTATACTAAATGGAGGAATATCCAATGGTACTACAGGAGGTAAGTTTGGAAGATTTACACCAGAAGAATTAAACTGCCCACCATGACAGGCACAAATAAATTTCTCTTGCTCAGGATAATAAGCAGGAATACAACCTAAGTGTGTACACAATCCTACATTTACCATAAACCTATCTTCTCCAACTACGATATCTCTATCATGTGGTGGCATATCTTTTGTTTTTTTCATCAAAAATATAGGTTTACCTCTCCACGCTTTCGTGGTCATCTCATTCTCTTTTGCATCTTTTAAATCTATCGTCGTAAAACCAGCAGCTTTTACACTTGGAAGTGGATCCCAAGATTTTTTCATTGCATATAGTGCACCGATACCACCTAAAGCAGTAAAACCACCTAGAGCCATACCCATGAAATCACGTCTACTATTACTCATACCTTTCCTTTTATAGTTAATTTCAACTTCTATTATAAGGCAAAAAATATTAAGCTTTAACAATTTTTAAAGGAGTTTCAGTATTTTTTTAACAACTTTATCACTTTTTTCTATATTGTTACACGGTGCTGAAGGAATAGATATTATATTTTGTTTATATGTATTTATATTAAAATTACTTATAATAATAATTAACTTTGAACTTAATAATTTCTTTTCTTTTTCGCTTAATTTATTTAACTCTATATATATAACCTCTGCCCCTGCCACTTTTGCCTCTATTGCTGTCTGAAAAGATGCCGTTACTATACGAGAGGAGGAGCAGATTAAATCCACATACTCTTCAGGCTCATGCAAGGTACTAAATATCTTGGCTAAATCATCTTCATACTTCACATAAAAGTAGTTTCCTAAAAGTAAATCCATATTTAACTCTTCAAAAAAACTTGAATTAGAGAGAATGGTTTTATCTGCATCAGAATCACCCAAGAAAAAGAGTGTTCTATCCTCTTTTTTATGCTCTTCAAAGTAGACATCACCTACTATAACAGAAGAGAGACAATTTTCCAAGCTGCAATCAAGCTCCAACATAACCTCTCCATGCACACTCTTATCCTCATCACTTGTAGCAAACCTAAATACCTGTTTAAAGTCACTCACATACTTCACCAAACGCCCATGGTCGTCCTCAGGAGAATCTATAATAACACTATCACCTGTCTGTGCAATCGCATCTATATCTTGTATCCCCTCAATAGTTACAGCCCCATCTACCCCATATTCACGAGCCACCAATCCTGCTCTAAAGTCATTAACAAGTAAAACAGTCTCAATCCCTTGCTCTTCTAGTTTTTTTAAAATAACCACGGCTTTTTTAACCCTGTCTAATCCTATTTTGTGTCCTGTAAAAGTGTAGTAGTATAGTTTCATCTTATGCCTTATTTCTATTTTTTCTCATTTATCTTTGACCCTCAACCCTATGCCTTCTGAGCCATCTTAATATAAATATGTAAAATCTCCAAAGCCGCAGGGGTCACCCCTGAAATTTCAGAAGCATTAAAGAGTGTAGGAGGGTTAATGGTGTTTAACTTCTCTACAATCTCATTGCTAAGTCCTGAGACTTTTTCAAACTCAAAGCCTATTGGGATTTTTACTTTTAACATATCTTTCATCTTATCTACTTGATTTTGTTGCTTTTCTATATATCGGCTATATTTCGCCTCTATTAAAATCTGCTCTATCACCTCATCACTATAGTTCTCAAAAGTTGGTACGAGCTGTACTATCTTTTTAGCCGTCATGGTAGCACGTCCTAGCAAATCTAGGAGACAGGTTTTATCATTTATCTTCTCTTCATTAATGCTCTCTAAAAAGATTATATACTCTTTGGTTGGGGTTACATGGTTCTCTCTTAGATAAGTGACTGCTTCATTTAAATCTCTCTCTTTTTGCTCTACCTCTTTTAGATACTCAGCATCTAAAAGCCCAAGCTGTTTTCCATATTTGTAGAGACGCATATCTGCATTGTCTTCACGCAGAAGCAGACGATACTCTGAGCGACTTGTAAACATACGATAAGGCTCTTTTGTCCCTTTGGTTACCAAGTCATCTATCAGTACCCCTATATACGCCTCATCTCGTCCTAAAATCAACGGCTCTTTATCTTGAACAGAGAGTGCTGCGTTAATTCCTGCCATCATACCTTGAGCTGCTGCCTCTTCGTAGCCTGTTGTTCCGTTTATCTGACCTGCACAGTAGAGACCCTCTATCTTTTTGGTCTCTAGTGTATGTTTTAACTCGGTGGGTTGTACATAATCATACTCTATGGCGTATCCATAACGTACTATTTTGGCATTTTCCATCCCCTCTACAGAGCGTATCATATCGAGCTGTACATCAGTTGGCAGAGAGGTACTCATACCGTTAATATAAAACTCATTCGCCTCTATAGTTTGTGGTTCTACAAAAATTTGGTGTCTTGGTCGGTCACGAAAACGGCTTATTTTGTCTTCTATGCTTGGACAGTATCTAGGTCCCATTCCCTCTATCTGCCCTGAAAACATAGGAGCTCTATAGAAGTTACTCTCTATAATAGTATGTGTGGTCTCATTGGTATAGGTAACATGACATGGAAGCTGTGTAGGGTTAAAAGTTTCACGCTTGGTTCTAAATGAGAACGGGATAGGTTGTTCATCTCCACCCTGTATCTCCATGTTTGTAAAGTCAATAGATGAGCCATCTATCCTAGCACACGTACCTGTTTTGAGCCGTCCTATCTCTAGTCCTAAACCCTTCATATACTCTGCTAGTTCAATAGAAGCAAACTCCCCTTGTCGTCCTGCTTGTTGCTTTTTATCTCCAATATGAATAAGTCCATTTAGAAACGTACCTGTTGAGATAATCACTTTAGGAGCCATGTACTTATTACCCAACTGTGTTTTAACACCCAATACTTTTCCATCTTCAACAATCAGCCCCTCAGCCTCCTCTTGTTTGATGTCTAAGTTTTTAGTATTTAGTAGTACATCACGCATATAGATACGATATCTATCCATATCTATCTGAGCCCTACTACCTCTAACGGCAGGTCCTTTGGATTGGTTAAGTATACGAAACTGAATCCCTGTAGCATCGGTAGCAAGTCCCATCTCACCACCCATAGCGTCTAGCTCTTTGACCAAGTGACCTTTTGCAAGACCACCAATAGCAGGGTTACAACTAGAAGCACCTATCTGTTCTGCTAATATAGTTATAAGTAGAGTTTTTACACCCATTCTCGAACTTGCTAAAGATGCCTCTACTCCTGCATGACCACCACCGATTACTATTACTTCATAATTCATTTTCTACCTAGATAAAATATATTTTTTATTAATTATTGGAATTATATCGTAGTAAGTTTAGGACAGATACAAATAGTTAGGGTATTGTTGATACTGGAGTCATTGGGAGTTGAGAGCTCCCAAGTTTTAAAAATTAAAACCAACACTTTTCATTTTTAACATAAGTATTACTAAACTCTAAGTCTGATTTAGTTAGATATAATAATAGTCCTTTACCCTCTTGGATACTATAATCTAATACTTTTTCTTTCATTATCTACTTCTTCTTACTTAATGGGACTTGGAAATCAGTAATAAATCAGATGCTTTCCTCTTTATAATATTTATATCATAATACTTAATATTATATTGAAAAATATATATAACTATTGTTATCTAATTAGTTTTAAACTAAAAAAATATGAAGTAGTATTTTTATGGAGATATAAAAAAGGGTATGTCAATAAATAATTGAGAGTGGTGCTCGATACAAGATTTGAACTTGTGACCACCTCCATGTCATGGAGGCACTCTACCGCTGAGTTAATCGAGCTAAATATTTAATTTTATTAAGCTGAAATTATAATAGATTACTCCTTAAAATAAACTTAAAAAATAACGAAAAATGGAATAAAAAACTAAAATAAATCTAAATTAAACTGAATATAACATATTTTTTACTAAACTTCTGCAATTTTATTGAAAGTTGTGAAAATGAATGCTTTAAAAAACTTACTTGTTTCTTTTCTACTCATTGAGTTGTTGGTATTGCTATTGGTTATCTCTAGTAAATCTTATGATGTTTTTGATGATATGAACAGTAATCTGAAAATGATTACTGCTAAAAGTCAATATAACAAAAAAGATAGTACTCTTGTTAGTATTCTTCGACATGATGATGCTATAAAAGGGTTGCTGGATATGCAGTTTGGTAATCAGATGTATCAGCCACACTCTACAAGTAGTAGTAAAAAGATTGCTTTTAGAGATAGAATCTATCTCACAAGTCGTTACTCTACTGCGTTAGTAGAGGACAAAGTCAAGGTGATGGTTAAAAAAGATATAGAGAGTAGAGCCAAAAAAGAGTTGGGAAAACGATATGTTTGGGGGGCTACAGGTCCTAAGACATTTGACTGCTCTGGTTTTACTATGAGAGTTTATAGAACAGCAGGTATTAATCTGCCTCGTGTCTCACGAAATCAATCAAAGGTTGGGGCAAAAGTTGCTTTTGATGAGCTTCAGCGTGGAGATATGGTCTTTTTTGATACAGAGAAACGTCGTACAGGAAAGGTTAACCATGTCGGGATATATCTTGAAGATGGTAAGTTTATCCATGCTAGTTCGGGTAATAAAAAAGTTGTGATTACATCATTTGAGAAGAAGAAATTTTATAAAAAACGTTTTCTTTGGGGACGGCGTGTAATTAGAGAAAAGATGAACTATGTTGTTGACTCTTTTTCATCAGTTAACCATACGCTCTTTGATACAAAATCCTCTATTAATAAGCTTTTTGAAAATGAACTTTTAGGGTTTACATCTTTCTCTCTTGATAATCTTAAAACTAAAGTGATGGCATCACTTTAGTTTTTTGCCGTTAAGTACCACAAACAAAACAGGCAGATACAGTTTAGCATTTGTAACTTTTTTGGCAATATTAGAGTCTTCCATCTGCTTTATCTACAATTGATTTGATATCAAAAATTATCTGCTCATCATTATCAAAGTCTAATTTTTTGTACTCATCATGTGCAACAGCCAAAACAACAGAATCATAGCTATTGATGTCAATATTATCTTTTAGGTCTATTTTATACTCTTTTTGTACCTCTTTTTTATCGGCCCAGTAGTCTGATACCTCTACATCACATCCAAAATCTTGAAGCTCTTTTATGACATCAATAACACGTGAGTTTCTAATGTCTGGACAGTTCTCTTTAAATGTAATACCCAAAACAAGTACTTTTGCATTGACAACGGTCTGACCTTTTTTTATCATAAGTTTAATAACTTGATTAGCGACATAAGTTCCCATATTATCATTGAGTCTTCGTCCTGCTAAAATTATCTCTGGATTGTAGCCAACCTCTTGTGCTTTGTGTGTAAGATAATATGGATCAACACCGATACAGTGACCTCCTACCAAGCCTGGCTTAAATGGTAAAAAGTTCCATTTAGTACCTGCGGCTTCTAGTACATCATTGGTATTGATATCTAGTCTGTTAAATATCATAGAGAGTTCATTTACAAAGGCGATATTGATATCACGTTGAGAGTTCTCTATCACTTTTGCTGCTTCGGCTACTTTTATATTAGGTGCTAAGTGCGTACCTGCTGTGATAATACTAGCATATAGTGCATCTACTCTTTTACCTATCTTGGGTGTTGAACCTGCTGTAACCTTTAGAATTTTGGTAACTGTATGCTCTTTGTCTCCTGGGTTAATACGCTCTGGACTATATCCACAGAAGAAATCTTGGTTATATTTTAGACCAGATAGACGCTCTAGTACAGGAACACAATCCTCTTCGGTCGCCCCTGGGTAAACTGTGGATTCATAGATAACAATATCATCTTTTTTAAGCACTGAACCTATAGATTCACTAGCTTTTATCAGTGGAGTTAAATTAGGCTTTTTATGCTTATCTATAGGAGTTGGTACAGTGACAATATAGATATTACAATCAGCTATCTCCTCTAATTTATTGGTAAATTTCATATTATGAGCGATGGCTTCATTTACTTGCTCTGTGCTTAGTTCAAGTGTTCTATCAACTCCTTGGCGAAGTTCATCTATTCTCCACTGTGCTATATCAAATCCTACCACCTCATATTTTAATGAGAAAGCGTGAGCCAAAGGCAGTCCAACATATCCTAATCCTATTATTGCTATTTTATCCACAATGTAGTCCCTATATATATTAATATTTTATAAATAGTATACCTATTTTTAACTCATCTTCTCTTTAATTCTATTTCCAATTTTTTGTCCTCTTAGCTCAATATATTTGTAAGTAAGGTTAGATAATATAATTATAGTTATTAACGATAATAAAAGAGCAATATTATTATAAATAGTATCCCCAAAGTCAATGGTTTTTTTATTAAGAGCTATGAGTGTAAAACTACTGTGAAATATCTTTTCGGATACTATGGTAATAGAGAGCATTATAAATATAATAGCAGGGTGTGTTAAGTAGATAGAGTAGGATATTTTGCCCAAATAGGTAAATAGGTTTAGTTTTAGTAGTTTTGAGATAGCACCACCCTCAAAAGCAAAGATAAATACTTGAATAATAAACAGAATACTTGCTAAAAATGAACGATGCTCCATCTCTCTGTTTGAGACAATTGCAATAACTAAAAGAACTAATATTACCTCTATGATAGTAAAAATAGATGTTGAGAAGTTTACTTTTTGATGATATGTTTTATAAAATAGATATGTTAAACTTCCTGCAAAAAAAGATGATAATCCTCTTGTGAAATCAATTCCTAGTTCTATATTTTTGATTATAAAATAGAAAGTGATAGCAGAGATAACTGCCCATGCGATGTAGCGTAGGTTCTGTTTTAGCAGTAGTGTGGCATAAAAAATCATATACATATAATACTCTGTACTAATACTCCATGAGGTCGGGTTCCAACTAAGTGTGGTGGTGTTTGGTAGCCATGATTGCAATAGTAGCATATTTGGAATAAATTCGGATAGGGACATCCCCCCTGTAAATGGTTGATTATTAAAGGTTATTCCATACTGTGATGCAGCTAGTTTTCCAAGTTCAAGAAAGAGAAAAACAAATAGCATAGTAATATGTAGTGGAAAGATACGAAATGTTCGTGATATAAAAAAAGTTTTAAAATTTATTTTGCCTTTAAAGGCATAACCGTGGGTGAGTACAAATCCACTAAGTACAAAAAAGAACTCAACAAAAAGTCCAGAGCCTCTAAAAAAACTCCACTGTGTTGCTGTTCCTAAGTAGTGAGAGTGGTACATTACTACAAAAATAGCTGCTAACCCTCTAAAACTATCTAAAACATAAAATCTTTTATTCATATGAATTTTATCCTTTAACTAAATATTTTTATTATATAATAAGCTTACTTAATAAATGAAAGAGATATTATAAAAATTATGTTCTTTATTATATGAAAAACAATATTATATAATCATTTTTTTGTTATAATTTATTAAATATTGTATGGAAATTATATATTAAGTAATTTTTATATATAATTTTAAAGAAAATATTAAAGAAAAAAATAAGGTATTATTCAAATGAAAAGAGAAAATATAGTTCTTGCGATACATCATCATGTTGAAGACTCCTACTCTCCAATGTGGATAGAGTATTGTGAAAAAAATAGTATAAAATATAAACTAGTTAACTGTTATGATAATGATATTATGGAGCAATTAAAAGAGTTTGATGCACTGCTTTGGCACTGGTCTCATACAGATTATAAAGCACAGCTTTTTGCACGACAGTTAATTTATGCTCTTGAATTTAGAGATTTTGTAGTCTATCCTAATGCTATTGGTTCTCTATATTTTGATGATAAGGTAGGAGAGAAATATATCTTGCAGAGTATAGATGCACCTATTGTTCCATCTTATGTATTTTATGATAAAAAATCAGCAAATGATTGGATAGAAAATATCACGTTTCCAAAGGTATTTAAGCTAAGAAGTGGAGCAGGGGCTCATAATGTGAAGCTTGTTCAGACTATAAGTGAAGCCAAAAGATATATCTCTAAAGCATTTGGAAAAGGTTTTTTTTCTACCCATCGAGGGGCAGCTATTAAAAATAGAATATGGCATTTCAGAAGAGATAAGAGCTTAAAAAGTTTTTTAAATATCTCTCGTGGTTTTTATCGTTTTTTTATTCCAAATCCAAAGAGTGTTGCACTGCCAATAGAGAAAAACTATCTATATGCACAAGATTTTATCCCCAATTGTGACCATGATATTCGAGTATTTGTAGTAGGAGATAAGGCGATAAGTAAAAAACGTATGGTAAGAGAGGGTGATTTTAGAGCTTCTGGTAGTGGTAAGTTTATTTGGGAGATAGATGAGAGTCAAAAAGAGTGTGTACGCATCGCTTTTGAAGTGACCCAAAAACTAGGAATGCAATCAATCGCTTTTGATTTTGTTATGGATGAAAATGGAGATGCAAAAATCATAGAGATAAGTTACGCCGTGGGACTTAGAGCTTTTTTAGATGGTATTGGTTATTGGAATAGAGATTTGAGTTGGACAGAGTCTAAAATTGTTATTGAAGATTATATTATTGAAGATTTATTAACAACTCTTGAGAGTCAAAAGTGATAATAAGATGGAAAAGAGACGAGTAGTATTTATCATTCATGCATTGCACTCAGGAGGTGCTCAGCGTGTTATTGTCAATCTGTTAAATAATATTAGTCGTGATAAATTTGATATACATCTAATTGTACTAAAAGCAGAGGGCAGTATGCTAGGTGATATCTCATCTGATGTGATTATTCATGACCTTGGTAACCCCTCTATTCGAAAAGTATTTTTTAAGTTTTTAAAAAAGATTTATGGACTAAAGCCTCATATAGTTTTTTCAGGAATAGGTCATATCAACGGACTACTCTCTCCTTTTATTCCAATACTTAATAGATTAATTCCTCATAAAGTCTATTGGGTGGTAAGAGAGACAAGTATTGCTAGTATTCATATTGAAAATGATAGTAATAGTTGGCTCTATAGGTTTCTCTATCGCAACTTTTATAAAAATTTTAATCAGATTATCTGCCAATCACATTATATGAAACAAGATTTGATTAAATCATTTAATATAACCAAAGATAAGATGGTCGTGATTAATAATCCTATAGATATAGTTAAAGTAGAGCGTCTATCTTTTGAAAAGATGAGAAAAGATTTTGATGTTAATAATATTAATATATTAGCAGTAGGTGCATTACGAAAAGAGAAACGTTTTGATTTGCTCTTAGAGACTTTTGCACGTTTAGATAAAAATAGATACAGATTGACTATTGTAGGAGATGGTGAGATGTATAGCTCTCTTAGAGAGTTATCTTTAGAGTTAGGTATTGAAGATGAGGTCTCTTTTACGGGGCAACAGGCAAACCCATATAACTATATGAAAAATGCAGATATTTTAGTGTTGACTTCTGCCTATGAGGGGTTTCCAAATGTTCTATTAGAAGCAAATAGTTGTGGAACACCTGTTCTTGCGTTTAATGCACCTGGTGGAGTATCTGAAATAGTAAAAGAGGGACTTAATGGATATCTAGTCTCCTATTTAGATGTAAATGCAATGGCTTCAACTATTTTATCTTTTGATGCTAAACGTTTTGATGAAGAGAAGATAAAATCTAATGTTAGAGAGAATTATGCACTTGATGTTATTATTAAAAAGTATGAAGAGGTTCTTTTGAGATGTACGAAATAGCACTTTTTATACTCTATTTTATTGTCTTATTATTAATGAGTTCTTATATCATCAAAAGTGTAAAAAATGGTTGGGATATTCTCTCTGTATTTTTTATGTTTTTTACAATACAGTATCTTCTTGTGCCTATGCTATTTATCTTAAATGAGATGGTGTTTTTTTTACATTTTCCTATTTCGGATTTGATTGTTCATTATCATGGACTAGAGAAGTTTTATAGTTTTTCTGCTTTTATGCTAACTCTTATATTTATCTTTTCTATGTTTTTAGGAATCTGGTCTATTAGTGAGACAAAGAGTACCCCTTATATATTAGAAGACAAGATGATATATCTTTTTGGAAAAGAGAGAAGTCTTCTATATGTGATAGCTCTTTTTTTAACTCTGCTATCGGTGGTCTCTCTATATCTATACTCTAGCTCCTTTGGTGGGATTGCAAGAGCGATTGAGGTGGCTGATAATATACGTGCTGGTTATGGTGATGAGTTTTGGGTGAGTAAAACATGGGTCTTTACAGTACGATTTATCCCTTTTGCTCTGTTGGGTGTTATTCTGTTTTTTACACTAAACAAGCGTGATGATTTTATGACATGGTTGATGATATTTCTAGGAACTATGGTGACACTGTTGGCGGTTCTTGGGCTTTTTCGTAGTAAACAGGCGATACTCTCATTGGTACTGCTATATATCTTCTACCTATCTTTAAAAAAGAGAAAAAACTATCTTTTTCATCTGATGATATTTTTTCTTATGGCTGTATTTTTAATTCCATTTATTGAATCTCTTTATATGTCAGGTGGATTTAAACTTCCAGAGATTAGTAGCTTTGCACAACAAGTACTAGAGATGTTGTCATTTTTTAATTTTACAGCAGTCTCTTTGGAGTTTGCTCTTGAGAAGCAGTATGAGTTTAGATATTTTATGGATTTCTTTTTGGGTCTTAGTGGTAAGTATCTTCCTGCTTCTTGGTTGGAGGGGTTTGGGATAGATGCAGAGACGGTGACTATTAATACATTTTATTTTTATGGGACAATGAGTAGAACAGTTCCCCCTGGGGTGATTGCAGGAGGGTTTTACAACTTGGGTGTTTTGGGTGTTATTCTTGTCGCGTTTGGGACAGGTGCTTTGTTTAAAAAACTTGATATATATTTTCAAAACTTAATTGTCTTAAATCCAAGATTTATGGTTTTGTATGCTTTTGTTATTGTAAAAGCTTTTACTTGGGCAAGAACTGGGTTACCCAAGTATGCATTTTACAGTACAACAATGACAGTTATATTGATTGCAATGATTATAGGATTCACAAGAAAAAAGGAAAGAAATAATGAAATTTGATTTTATGCTACTAGTGATATTAATACTATTAGGTGGAGTAAGTTGGAAAGTTCTGAAATCAGAAGTACCAACTACAGAGATGTTAGATATGAATAATAGTATTGTGGGTAATGATATAGATGGATATTTTAAGTATGAAAATATTAAAAACAGTCCAAAAGAGATTATTAAAGAAAAAGAGATTATAAAAACAAAAGTTACACTTCAAAATAGAGAAAAAGAGCGTCTTCTTCCTGCCTTTCCTGGTGCAGAGGGTGGTGGTGCTGCCTCAAAAGGTGGACGTGGAGGTAAAGTCTATCTAGTTACAAATCTAAACAATGCAGGAAAAGGTAGTTTGCGTTATGGCTTAGAGAAATTAAAAGGACCTAGAACTATTGTTTTTAGAGTAGGTGGTTATATCCATTTAAAGAAAGCAATAATTGTTAATGATGACGCTTTTATTACTATTGCAGGACAGACAGCACCTGGTGATGGGATTACAGTTACTACTATTCTCTCAAAAGATGAGGTTTTTCTGTTTAGACGATGTCATGATATCACCATGAGATATATTAGAATTAGAAAAGGTGGTACAAAATCTAAAGGGCAACAGGGTTCTTCTTTGGTTTTTGCCCAATCTGGAAAAAATATTATGGTAGACCACTGCTCTATTTCGTGGAGTGGTGATGATAATGTAGAGATAGCTGTTTGGAAACCAAAATCTCTTAAAAAAGGTCTAAAGGATATTACTATTCAATACAGTATCCTATCCGAGGGTTTAAGCTATGGTCATGCGGCCACAGGGTTAATTGCAGGAGGCTCAACTAATATTGAGAAGATGACAGATATCTCACTGCATCATAATCTTTTTTCTAACAGTCAAAATAGAAACCCTCTTATGAAAGTCGCTTCGGGTGATGTAGTAAGCAATCTCATATATAATTGGAGTTGGTGGGCAACAGGAATTAGTGGTGGAATGGTAGTTGATATTGTTAACAACATCTACAAAGCAGGACCAAACCTTAAGCGTAAAGGTAGAAATAGGGGTGAGATAGTTATCAAAGATTATGATAGTAAACATAAAATTCCAGCTATGACAGGAGTTAATAGAAAAGCGTCAGTTTTCTTAGAAGGGAATATTGGACCACATAATAGTCAAAGTAGTAGAGACTCATGGGATTTAATGGTAGAAAAAGCAAACCAAAACTGGTCATACTTCTCTAAAAATGGGAAAGCTAGAAAAACTGTTGCCCCAAGAAGTTATCAAAGAGCAACACGTAGAGCATTGAGATATCCTATTACTATTACTCCTACTTCCCAGCTTGAAAATATACTTCTTAAAAGAGGTGGTGTTGGAGCAAGTAGACGACTCTCTGATAACGGTACATGGATAGAAAACCATGATTTGGTTGATAGACGTGTTATTAAAGAGTATAAAAATACAGAGGGTACAAAGCTTAAAAATGTGGATAGTGTTGGTGGGTGGCCTGTCTATCTAGGAGAGAATAGATACACCTATATGTTAGAGAAAAAATTTATAAAAAATTTAAAAAAGAATCAACTAAACTCTGGAACACCCTATATAGATAGTGATAGTGATGGTATGCCTGATGTTTGGGAAGATAAATATAAGTTAGATAAAAATGATAAAAGTGATGCCATAAAAGATTTGGACAGTGATGGATATGACAATCTTGAAGAGTTTTTAAATGGTACTATACCATAAATAAAATATAATATAAGGAGAGATGTGTGTCACAAGATAATAATATAGAAAATAGAATAAATTTACTTCATCTAATTACAGGGTTGGCCGTAGGTGGTGCAGAGCGAGTGGTACTTGATTTGGCTAAAAATAGCAATAAACAAAAGTATAAACTATGGGTTCTCTCTATGTCAAAGCATACTGATATGTTAGAGCATTTTCAAAAAGAGAGTATAGATATAGATGTTTTACATAGAAGCAATAGTTTAAAAGATTTTTTTAAGATAATCTCATCAGTCAATAGTCATGTCAAAAAGAATAAAATTGAGTTAATTCATGCACACATGACAGACTCTATGGTGGTAGCAGTGATGGTTAAGATGTTAAATCCAAAATTAAAAATTGTGTTTACCTCACATAATGTCACCTTTGGCTCAAAGTTAAGAACATGGTCGATAAAACTGTTAAAACCTTTTAGAGATAGAGATATTCTTTTTTCAGAGGGTCAATTAAGTCCTATCTATAAAAAAAATTATGAGATGATTCCCAATGGTATTGATATTAGTCGTTATCAACTTGATTTGCAAAAAAATGAGCTATTTACTTTTATTACAGTTGGTAGACTAGAGAAGCAAAAAAATCATATAAAGCTTTTGGAGTCTGCTAAAGTTTTAAAAGATAAAGGTTTAGAGTTTCAAGTTCTAATTGTAGGTGAGGGTAAAGACCCTGTACAAAAAGAGAAAGTTGAATCATTTATAGCCACGCATCAGCTTGAAAACCATGTAAAGCTACTAGGTGTTCGTTTTGATATCCCAGAGCTTATTGTCAAAGCAGATGTATTTGTTTTAAGTTCTGCTTGGGAGGGATTACCTATTGTTTTACTAGAAGCAGGTGCTAGTAAGCTACCTATTATATCCACACCTGTAGGTAGTATCCCCTCTTTGATTAATGAGAGTAATGGATATCTAGCAGATGAGAACTTTACAGAGACTATGGAAGAGGTTATGCATAACTATGATGAAGCAAAATCAAGAGCTATTAAGCTCTATGATACCGTAGTTGAAAACTACTCCATAGAGAGTGTTGTTAAAAAACATGAGAAGATATATGAGGAGTTAGTATGAGTCTTTTTAAAAATAAAAATCATATAATTACACTGCTATTTTTATTGATGGTTACCCTATTAGGGTATATGTTGCTTTTGGTTTTAACTCAAAACAATTTTGCTTATGCGATTTCTGCTCCATATATTCACATGACAATTGCTAAATATTTTATAATAGATGGTATGCTTAGTGTTGATGGTGAGACCTACTCCTCTGCCTCTTCTTCTCCGTTGTGGATGATGCTTTTAGCACCTTTTTATAAGCTAGTTGGGGCAAAAATATTTGTCTATATATCAGCACTATTAAATGTACTATTCCAAGTTTTGACCATTGGGATAATTTTTAAGATAGTAGAGAAGTTAACGCATCAAAATCTACACTATATTTATGGAATTTTATTGGTATTGGGTACGCCATTTGTAACACTTACTCTTGGTGGTGCAGAACACTCTCTTCAAATCTTTTTAATTATCTGGTTTGTATACTATTTTATCTGCTATTTTCAAGATATAGATAACTCTAAATATCGCCTGAGACTACTACTACTAGCACCATTTATTGTCTTTGTTAGGTATGAAGATTTTGCATTTATTACAGCTGTTGCGATGATTATGGCACTCTATTTAAAAGATTGGAAATTAGCTATGGGCTTAATCTTCTCCTCTTTGATTTTTGTTGCTATTTTTGCATTTTGGAGTTCTATTATATTGGGAATTGACCCTGTGCCTACTTCGATTATTGCTAAAACTACAGTTGGGGTAAAACAGACTCTACTTGAAAAGTTTTTAGTCCATCTACGTGAACCACACATATTGATGCTTTTTATTCTAAACTCTATTATTCTGTTTTTCACATTTAAGAAAAAGAGTCAAGTTCTGTTTGCACTTACCTCTATATTTATGTTAACACTTATCGCACATCTACTCTTTGCTAGACTTGGGTGGATGTACCGATATGAGGCGTATTTAGTAATATTTGGAATACTCAATATTATACTCTATCAGCACACTTTTAAGATAAAAGGAAAGTTGCTATATATTTTATCGGCATTTATAATATTAGGACTCTCCAAGCAGATAGCTTACTCTCCATACTACGCGAGTATGAGTGCTAAAAAACTTTATGAGCAGAAGATTCAAATGGCTAATTTTGTGAGTGAGTATTATACAGGTTCACATCTTACTACTGATAATATTGGTACTATTCCATACTTTTCAGATGTGAAAATTTTTGATATTCATGGGTTGACAAATCCTGAAATTATTGAGCTTAAAAAGAATGGTATTTATAATGATGATATCAAAAAAGAGCTGATTTTAAAGAAAAACAATGAGATGATTATCGCCTATAGTAGTCGTTTTACAGATGAGAATATAGAGGGGTATACCAAGATAGTAGATTGGCGTATCTCTAATAGAATTTTCCCTAATGATAATAGAGTATCATTTTATAGTAGGACCGATATGTTAGAGAAGAATTACCTAAAACTAAAAACATTTGCCCAAGAGAAACTCTCCAAGAATGTTGAGGTTATTTGGAGTAAAAATATGAAAAAAGAGAGTCTAAATTGAATTTACCACTATTAAAACTACCATTGATGTTAAAATTGATGCGTCCACACCAGTATATTAAAAATATATTTATATTTATTCCTCTCTTTTTTGCTCTAAAGATTACGAATACGGGATTATTATTAGACTCATTTATCGCCTTTGCTGCTTTCTCAATGGCAGCTAGTTCGGTCTATATTCTTAATGACTATTTTGATATAGAAGATGATAAGAATCACCCTAAAAAGAGGTTTAGACCATTGGCTTCTGGAGGAGTTAGCAAAAAAGAGGGTATTATCATGATGATACTACTTTTTGCAGGGTCAATGGCTCTTATCTCTTGCTTCTCTTTTAGTGCGGCGGCTATTCTTCTTTTTTATGTGATGATGAATATCGCTTATAGTCTATATCTCAAACATATTGCTATTTTAGATGTTACTATCATTGCTATTGGATTTGTATTGAGACTTTTTATGGGTTCGGTAGTTACAGGCATTGTCTTGTCACATTGGATTGTGATAATGACCTTTTTACTAGCACTTTTTATGGCACTTGCCAAGCGTAGAGATGATGTACTTATCTATAAAAATACGGGTAAAAAGATGCGTAGAGTGGTAGATGGATACAGTTTACAGTTTTTAGATATTGCGATGGCGATTATGGCATCTGTTGTGATTGTCTCTTATGTTATGTACACCTCTTCTGTTGATGTGATGGAACGCATGAATAGTCAACACCTCTACCTAACAGCACTTTTTGTGATTATGGGTGTGATGCGTTATCTACAGATAGCATTTGTATTTTTGGATAGTGGCTCACCCACTCAGATTGTCTTAAAAGACCGTTTTATTCAGATGACACTTGTCTCTTGGCTTGTCTCTTTTGTATGGATATTGTATTAATGTTACTTTTAAAATATAGCCTATTTGCAGTGATATCAACCATATTTAATCTACTGTTTCAGTATTTTAGTTTCTCTATATATAAGGAATTTGGTGCGATATATATCGCACTCTTTGTGGGTACATTAGCAGGGTTGATAGTGAAGTATATGTTGGATAAACATTTTATCTTTTATCATGTGACTACTAGCCAAACAGAGAATGTAAAAAGTTTTGGTCTCTACTCTTTGATGGGTGTTTTTACTACCATTATCTTTTGGGGAACAGAGATTAGTTTTGATATCATTTTTGATGATGAGAGTGCCAAATATATAGGTGGTTTAATAGGTCTTAGTATCGGTTATGTGGTCAAGTACTTCTTAGATAAAAAATATGTATTTGTGACAAGGAGTGTGGTGTGAACTATAGAGAAGATATAGATGGACTTCGAGCCATTGCTGTTTTGGCAGTTATCTTTTATCACTTGGGGTTTCCTTTTATCTCAGGAGGGTTTATTGGAGTAGATATCTTTTTTGTTATCTCTGGATTTCTGATTACACAGAGTATTCAACATGACTTAAAAAACTCTAATTTCACGATTAAAAACTTCTATATTAAACGTATCAGAAGAATTGTGCCTGTACTGTTTGTTACTACCATAATTACAATGATTGTCGCACTTTTTGTTCTGCCTATAGAGGATTTAAAAGAGTTTGCCCTTAGTGTCACAAGCGTCTCTCTGTTTGGTTCAAATCTATTCTTTTGGCAACATATCGACTACTTTTCAGTATCAGCAGAGCTTAAACCACTGCTTCATACATGGTCACTAGGGATAGAGGAGCAGTTCTATATCTTTTTTCCTCTTTTTATGATGTGGACAGCTACATGGAGAAGTAAAAAAGTATTTATCGCTACTGTTATCTTTACCTTTTTATCTTTTGCTCTATCTGCTTCACCTTTTGGTGCATCTCATATTCAAGCCAATTTCTTTTTGCCTATTACACGATTTTGGGAACTCTTTATGGGTGTGCTTTTGGCACTATTTTTAAGTAGAGATGTAGAGCTTAAGAGTAGTAGAACTTTAGATAATATCTTAGCACTACTTGGTCTAGGGTTTATTATACTACCTCTTATTTTGCTAGATTACAACAGCGTTTTCCCAGGGATTAATGCTCTTTATCCTGTACTAGGCTCTGTGCTTATTATCTATTCGGGAGAGAAAGGAGAGAGTTTTTTAGTCTCTATTTTATCTAATAAAATAGTTAGATACATAGGTCTTATCTCTTTCTCTTTATATCTTTGGCACTGGTCTATTATAGCATTTGCTAAAAATATTGTGGTTGGTGAGTTCTCTCTAGGATTACAGATATCTATGTTGCTTCTAACCTTTGCTCTCTCTGCTCTCTCTTACCGATTTGTAGAAGAGCCATTTAGACGAGATAAAAAACTAAAAGAGTTTCTACAAATCAAAAATGGATTAATAGCTTTAGCTATATTGGCGTTTAGTTCTCTATTTTTGTTTCTATTTTTAAAACTATACTTCCCCGATACACGCCTAAAGCACAAAGAGGTAAACTGTTTTAAAACAGAGATGACAATGAATAGCATCAAAGAGTGTAGCTTTGGAGATATGGAGTCAAATAGAACTTTTGTACTCTATGGTGATTCTCATGCAAGTGCTTTGTATCCCATGTTTGAAAAGTTTGCAGAAGAGAATAAGATGAGAGGAGTATATATCTCTCTATCGGGCTGTGCTCCTCTTTTTGATATCACAAGAGAAGATGGTGTGGGGAACGCTTCTAACTGTAGTGGAGAGTATGCTAAAAATATAGAAAATTTTTTAGAGAAGAGTGCCAAAGAGATAGAGCATCTCTATCTAGTAGCAAGATGGACAATGTATGAGAGAGGGTGGATAGTCAATGGTAGGTTACAAAAAGCCACCCATTTTTTATCAAATAGTGAGATAAAGAGTAAAACGGCAAAAGAGAGTTCGGTTGTTTTGAAAAAAGCACTTATAGATACAGTATCTAAAATTAATGGTGAGTTTAATATCAGTATGAGTATCTTAAAAAATGTACCCACTCTTCATGGAGATATAGGAAAGCGAGGATTAGAGAATGTAACAAGAGATGAGTATCTCTCTGAGTTAAAATATACAGATAGTATATTTAAAGAGTTAGTGGTGCGTGATGGGGTTACTCTTATCTCGCCTATAGATATATTTTGTCCAACCCAAACGTGTTTGATGTATGACGGTAATAAAGCTCTCTATAGAGATGACAACCATCTGAGTTATGAGGGTGCGATGAAGTTGTATCCTCTTTTAAAAAAGAATTAAAAAATATGAAAGGTAAAATATGAGTTTAAATAGTTGGGGAATGTACCCAAAAATAGAGAATAGGGTTTTTAAGTTTTCTAGTGAGAAATCCCTAGAGAGTATTATCAAGGAGAATGAGAGTTTAATAGCTTATGGAAATGGAAGAAGTTATGGAGATAGTGCTTTATCAAAAAATATTATAGAGGTAAAGCCATATAATTATTTTATGGCATTTGATGAGAATAGTGGGCTACTTCATGTTCAAGCTGGAGTCCTTTTAAGTGAGATTTTGGAATCATTTGTGCCTAGAGGTTGGTTTTTAAAAGTAACCCCAGGGACAAAACTTATCACTATAGGTGGTGCGATTGCCTCTGATGTACATGGTAAAAACCACCATGTAGAGGGTTGTTTTTCTGAGTGTGTGGAGAGTTTTAAAATAATGTTAGCAGATGGAGAGGTAGTCGAGTGTTCTAAAGAGCAAAGGGCTGATTTATTTAATGCTACTTGTGGAGGAATGGGGCTTACAGGTGTTATTGTTGAAGCTAAAATCTATCTCAAAAAAATCAACTCTAAATATATTTCACAGACAACCATTAAGACCAAAAATTTAAAAGAGACTTTTGATGCGTTTGAGGAGTATAGCTCATCTCCCTATTCGGTTGCATGGATTGATTGTCTTGCCAAAGATAATGAGATAGGTAAGTGTCTGCTGATGGTAGGTGATTTTAAAGATGATGGAGATTTGAGTTATCAGAAAAAAAGCAAAATATCTATCCCTTTTAATTTCCCATCATTTGCACTAAATAACTATACGGTACGTGCTTTTAATTGGCTCTATTATGGAAAAGTACGACAGAGAATCACTACTCAAAAAGTGGATATAGATACATTTTTTTATCCTCTTGATGCGATTGAAAATTGGAATAGAATTTATGGAAAAGGTGGATTTACACAGTATCAGTGTATCTTGCCAAAAGAGATGAGCTATGAGGGGTTAAAAGAGGTTTTACGAACCATATCAGATTCAGGAAAAGGTTCATTTCTAGCCGTTTTAAAACTATATGGTAAAGAGAATGAGAACTACTTATCTTTTCCAATAGAGGGTTATAGTTTGGCATTAGACTTCAAGATAGAAGATGGACTGTTTGAGCTTTTAGAAGAGCTTGATAAGATAGTTTTAAAATACAAAGGTCGTATCTATTTGACCAAAGATGTAAACGTAAAAAAAGAGACTTTTGAGCAGGGTTATCCTCATATTGAAAAGTTTAGAGCGTTTAGAAAAGAGAACAAAATGGATGAAAAATTCCAATCATTACAATCAAAAAGGGTAGGAGTATAGTATGAGTTATGTACTAATAGTGGGGGCAAAAAGTGATATCGCCAAAGCAGTGGCAAGAGAGTATGCAAAAAATGGATACAACATCTATCTAGCAGGAAGAGGAGTCGAGGAGTTAGAATCATTTGCTACTGATTTGACTGTTCGTTCAAACTGTAAAGTGGAGAGGTTGGAGTTGGATATCTTGGATTATAGTGGGCATCAAGCTTTTTATGATGCATTAGCAGAGAAGCCTCTAGGTGTGGTGGTAGCTGTTGGTTATCTTGGTAAGCAAGAGAAAGCTCAAAAAGATTTTGATGAAGCTCAAAAGATTATGGATAGTAACTATACAGGTGTGGTGAGTTTTTTAAATGTTATTGCCAATGATTTTGAGAGTAGACGAAGTGGGTTTATCGTGGGGATAAGCTCTGTAGCAGGAGATAGAGGACGAAAAAGTAACTATATCTATGGTTCAGCCAAGGCGGCACTTAGTGCTTATCTATCGGGACTTAGAAACCGAATGCATGATGCACAGGTAGATGTTTTGACAGTTAAACCTGGTTTTGTGGCAACTGCGATGACAGAGGGAATGGATTTACCTGAAAAATTGACAGCACAACCAAATGAGGTAGCAGAGGATATCTATAAGGCTCAACAGAAAAAGAAAAATATCATCTATACCAAAAGCTTATGGAGAGTTATTATGTTTATCATCACCTCTATTCCTGAGTGGCAGTTTAAAAAGATGAGCATATAATTTATGAAGTTGGCTCTATTTGATTTTGACGGTACGATTACGACAAAGGACAGCATGATAGAGTTTCTGCTCTATGCTGTTGGTAAAAAAGCCTATTATCTTGGACTATTAAAACTTACTCCTATGCTCGTGGCATATAAGTTAAAACTATATCCAAACTATAGAGCAAAAGAGAAGTTTCTGTTTCATTTTTTTAACAATATGAGACCTAAAGAGTTTCAAGAGTTATCAGCTAAATATGCCAACGAGGAGATAGATAAAATTGTCAGAAAAGAGGCATTAGAGAGGATAGCTTGGCACAAAGAGCAGGGTGATGAGGTGGTGATTATCTCTGCATCTATGGAGTGTTGGCTCAAAGCTTGGTGTGACAAGAGAGATATCCGATTAATAGCTACAAAATTAGCACTCGATAGCAGTATATTTACAGGAAAATTTATTACTAAAAACTGCTATGGGCAGGAGAAAGTTAATCGTTTAAGAGAGCTTTATCAGATAGAAGAGTACTCATATATCTATGCCTATGGTGATAGTAGAGGAGATAAGGAGCTGTTGGCTTTGGCTGATGAGAGTTTCTATAAGCCTTTTAGATAAGGCTATTAGATTAAAAAAATATTAAATTTTAAAAAGTTAGGAAGATAATGTTATTTAATAGTTATGAATTCATATTTGCGTTTTTACCCATTACATTTTTACTCTATTTTTATTTAAACACAAAACGCTACACCTCAGGTGCAAAGGTATTTTTGGTTATCGCGTCACTCTTTTTCTATAGTTGGTGGAATATTATCTACTTACCATTGATATTAGGGAGTATGTTTTTTAACTATTTCATAGGGGCGATGTTAAGTAGAAAAGCGACCAAACCGATATTGACCATTGGTATAGTTGGAAATGTACTTCTTTTGGGATATTTTAAATATGCCGATTTCTTTATCATCAACTATAATTGGGTGCTAAATACCGAGACACCTCTGCTTCATTTGGCTCTGCCATTGGCGATTAGTTACTTTACTTTTCAACAGATTGCCTTTTTGGTGGATAGTTATCGAGGTGAGACAAAAGAGTATAATTTCTTAAATTATGCCACCTTTATCACCTTTTTCCCTCAGCTTCTGATGGGACCTATTATGCACCACAAAGAGATTATTCCTCAGTTTGAAAATAGGTTTAAGCTCAAAATAAAATGGTCAAATGTCTCACTTGGGCTTTTTATCTTTGCGATGGGACTTGCCAAAAAGACCCTGCTTGGTGACCCACTAACAGAGTATGCACAGGTAGCCTTTGACAATGCCCAAAACCTTAGTATGCTAGAGGCTTGGTACGCTTCACTCTCTTATGTCTTGGCGTACTATTTTGACCTTAGTGGATATGCAGATATGGCGATAGGAATTGGAAAGATGTTCAATATTGATATCCCTCTAAACTTCAACTCTCCATACAAGTCTCGAAACTTTGCAGAGTATTGGCAGAGATGGCACATGACCCTTTCAAGATTTTTGGGTGATTATGTCTATAAGAGTTTAGGAGGAAACAAGAGGCTTACCCATGTGATGTATATAAATATCATGATAACATTCTTTGTCTCAGGCTTTTGGCATGGGGCAGGGTGGACGTTTGTGCTTTGGGGTATTTTAAACGGTATGTTTGTGGTCATGGCACATATGATGCGAAAAGCAAAAATCAAGATGAACTACTATATGGCGTGGGTATTGATGTTTTTAGGGGTAATTATCACACGGATACTCTTCGTTTCAGATGATTTTGCTGATGCATGGCACGTTACCTATACACTGTTTGATGTGACAAGCTTACATTTTGACAATCTTAAATATGCAGATAAGTATTTTCAAACTTTCTATCTAGCAGTGGCTCTATTTGTGGCTCTTGCATTTAAAAATAGTATAGAACTTTCTAAAAACTTCAAACCAAACCTAAAGTATTCACTCTATACAGCGATACTTTTAAGTGCCTCTCTTTTTACTTTTTCAAAAGCAAAAGAGTTCTTATATTTTCAATTTTAAAGGATAGATGATGAGAAAAAAATATAGAAGATACTTGATATCATCTCTACTGTTTAGCGTTATTTTTTTTGGGCTTGGACTCTTTGGTATCTATGCTCTTGACCCTGCAGGAGTCAATAAAAAGTTTGATTTTGGATTGGTAAAAGATTCAGAACTAACCTTGCGTACCCAAAAGTTTGTGGAGTTAAATGAGGTGAAACCAAATACCATTATGTTAGGTGGTAGCCGTATACATTTTATGAGTCCAAAACTCATAGAAAAATATACAAATGACAAGGTCTATAACGTAGCCTTTTCTATCTCTACACTTGAAGAGCAACATCAGTTTCTAAAGTACTCTTTGGAGCATTTTGATATCAAAAATGTGGTTATTGGTCTGAACCTATATACCTTTAGTGAGAGATTAAAAGCCAATGAGAACTCTGATTATGACCCTGAGTTTTTCACAAAAGGATTCACCCCATTTAAACAGATAAAGTACTACATGGAGTTCCCTCTTCATAAATATTTTTCTGATTATATTGCCAAAGGATACAGTAAACCACTCTTTAAAGATGGAGGACGAACCCCTTATGCCGAAGCACTCTACACAGCTGGAAAATCATGGGAAACCAAAGAGAAAGAGGTGGTAGATGGATATAGCAGATTTTACTACAATGAGTATCTAACATGGGGAGATAGTGGATTTAATTATCTAAGAGAGATGGTAAAACTATGTAAAGAGCATAATGTAAATCTAAAACTTTTTACCACCACGGTTCATAATTCACAGCTTGATATTCTAAAAAAGTTAAACAAAACAGATATATATCTAAAGTGGAAAAAAGAGTTAGCGACTATCGCTCCTTATTATGATTTTATGTATTATCATGATATTAGTAAAAACTCTGATAACTATAATGACCCATCACACCTACTACAGGAACAGGGGGATTTGTACTTTTATAAGCTCTTTAAAGGTAAACCTTTAAGTAAAACGAACGATATTGGACGTTTAGTAACCAAAGATAATATAGAGAGTCATTTGGAGTTTTTAAGAGAGAATCTAAAAAACTAAATTAGATAAGTGACATTGGTATATAATGTCACTTATTTTTTTTCATCTCCTCTAACTCTCTCTCTACTTTAATAAGCTTTTCCAGAATTAAATCCAGCTTTTTATCCTCTTTATCATCATGCTCTTTCTCCATTTTGTTGATAATAACAGCAATAAAAAGGTTAAATAGAACAAAAGAGGCGATGATAATAAAGCTAACAAAGTAAGTCCATGCCCAAGGGTGTACGACCATAACAGCGTCCATGATATCAGACCAACCCTCTAGCGTCAAGATTTTAAAGAGGGTTAGCATGGAGGTCATGAAGTTACCCCACAGTGCTGGGTCAACATTTACAAATAGGAAACTTCCCATAACAGAGTAGATATAAAATACGATAAATAGTAGCAAAATAATATCAAATAGAGCAGGGATAGATGAGGCAAGTATCCCAATAAGTCTCTTTAGTGATGGTCGTGCAGTGATAAGTCGTAGGACTCTAAAAATCCTAAATAGCCGTGCTACTGCTGCGAAATCTGTGTTGTCCATAGGTATAATCGTGACAACCACAATAACAAAATCAAAAATATTCCACCCATCTTTAAAGAAATCCATAAAGTTCTCTTCGGCATAGATCTTAATCATAATCTCCAAAAGAAAATATGAGGTGACTAAAAGATCTAAGATATAGAGAACATTATTAAAGATACTCTGCTCTATGCTCTCTACTGTTTTAAGCCCTAGCATCAAGGCATAGAAGATAATTATAAAAGTTGTTAAGAGTGAGAACCAGTTGGCTTCTCTAATCTCTATAATGGTTTTTTTTAAATTCATTTTGCCATTATAACCAAATTTTTAACGTTGAGTTTGCTAAACTACGCTCATGAAACATTATGAACTACAAGCCATCAGCCAACATCTTCAAAAATTTACCTATATTAGCCGTGCTAGACGGATAGAAAACAATACCATTGAGGTTACTTTTGAGAGAGATAATAGCTATTTTTTTAACATGACAAGAGGTGAGAGTTTTGTCTATAAGAGCAAATCGGTAAGACCACTAAAAGGCTACAATGCCCCTTTTGATACACTTCTGCACTCTTTGGTCTCTGCTTCTAAAATTGTAGCGATAGAGGTAGCTCCAAATGATAGAGTTTTGCATCTTACTTTATCCCCAAAGAGTAGCTACAAAGAGAAACAGATTGTGCTACAGTTTGAGTTTACAGGTAGGCATACCAACGCGATATTAATTGATGATAATGGCATAGTGATTGAGGCGTTACGACATATTGATGCTGATAGCTCATTTAGGGTCATTCGCCCAGGAGTTGAGCTAAAAGAGATTCCCCCTTTTGAGCAAAAAGAGGAGATAAAAGAGATTAGTGATATTGATGCTTATCTTACTCAAAAATATAGTGATTTTGAAGCCAAACGGATTAAAGGGTTAAAAAAACAGAAGCTTTTAAGTGTGGCTAAAAAAGGAGAGAAGCTACAGAGACTTCTCGATAAACTACCTAATCCACAAACATTAAAAGAGGATGAGAAAAAATATCAAAACATAGCCAATATTGTTCTATCAAACCTTTATCAGATAAAACCCTATGATACCAAGCTTAACGCTTATGATTTTGAGGGAAATGAGACAACAATAAAACTCCCAAAAAACATAGTGCCAAATCGTATGAGTGAGTATTTTTTTAATCAAGCCAAACGGACAAAAAGCAAGGCAAAAAATATCCACATAGAGCAAGAGAACCTAAGCACAAAAGTAGCCTTTTACACCAATATGTACCACGCCATAGAACAGGCAAAAGATAGCCAAGAGCTAGAGCTTCTAGTCCCAAAACGTGCCAAAGCCCAACGAAAAAAAGAGAAGATAAAAGAGTGTGAACTGTTTTGGATAGATGACCACAAGGTACTAATAGGAAGAAACTCCAAAGAGAACCAAGCCATTTTGAAACTTGCTAAATCCAATGACTTATGGATGCACATACGAGACATTCCCTCTTCTCATCTCATCATAAAAACAGACAAACAGAACCTACCTGATAGTGTCATAGAAAAAGCTGCCAAACTCTGTGTAGATTTCTCTTTAACCAAAGCAGGAGATTATGATGTAGATTACTGCAAACGTAGATTTGTTAAAATACAAGAGGGGTCTAGTGTGGAGTATGATAAGTATAAGACGGTTAGGGTTAGAAAAGAGGGGATTGAGATACGGG